>Ga0182024_10017489_pt1 | contig 13453 bp, 18 predicted proteins | sample P32metaG_FD_120480 | JGI IMG/M metagenome (GOLD analysis project Ga0182024, IMG submission 120480) | Permafrost microbial communities from Stordalen Mire, Sweden - P3-2 metaG (Illumina Assembly) | ecosystem: Environmental > Terrestrial > Soil > Wetlands > Permafrost | place: Sweden: Stordalen...
AACCTCTGCGCGGCAAACCCGTCAAGATCGTCACCGTTCAACCAACGTCGCAGGACCCTAAGGAAACCGGCCCGAACGCGAAGTTGCTCTTCGCATCGTCTTTACTGAAGGAATTTCCTGCCAAACTGGCCGCCACCACTCCCGCGGTCGATGGTGTCGTCATCATCTTCGATTCCGCCGATGGCGGCATGATTGGCAGCACGCTACTCGACGTCCAGCAATTCTCAGGCGGCGCCCTTTCGAACGATGATTTCTGGAAGCGCTGCTATCTGGACCCACCCGAAGCGTTCAAGCTCCCCAGTAAATCTCCAAAGTGACCAATTTTCACTTTGTGATTTTCACGAAGTTCAACCGTTGCGATATTCTCTAGAAAGGATGGTGGGACCGGGGAGATTCGAACTCCCGACCTGATGCTTCGGAGGCATCCGCTCTATCCATCTGAGCTACGATCCCGTAAACTTGGCTGCGTCGAAGAACGCTGCAAACACTGTAATTCTATCGTTGATTGAACTGCGGCGCTAGCTTACCGCAGGTAGCGCAATCCTCAGCTACCTTTCGCGTGATCCTTAATCTGCCTCGCCAGTTTCTCGATCTCTTCGGCCTTCTTCACCATCCCAAGAGACAAAACCGATGTCGCGTCGGTTTTTTCCACTTCCGTCTTCAGTTGCGTGGCCAGGTCGTAAAGCTTTTCGATATCTTTCTTGATGTCCTTTTGGTGCTGCTCCAGTACCGCCTTCGTGCTGGCCCCAGCGGGAAGCGGGTTGTGCGACGGGTCTTCGGGATTATTATCTCGCCGCGGATTTGGTGGAACCGACACATCCTGTCCTGCGCTGATTTTAAATGACAAGAGGAAGGCTGCAACGCCAGACCCTCCTGTGATAAGTAGACGACGCCTGGCTTGATACATGGCTGCTCCGTAGGTTTCGGCGCGGTCCGCGAAACCTTTGCGCTACAGTCAATGTTATACTTTCTCTCCCTACGAATATGATGTCCAGCCCGTTCACTCAGTGGCTCACCCTGTCAATCCCTGGCGCCCTCCATCTCCTGACGATCCTTGCCATTGCTCTGCTCGTGAACTATTTCCTTCGAGGATGGACGAATTCCCTGATCGTACCGGCCGCGTCGCAATCGCGCGCGGCTCAGGCGCGCGAGCAACAAACTCGCTCGCTCGCAGGCGTGTTGCACAGCGCCGGCACCAAGGTGGTTTGGGGCGTTGCAATCCTGATGGCGCTTCCCGAATTCGGCATCAATGTGTTTCCGGCAGTTGTGGTCATCGGCTTGATCGGGCTGGCGCTCGGCCTCGGCGCGCGCAACTTGTTCCGGGACTTTGTCGCCGGCTTTCAAATCGTCTTCGAGGATCAGTACAGCGTCGGCGATACGATCCAGACTGTTCACACCTCGGGCAAGGTGGAACATCTCACTCTCCGCCGCACCGTTCTGCGCGACTCACGCGGCGCGCTGGTTACCCTTGCCAATGGCGATCTTCGAGTGGTGGGAAATCTCAGCCGCGACTGGTCCCAGGCTTTCATCGACATCTCCGTCCCGGTCGAACAGCCGTTGGAGAAAACGCTTCAGGTGCTCGAGATTGCTTCGGCTACACTGCGCAGCGACGTATCCTGGTCGCAAGCGATCGTCGATGGCCCGCGGGTCTTGGGAGTGCAGGCGTACGGGCCCATGGGCCCGACGTTTCGTATCCAAGTCCGCACCGCGCCAACACGTCAGGACGAAGTCTCACGCGAGCTGCGCCGCCGCATCCAAATCGAGTTTCAGCGGCAAAACATTCCGATAGCAACGGCCCAGGACCTGGAACGATCTTCTGGTTTCCACGAGCCGGAAGAAAAAACGCAGGTATAAGTCCGCATAGATTAGGAAAAGAGGAACAAGCAATGCCTCAATTGAGCTATGACGAAGTCAATTTAATGCTTCGACTGTACGACATGAGGCGTGAACCGCGGCTCCGGCAAGCCCGCGCCTGGTTCATCGAGCATTTCCACCCCGTGTCGCCTGAAGAAATGATGCAGAAGTTCCCTCAAGGCGGCGAGGAAAACACCTACATCCGAATGGTTATCAGTTATTGGGATATGGTGGCCAGCATTGTCAATCGTGGACTGATCGACGATGAACTGTTCTTCGAGAGCAACGGCGAGATTTGGGTAGTGTGGGACCGCATGCGCTCCATTGTTCCGACATGGCGGTCCGCATTCAAGAATCCGCATTTGTTTTTGAACATCGAGGACACCTGCAAACGCCTGGAAGCCTGGCGGGAGAAACGAGCTCCCGGCTCAACTGCTGCGATGCGAAACATGTTGGCTCAGTCGGCCCCAAAACCTAAAACGACGTGAGCCAGCGCGATCGATGAACGGTCTCACCAGTAGGAACAAGGATTTCATACCCGGTAGCGTTCGGTCGCGCTATTCGAATGCAATTGCGACCTGCCGCTTTTGCCGCGTAGAGCGTGGCATCCACCTCATATAGCAATTCCTCCACCGGCCGAACTCCCCCATCCCCTGCTTCCCGCGGCTGTCGCGGCTCTGCGACCGCCAGATTCGACAACATTCCTTTCAACGTGTGACTCACGGTCTTGGTTTGCTTCATGTCCTGGCTGGCCACGGCGTCACGAAAGGCGTGCAAGTGTTGGGGAAAATCTTCCTTGAAAATCGCTAGAAGTTCCCGCAAGAGCTCGCGATCGTCGTCCAGGCGAAATAGCAGTTCCGGCAGGTTGATCCTGGGTTCCTGGGACACATCCTGTGCCTTATTCATGGTTTCGCGTTTCTTCCTGCCGGCGCCGCTTGCGCGCTTGAGAAATACGATGCCAATCGCAGAATCAGAAAGATGGCCAGGCGTGTCGCACCAACACGTCGCCAGCAACGCTCGCAGCCCGCTCTCGGCACTCCGGGCCACTTACCACTTCTCGGTTGAGTGTGAATCCGAACGGCACACAAACTCTCCCAAGCCTTCGGGGCAAGCGGCATGTCACTTCGCAACATACGGACACGGCCAAACCTTTGACGGTATGAGGGTTATGTTGCGGTCAACTAGGCGGCGCTATCTCTCTCATCCCCAGATGGGTTCGCCACCAACTCCTCGGTTCAGTCTGAAACAAGTTCGTCCCTTCCAAACAACCATCCAGCGTACTCACGCACCTTCCAGGTTTTCCAAGATCAGAATTCTTTAATACGCGCGTGCCTTCTGGAATCACACGAAACGCTTGTAATTACTGTTTGTGCATCCCATTACCATTTAATCTTAACGCTCCAAAACCGATACACAGTCGTTGTCACTGAACTACATGGAGCACTGTATTGTTCCTCCCGGTCGCTCGCTCTATAACTTTTGCATCGCAGAAGCTTGGAAGTTCTGCAAAGGAGTGTTTCCGAAATGGACGTCCTAGCGAATGTTCCGGAACGTGAGTTGGTCGCCAGAGCCCAGGCGGGGAACGAGGGGGCTTTTACCGAACTCGTGCGCAGGCACTCAGGCCAGGTCTACGGACTCTCTCTCAACATGCTCCGAAATCGCGAGGATGCGGAAGACAATCTGCAGAACGTCCTGGTCAAAGCCTTCCATCATATCGATCGCTTCGAAGGCAATTCCCAATTTTCCACCTGGTTGGTCCGCATCACCATCAACGAAGCTCTTATGAAGCTGCGGAAGCGTAACTCGGAACGCATCTCCGACTATCACGACACAAGCAATTCGGAAGACGAGCCGCGGTCTTTCCCGGAAATCGAAGACAGCCGCCAGGACCCGGAACGCCAGTACATGAGCAAAGAGCTCGCCCGAAAGGCATTCCACGGGCTGAATCCGTCGCTGCAAGACACGTTCATCCTGCAGAAGGCCGAGGGCTGGACAAACCGCGAGCTCGCCCAAGCGCTCGGAATCACCGTTTCCACCGTAAAATCCCGCGTCTTCCGCGCCCGCGTAAGGCTCCGTCAACAGCTGTTGTCACTCACTCAGTCAGGCCCGGTGGCCCTTCAGAACTAGTCAAGCCGCAAATAGCAAGCTAAGTCTCGTTCGATAGGCTGCCGCTGCGGCAATCATATTTGCGGCACCTGAAGCGCGATTTGCCTTCGTTAAGCAAGCGCGGATTGGGCCGAAGCTAACCAACGTCCATGAATCCTGGCATCCTGCGAAATCTGTAGAGAACGAATCACTGGCTCGAGGACTTCAAGAAGAAAAAAACAAGCAGAAGGAACTCAAACAATGCTTGGAATGATGGGTAGGACGCACCGCCGAAATAGACACAGACCCTTTCGGAACTACCTACTCAAGCTTCGAAGCCACCGATTCGAGCGCGTTCTTGCCACTTCGCAGCGCACGGCTCATCGTGTGTTCCCCACGATCGAGTAAATCCTGGGCCTCGAAAACCAGCCGTCGGCCCCGCCGGCGAACTTGCCGGTAGGTATCTTCCGCGTTCGCACTCAGCCACTCGCGAGTTTCGTCTCCCGACTGCGGCGCAAACAAAATCGCCAGTCCTACTCCCACGCCGAATCCCACCAGCAAGCTCGCAAGTTCGCGTCCTCGGTTCGACACGGCATCCTCCGTTTGCGAAGAGTTTTCCGGCTGATTGTAGGGCGCGTCAGGCTGCTCGATGCTTCGACGTCGATTTTGCATGGCGTGGGACCAACCTAGTTCCGCTGCGCGCGGCGTATCTCTTCCACTATTTTGTGCGTCACGTTCTCATCAATCGCCGGACTTACATACGTTCCGTCGCCCAAGACTATGTTCAACGCCCTCACCAATTCTTGCTCCGCGTCCGACTTCAGCACGTACCCTCTCGCCCCGGCGCGAAACGCGCTGCGCACCAGTTCCGACGAGGAATGCAGCGTCAACAACAACACTTTCGTCTCGGGGTGCGCGTCTCGGATGATGCGCGTCGCTTCCAGTCCGTTCAACACCGGCATCGACACATCCATGATGATCACTTCGGGTCGCAACGACTCGGCGAGTCGCACCGCTTCCTGGCCGTTATCCGCTTCACCGCACAGCTCCCATTCCGGAAACGAATGCAGGATTCCCTGCACTCCCCGCCGGATGGCGGCGTGATCATCGACAATCAATACTCGCGGCACATTTCCTCCGAACTCGTTCGATGGGGATAGGGGACCTTATGCCGCCGTACGCCCGTTTTCGAGGTGAGGATCATCGAACCTTAAAATACGAAATCTACGCTTCTATGATTTGATTCCGCACTGCATACCGCACCAATTCGCTTACCGAGTGCAACTCCAGTTTCCTCATGATGTTTGCGCGGTGAGTTTCCGCCGTTTTCACGCTGATGCCCAAAGCCACCGCTACTTCTTTGCTACTCTTCCCTTCCGCCAGCAGTTGCACAATCTCGCGCTCGCGGGAGGTAAGCCTGCTGCGTAGCAGCGTCTGCGGGTCCGGCGCCGCGTGTTGCCGGCTGAATCCGTCCAACAACATATCCGCCGCGCGCGCCGTAAAGAACGACCGGTGGTTCGAGAGCGCCTCGACCGCGGATACCAAGTCCTTGTCCGCGTCCGATTTCATTATATAGGCTCGCACTCCCGCTTCCACGATCTCACGCACCAATTGATCGGAGAAGTGTAGCGTTAAGATTAATATTTCCGTTCGGGGAAGAACCTTCTTGATCCGGCGCGCCGCCTCCAACCCGTTCAGGTCCGGCATGCTGATATCCATCACGACGATGTCCGGTTTGAGTTGTTCGGTGATGGCGACGGCTTCCCGGCCCGTCTTGGCTTCCGCGCACACCTCCCAACCGTGATGCGCGGTAAGAAGTTGCTTGAGCCCGCGGCGAATAATATCGTGATCGTCAGCGACTACGATGCGCAGCGCCATTTTTGTGTTTTAGCGGAAAAATCCCGATCCTCTCCGTGGGGGGTCGGTCTCAAAATGAGCCGTCAATACTGCTGTATTTTGGTCACCCTCATCCTAGATTGACATACCTTTTTCCCTGTATTTTGTCCATTGCGGAACAGAATACCGCGTGGGATTAATCCTATATTATCGGCCATTTCCTGCCAATTTCTCACGAGCCGGCTTGCTCAAAAATACGGGCGCACACTCAGCCGCCTACACGAATGCATGGATTGTCCCCGACGGTCATTCGCAGTGTAATGCGCGGGCGGAGGTTGAAAGCTCACGACCTGCTCGGTCAGTCAAAATCGAGCGAGCGATCGGGAGCGACACCAATCATGCTAACCATTCTTGTCGTGATTCTGCTCTTGGTTGCACTCGGGGCCTTGCCGACTTGGCCTTATAGTCGTGGCTGGGGATTCTACCCCAGCAGCGGTTTGGGCCTCGTCGTCCTCGTCCTCGTTATTCTCCTATTAATGGGGCGGATATAGACCCGGTCGTTTTGAGCCACGTTGCACCAGTGCGTGCCGGATCACCAAAAGTTCCAGGATCCTGTGCACGCACGTTCCGGTCGTCGGTTTCTTCATGGCCGGCCGCCGTTGGTCCAACCGGAGTTCGCGAAGTCTCCGTCTTTCAGCTCGTATTTCACAACGGTGCCCGCGATCGTCATCCGCGCAGCGAGGGACCTGGTTTTCTCGTGGGCCACATCCATGTCGGATAACTCGCAGCCCGAGTCCCAGCCGCGACCACTCGTCAGGTTGGTCGCGCTCCTATGGGTCGTCGTCATCGCCATTATCGTAGCCTTCGGCTTTTTCGCCAGCTCTCTCTGCATCACCTTTCTTCTTGCCGGATTCCTGGCCATCTTGCTCGATCCCATCCCTTCTTACTTCGAGCGCCTGCACATACCCCGCCTGATTTCCACCGCCATTCTCGTGATTTCGGGAATTGTCCTTGTCACTCTACTGATCTACGTGAGCTACAACCGCGCAACCTTGATGATCGACGACATGCCCGAGTACGCCGACAGAATTCGCGACGCCGTCAAGCCGCTGACCCAAAGCATTGAGAAAGTCCAGAAAAGCGCCGGCAGCATCACTTCGACAGTTCCCTCAAAAAGAGTTCAGGAAGTCCACGTCAGTGACTCCCCCGCTTGGCCTTCGTACCTGATTCGTGGCGTTGGCTCCGCATGGGGAGCCGTCATCGTCGGCGGCATCGTTCCCTTCCTCATGTTTTTCATGCTGGTTCGCAAGTCCCATCTCTACAGCTGGCTGGCAAATGCCTTCGGCGAAAAGGTGGACGTCCCTCAATTCACGTCGCGCCTGACCAAAATGGTTCGTGGCTTCGCCCTCGGCAATCTGATCATCGGCGCGGCCATGGCGGCGATCACCGTGGCGATTTTCTATCAATTGAGACTCCAAGGCGCCGTCCCTCTCGGAATCGCCAGCGGCTTCCTGAACCTAGTGCCGTTCATCGGCGCAATCCTGGCCGCCGCCCTGCCACTCCTGGCCGCCACTCTTCAGTACGACACCGCCGGCCCATACTTGATTATCCTGCTCACCGTATTTGCTCTTCACGTGGTGTCGTCGAATTTCCTGGTCCCCAAATTCATCGGCTCTCGCGTCAACATCGGACCCGTCGCGGCAACCATGGGCATCCTCTTCTGGGGCTGGATGTGGGGCGTGATGGGAATTCTCTTAGCCGTACCGCTCACCGCCTTCGTCAAACTTGTCGCCGATTGTCATCCCTCCCTCATTCACATTTCCAATCTTCTCGCGGAAACTCCCCGTCCAGTTCCAAGCTGGGCCCAAGCCAGCCAAGCCAAAGTCGCTGAGGCCATCCCCTTCCTCCGCAAGCGAATCCGCGCAGAAAAAAGTTAGCCCGCTCTTTCACTTAACCGCCCGCAACTTTCGTTTTCCCTTCACCCGTAACAACCTGGCCTGACCTGTACTCACGATTACACAACTATTACAGAACCCGCCTTCCCCCCATGCTACGTTCGTTAGCGTACGGAGCACGCACTCAATACCAAGGACCCCCGAGCTATGAGCCTTGTCCGAACAGATCGAACCTTTAAGCAACCCCTGAACTGGACCACTACCTCATTCATGATTCTGTTTCACGTAGGCGCCATCGCCGCTCTCTTCCTGTTTTCCTGGAAAGCGTTAGCGGTAGCGGTAGTGCTCTATTGCGTCGCCGGCTGTCTGGGTATTGGTATGGGCTACCACCGCCTGCTGACCCATCGCGGCTACAAGACTCCAGTTTGGATGGAATACTTTTTGACTACCTGCGGCACTCTCGCCCTCGAAGGCGGTCCCATCGCCTGGGTCGCCACCCATCGCATCCATCACCAGAACACCGACAAAGAGGGCGATCCCCACTCCCCGCAAGACGGCGGTCTCTGGGCGCACATGGGCTGGATCATCACCGGCCAGGCCATGCACCAAAACACCGCGGAACTTCTCCCCTACGTTCCCGACCTCCGAAAGCACAAATTTCATATGTGGATCAGCAAATACCACTGGGTACCGATCACCGTTCTCGCCCTCGTGACCATCCCGTTCGGCTTGTCGGTCATGATGTGGGCCGTGTTCCTTCGCACCGTCCTCGGCTTGCACTCCACCTGGCTCGTCAATTCCGCCACGCACATGTGGGGTTCTCGCCGCTTCATCACCACCGACACCTCGACCAACAGTTTCTGGGTCGCCATCCTGACCTTCGGCGAAGGTTGGCACAACAATCATCACGCCGCCCCACAAGCCGCCCGTCATGGTCTCGCTTGGTATGAAATTGACATGAACTGGTATGGCATTTGCGCGTTGCGCGCCTTGGGCCTCGCGTGGGACATCAAGCTGCCCAAACTAACCCTGACTCCTCAGGAAATTGAAGCGCCGGCGACAAGCGTCGTCGTTTTCCCCCCGACAACTGCAGTCGAACCCGAACCCGCCGTCGTCTCCGGCGACTAGGTCTAAGAAGAGCAAACCGTAACAGGCCCTGTAGACGCTAGCCTCATGTACGGGCGCAGCACTGCTGCGCCCCAAGCAGCAACCAACAAAAATTTCCGCGCCCCTCCTTTCGACTTTAAACTGTCGACTGTCAACCTCCCCCTCCACTAAACTACCCTCCAATGCGTATCACCAGCCGCGGCAAAGCCATCGCTTTCTTCATCACGCTAGGCGCATGCCTGGTAGCCCTGGCCATTTTTCTCAATGTAAGCTGGATCGTCTACCACTGGCGCAGCGCCGTGCCGCTGGTTCTCGGCGTCGTCTTCTTCAGCGTCATCATCGCCGGCCTGGTCGTCAACACCATTTTTATCGTCCGCGAAATCCGCCGCAACGAACGCCAGGACACCTTCCTCAACGCGGTCACCCACGAACTGAAAACTCCCATCGCTTCCATTCGCCTCTATCTCGAAACCCTCCAGACCCGCCCCATCGACGAACCCCAGCGCCGCGACTTCTACCGCATCATGCTCGAAGACACCGAGCGTCTTCTTGGCACCGTCGAGCAAGTCCTGAAAGCCGGCGAGGCCCGTCATCTCACGCACAAACGCAACTGGCAAGAGCTCAACTTCGGCGCGGTCGCGGCGGAAACACTGGAACTCGCTCGTCTCCGTCACCATTTACCACCCGAAGCCATTCGCTTTGGCGCTCCGCCGCCCGACGACCTGATTGTTATGGGCAATCCCGAAGAACTACGCACCGCCATCTTCAATCTTTTCGACAATGCCATCAAATATTCCGGCGAAAACAAAGACATTGTCGTCGACGTACGCACTCCTAATATCGACGCCATTTCCCTCAGCGTATGCGATCGCGGCATCGGCATCTCCCGCCCCGAGCTGAAGCGCATTTTCAATCGCTTCTACCGCGTGAAAAGCCCGGCCACCGGCCAGGTGAAAGGCACGGGCCTGGGTCTCTTCATCGTCCGCGCAGTAGCTCGCCGCTACGGTGGCGATGCGTTCGCCGAAAGCGAGGGCGAAGGCCGCGGCAGCACCTTCACCCTGAAACTCCCCAGGGTCTACCGCGCATGAGCCGCATCCTCATCGTCGAAGACGAAGCCCATCTCGCCGAAGGTCTCCGCTTCAATCTCGAAGCCGAAGGCCATTCCGTCCAAATCACCAGCAAAGGCGAAGAAGCTCTGGCCCTCCTCCAGAAAAAACATGACTTCGAAGCCTTGGTCCTCGACGTAATGCTCCCGGACAAAGACGGCTTTACCGTAGCCCGTGAGCTCCGCGAATCCCAAAACTACATCCCGCTGCTCATGCTCACCGCCCGCGGCCGCTCCGAAGACGTACTAAAAGGTTTCGAATCCGGCGCCGACGACTATTTAGCGAAGCCTTTCAACCTGGCCATCCTTCTAGCTCGTCTCGAAAGCCTGCTCCGCCGCAAAAACTGGCAACAAACTCCCCTACCACAAACACTCGAACGTAGTGGGTCTTTAGACCCGTCCATCCCAGAGCCCTTCAAATTCGACAACAAACTCTTCGATTTCCAAACCCTGCAACTCCACTGCGGCACACAGACCTTCCAGCTCACCCTCATGGAAGCCGAACTCCTCCGCTACCTCATCCGCAACACCGGCCGCCCCGTCTCCCGTAAAGCCATCCTCCACGATGTCTGGGATCTCCACGAAGATACCGACACCCGCGCCATCGACAATTTCATCGTCCGCCTCCGCCGCTACATCGAACCAGAACCCAGCAAGCCCCGCCACCTCCTAACCATCCGCGGGCTTGGCTACCAATTCGTCCCCAACCCCAAAACCTGATCGGGCTCAAAAACGGCGTCCACATGGCGACCGCCAAATCCGTCAAGCGTAGAGGCACGCCATAGCGTGCTCACGCGAGTCCGCGAGCCGCGCCTTCGCCAATTCCACAGTCCAATTCGCAACCTTCCGGCGTGTCCCGTCCAGCGACACCTTATTAACTTTAGACTGTCGACTCTCAACCTCCGCTCCGGCCCCACTGTCCTTAACCTCCAATCCGCTGTAAAACATTCTGTAACCAACCACTCTAACCGCCAGTAATAAGAACAGAGAGTGCCGAATGGACCCACAAGAACGGTTCGCGGCGGGAGACTTGGAAGCCTTCGAGGTGCTATTTCGCCAGCACCAGAAGCAGGTCTACGCCTGGATCGTTCGAATCGTCCGCGACACCGGCATCGCAGAGGACCTGACCGTGGAAACCTTCTGGCGCATCTACCGCTCCCGTGCCCACTTCAATCCCGCCGGCAGTTTTGGAGCCTGGGCCTACCGCATCGCCACGAACGCCGCACTCGACCACTTGCGCAAATCGCGTCGCGAAACCCAATTGCCCGACGACCTGGCCGCCAGCCTGACGCCCGACCCCGCCGTCCAACGCGAAAGCCGCGACCGCATCCGCAAAGCCTTCGCCAAACTACCCGCCAAGTACCGCCTCGTGGCCACCCTCGCTCTGATTGAAGACGAGCCCCACGACAAAATCGCCGATGCCGCCGGAATCTCCGTCTCCCTCGTGAAGGTCCGCCTCTTTCGCGCGGTGCGCATGCTGCGCAAGCAACTCTGCTGACCCGACGTTCAAGGTGCCAAAACATGAATCCACACGACGACAACGAGCTGCGTGAACTTCTCAAACGGAGTATCGCTCCCATGAACGACACGGAACTCCACCGCGACCTCTGGCCGCGGATGCTCCGGCGCCTCGAGCAACAGCAGCCCCTGCGTGTGCCCTGGTTCGACTGGGCGCTCGCCGCCGTCGCCGCCGCCACTCTTATCTTTTTCCCGGGTGTGATCCCCGCGTTGCTCTATCACTTCTGATCCAGGAGACTCCTATGAATCGACATACGTATCTACGCGCTTACATGGCGGGAATTGTGGTCCCCACAATTTTTTTCCTCGTAATAGCAACTGTGTTTTACATCTGGCGATACGTCTACAACGTGCCTGTACCGATCGAGCGCGTCCTCGTCTTCCCCATGGCCGTAGTCCCCAATTTCTGGGGCCTCTGGAACATCCTCTTCGTCGCCTCGCACACGCGCACTCATCTTCCCATCGGCCTGCACGGTGCCTTGCTGCCTTTTGTGCTCGCCCCGCTCGGCATCCTGCTCCTCCGCGCCCTGAACTTTCCGGCGATTCCCGACTTCTCGCACATTTTCCCGATTGTCGCTCCCATCGGCTTGATCGCGTACTATCTGCTCTGGAAATACCTGGTCCGCTCCCTGAACGAAGTCCTAGGCTTGTCGTAAATCGCAGCAAGATCCGGGCGGCTGAGCCTTGAAGGGTCCGTGCCGCTCATGAAGCCGCAGGGCCCCACGAAGCAGCAGCGCAATGTAGCGGGGCGCTTTAGCGCATCCCAGCGAGCGCCCCGCGAGCCGGCCAAACCTTCCAAACCCAAAAGAAATCTGTATGATCATCAACTCGGTTTAACACAAAAGCCCGAAGGAAAACCCAATGCTGAAATCACCCGCCTTCCGAATGCTGATGTTCCCCGCGACAGCGATCCTGACCGCGCTCACCTGTGCTTCCACCCACGCGCAAAGCAAGCCACCCACCGCCCGCGAAATAGTGAAATCCATCCAGGATCACATCGGCATCCCGTGGATGACGGAAACGGTAGACACCTTCAAAGCCGGCGACCCGGACACGCCCGTGACCGGAATCGCGGTAACCATGATGGCCACCCTCGACGTGCTCCAACGCGCCGCCGCAAACCACCAGAATTTCGTCATCACTCACGAGCCCACCTTCTATAGCCATCAGGACCAGCCCGAAAGCATGGACGCGAGCGACCCCGTCTGGGCCGAAAAGCGCTCCTTCATCGAACAGCACCATCTCGTCGTCTGGCGCTTCCACGACCACTGGCACAGAAGAAATCCCGACGGCATTCTCGCCGGAATGGTCCGCGCCCTCGGCTGGGAAAAATATCAGCACGCCGGCGCTCCGAATTTCTTCACGCTGCCGGAAACCACGGCAGGAAAATTGGCAGCCGACGTAGCGAAACGTCTCGACAGCCCCTCGCTGCGCGTAGTAGGAAATCCAGAAATGAAAGTAACGAAGATCGCCCTAAGCCCAGGCGCAGCCGGCTTCGTAAGAGAAACTCACGCCCTGGAACAAGACAACGTAGAACTCCTGCTCGTAGGCGAAACCCGCGAATGGGAAACCGTGGAATACACCGCCGACGCCACCACCGAAGGCAAACACAAAGCCCTGATCATCATCGGCCACATCCCCAGCGAACAAGCTGGCATGGAAGAATGCACCCGCTGGCTAAAAACGTTCCTCCCCACCGTCCCCATCGAATTCGTCCCAGCCAAGCAACCCTTCTGGCTACCACCTGGACCTTCCCTGTAGGGGCGGGGCTTGCTCCGCCCGGCGTCACCCCCCCCCACAACGCCAACCGCTCGCCAACTCCAAGTTAAGTTCAACTCAATCCACACCAACCCACAATCGCCACCCGCCCTCTATGCCCGAAAAATGCCGGGCGTAAATAACCGAGCGTGTCGTGCTACCGTCAAACCCGCGCCGCTACGAATCATGTCCCGGAGACCGCAGGTGAACCTCACGCAACGACCTGCTCTAGCCCTTCACACCCTCGTGTTCGCACTCTTCGTCTCCCTTTGCGCCGTTTCTTCGCGCGCCCAAT
>Ga0182024_10017490_pt1 | contig 13452 bp, 5 predicted proteins | sample P32metaG_FD_120480 | JGI IMG/M metagenome (GOLD analysis project Ga0182024, IMG submission 120480) | Permafrost microbial communities from Stordalen Mire, Sweden - P3-2 metaG (Illumina Assembly) | ecosystem: Environmental > Terrestrial > Soil > Wetlands > Permafrost | place: Sweden: Stordalen...
CTTTACGCAGCGCTGTGTCTGTGCGCGGCGATCATTGGGCTGACTCGCTTTTTGTCGGCCGCCGAACCGCCCGCCGCCGTCGATCGAGACCCGGTGCTTCACGCCAGCGCGCTGTTCGACGCGGGACGGTATGTCGAAGCCGAGCCGATCTTTCGTAAAGCGCTTGCCGCGATGGACGCCGGCACGCAGCCGAAGAACGATTTGGGGCGCTGCGTTGGTCCACTTGCAATCATTTATCGCACCTGGGGCCGGCTCGACGATGCGTTGCAGATGGCCGAGCGACAACGGACCTTTCTCGAGGCGGCTAGGATCGATGCAACCGTGCGCGATCAGTTGCTGGAAGAAAACGCCTTGCAGCGAGTCGAGATCCTCGCCGGTCTGTCGCGGTTTGCGGACGCCGAGCGCGTGCTGCAGCCGATTCTGGACAAGAGCCAGGCCGGCGGCGGCGATCCGCTGCATCGTTTGACGCTGTGGACCAAATCCGCTCGGTTGGCCGAATTGGAAGCCGATGCCGCGAAGACGCGCCAGCGGTGGCTGAAAGTCATCGAGGTGGGCAACGGCTTGCTCGCCCGGATTGAACGGCGCGAGTTGGCTGACGCCAAATTGCCCGAGGTCGCGGCAGCCGTGGTTTCGGCCAACGTCGCCGTCGAGGATTATGCCGCCGCGATCGAGGTCGATCGACGACTGCTGGCTACCCAAACGGCGGCGCGAGATCGCGCCGCTGCCTTCAAAACCCAGACCGAAATCGTCGCGCTCGAGGCGCGGAACGGCGATTACGATGCCGCTCGCACAGGCCTCGACGACCTGCTGGTTCAAGTCCGAAAGGCGTCTTCGGGCTCGATCGAGGAAGCCGATTTGCTGGGCCGTTTGGCGGCGATTGTCGAGGTTCAAGGTCTCGCTTCCCAAGCGAAGCAGCATTGGAGCGAAGCGGCGGCAATCTACGCCGCCGCGCTGCAAAAAGCCGATCGCGAATCGACGCCGGCCCCCGCCGTCATGAAATTGCTTTCGCAACTGCAAACCGCCGATCGGCAGTCGGGACAGTATCGTTCGGCCATCGACGCGGCCCAGCGGTTGTTGAAGCTCTCCGAGCAACGCCTTGGCAAGGAGCATCCACAGACGGTGGCCATCCGTTCGGACCTTGGCGCTTTATATGGCGCCAACGACGACTACGAATCGGCCAAACCATTGCTCGTCGAGTCGCTCGCCTATTGGCGGCGTCACGATCCGCCGGCGCCGATCCAGTTGGCTCGGGTGCTCAACGATCTGGGAGTCGTCGAACTGGCGGCGGGTTCGTTCTCCGACGCACAATCGCATTTCGACGAGGCGCTGGCCATCCGCCAGCGTCTGCTGCGCCCGGACGATTTGAGTTTGGCTTACTCGCTCAACAATGTCGCCCGCGTGCATTTGGCCAAGGCGGAATATGCCGCGGCCATCGCTTTATTCGATCGCGCGATCGCCATTTATCGGCTTCGCGGTCGCGCGGCGGACGACTTGCTCAGCGGCGCGCTGCTGAACGTGGCCATGGCCTACAAAAGCCAGGGGCAATTCGAAAAAGCCGGCGAGTATTGCCGCGAGGCGCTCGACACCTATGTTCGGGTGTTCGGCCCCGATGCGGCCGGATTGATCGCCTATTACAACGCTCTCGCCGCTCTCGCCATCGCCGACGATCGCATCGACGTCGCCGCCGAGGAAAATCGCCACGCCTGGGATATATGTCGCAAGCACCGGATGGATCACGACCTTGTCGCCGCCACGGTCTTGCACCACCGCGCAACGATCGCCTACCGTCGCGGCGATCTCGAAGCGGCCAGCCGCGACTGGAATTCGGCCCTCGAAATCCAATCCGCGGCCGGGCAGTCGGCCCAGGCCGCGCGAACGCTCAATTATTTGGCCAAGGTGGAATCGCGCCGCGGACGCTCCGATGCGGCAGAGGCTCTCTATCGCCAGGCACTCGAGCAGCAAAAAGCCATCCAAGCCTACCCGGCGATCCATTACCTCACGTTTTGCAACCTGGCCGAAATACTGCATGCCAAAGGCAAAGTCGATGAAGCCATGGGGCTGTTGCAGCAGGCGGTCAAATTGGTCGAAGCGCCGCGCGCCGGAACGGTCGGCGCCGAGGAACAGCGGGCCGAGTATTTCGCCCAATTCGCGTCGGCGTTCGACTTGCTCGTCGCCTGGAGCTTGCAGGCGAGGCAGATCGACCGGGCATTCGAAGTGGCCGAGCGCGGGCGGAGCCGCACGTTTCTGGACCAGCTCAGTCTGGCCGGGATCGATTTGCGCGACACGCTCGTCGGCGACGACGGCAAGAAAACTCTGGAACGAGAACGCGTCGCGCGGGAAAAGCTGGGAACGCTACGCGGCCAATTTCAGGCCGCGATATCGGCCGGGCAGCCGCAGGCCAGCGTCGATCGCTTGGCGACCCAACTCGCGGTCGCCGAGGATCAGTTCACGCAAGCGTGGACCGACATCCGCAATTCAAGTCCGTTCTATCGCGAGCACTTGGCGCAAGGCGCGCCCATCGGATCGCTCGCCGCCGTGCGGCAATCGATGGCGCGCTCCGACGGCCTGATGCTGTTCTATTATCTCGGAGCCAAACAAAGTTTCCTGTTGGTGATCGGCGACGAGCGGACGCCGGTCGATGTCGTGGCTTTGGAAATACCCCAGGCTCTTGCCGACGGCTTGCACGTCTCGGCCGGGCATCTCACCCGAGCCGCCATGGTTCCCTTGGTCAGCCAGTATTTGGCCGACTTGCGCGACCGGGCCGGCGGCCGGGGGTTGAGCGGCATCGTCCATTCGGCGAAAGGGATAATTGCCTCCGAGCAGGGGACGCAACTGGCCGAGGTGTTGCTTCCTCGCGCGGTGCGCAAGCGAATCCAGGATCGCAATCCGCGGCAAGTGGTGATCGTGCCCGACGGCGGTTTGCATGAGCTTCCGTTCGAGTCGCTCTTGGTCGAGGGGGGCGCCACGCCGCGCTATCTGCTCGACGTGCTGCCGCCGATCGCCTACGCGCCGTCGGCGACGATTCTGCTGAATCTCGAAGCCCGGCCTGCCGCGTTCGTCGATCGCCCCGCCACGGTGTTGACGGTTGGCAATCCGCATTACCCGCAAACGCCGGAGCGCCCGGATGCGTCGGCGGTGGCGGCGCTATCGCGTGCGACGTTTTTGGAGTTGGGGGGCCGGTTGCCGCCCCTGCCGGGAACGTCGCTGGAATGCGCCCGCATTGCGGCCGCGTTTCCAGCCGCCGACGTTGTCCATCTGGAATTCGACCAAGCGACGGAGAACAACGTTCGCCGGCAAATCGGGGGACGCCGCTACGTGCATCTCGCCGCCCATGGACTTGTCGATCAACAGCACGGCAATCTGTTTGGCGCGATCGCCCTGACTCCGGGCCCGACGGCGGCGGTCTCGTCGGACGACGATGGTTTCCTTTCCCTGCATGAGATCCACGCACTGCCGCTGAAGGGCTGCGAACTGGTGGCGCTCAGCGCCTGCCAGACGAACGTCGGCCCGGATCGGCCCTTGGAGGCCGGCGCTTCGCTGGCTCAGGCATTTCTGGCAGCCGGCAGCCGGCGCGTGATCTGCAGTCATTGGAATGTGGACGACACTTCGACCGCCGAGTTGATGGGTTCGTTTTTCGAGGGCGTGGCCAAGGCCGAAAAGGCAGGCGAGCCCATGAATTACGCTCGCCTGCTCCAGGAAGCCCGCAAGAATGTCCGGGCCAACCCGCGCTGGTCGTCTCCGTATTATTGGGCACCATTTGTACTTGTGGGGCCGGCGGACTAGGAAATCGACCAAGTTTCACTTTTTTCCGCAAATTCGTTGACATTTCGGCGATTTCCGTTAGTTTAGGGGGGATTGAATTTGAGCAGGCGCGGTTTCCCACTTCGTCCGCGCTGCTCTCTGTTTCGACCTGAATTCCTGCACAAGGAAACGCGCGCCTGCGGGGCGACCTCCGAAAGTCGCCAATCGGGCATCTTGATCCACTGCAATACTGCTTACGCGGGGAGTCGTCTAATGAATGCGATCCGTCAACGCCGCGCTTTTCTTTGGCAAGGTCTCTTTTTCGCGGCCGTCGCGCTGGCCATCTCGCCGCTGCTCGGCGATTCTGCTCATGCCGTTTCGATCACGGGTAGTACGTATGCGAGCGAAAACGGCGGCCCTACGCCAAATCCGACCTCCAAATCATACAACTTGTCCAATTTGAGCTCCGTGTCGGCCAGTATCCGTTCCGACGTGGAGTATGCGCATGCCGAATCCTATGCCTCCGCAATGGTCACGGCGAATGGCGTGGTCAAGACCACGGGCGGGCTCGCCTGGACCGACGTTACTTCTCCCACGACGTTGTTGAATAACCGTGGGGACGTTTGGAATGCATCGGCAACCGGGACGACAATACAAGCCAACTACACCGGCAACGGGACGGCCCCCAATTCCGCGCCGTTTCAGTTCTCGTTGCCGGCGTCGATTGCGCAATCCGCTGACCCCTATTACAGCAATCCGGCGCCTCCGCCTGCCGGCTATACCGATCCGACCTCATTGGTGCCGCAAGTTTCCGGCGGCATGGTGGCCCAAGGCGTGACCGTCAACGGCGGCGGCAATTCGCTGCCTTCGTTTTTCGATGTGTTCGTCACGGTTGAAGCGAGCGCGTTCAACGGCACCACGACAGTGCCACTCTTCAATGGATCGTACGAGTTTAACCCCAGCACCGGCGCTTACACGCCATCCGGTAATTTCATGACCGACGTGTTTGGCAACCCCGCCGAGCAGCCGGAGGTCGTGTTCTCAGGGTCCGCGCACTCGCCGTCTGATTATTCGCTCGTTTTCCCGCAGGACATACTGGGCAACACGTTCCAGGCGCCGGTTGGCTCTCCATTCACCGTGGACATCGATACGTCCGTGTCGATGGGCGATCCCGGCAACCCGGGTAACTTCAACTTCAGCGGCCTCTCGGACCCGGACGGCGTGCTCGGCGCCGGTGGCAGCGTGACCGGACAGTTCTTGCTAACCGACCCGTCCGACTTCAGCGTGTCGGCCGTTCCGGAGCCCTCGGCGATTTGCCTGGCCGCTTTCGCCGCAGCCGGATTGATGCTGCAATTGCGCCGACGGAAGCAATCGTAAAGAGTAGCCCACGATAGTCAGCGCTGTTTGAATTGCCGCCCGATTCAGTCGCACACTTCATTTGGCGCGGATCACTTTATAGACGGCCACCGGCTTCGCGCGGTTGCGAACGTCGATCGCGCCGATCTCCTCGACGATGAATGCGTCGGACGTTTGCGCGTACGTCGTTTCGTCGATGCAGATTTCATTCGGCCGGGCGAAGGATTGCAAGCGCGCGGCGACGTTCACGGCGTCGCCGATCGCCGTGTATTCCATGCGCCGCGTCGAGCCGATGTTGCCGACCACCACCGGCCCCGTGTTCACGCCAATCCGCACGCGCAGCGGCGGCGATCCGGGTCTCGGCGCGCGAAAATCTTGCACGAGACGGCGCATCTCCAATGCCGCGCGAATCGCGTCGGCCGCGCTGTTTGGGCTGGGAAGCGGAGCCCCGAACAGCGCCATCAATGCGTCGCCGATATACTTGTCGATCGTGCCCCCATGGGCGAACACTACGTCCGTCATCGACGACAAGTATTCGCGAATGAACGTCGCCACTTCGACCGGCGCCAGGCCCTCGCAGATTTTCGTGAACGACACGATGTCGGAGAACAGGACCGTCACGACCTTTTCCGTCGGCGCGAGCGGATCGACGCCCGCGGCGCTTCCTGCTATCTGCTCGACGATGCGGTTGTCGAGATACTTGCTCAAATAGGTCTTCACCGAACGCTCGGCCTCGATCACCTGGCCGAGGCGAATCCGCTCGATCCCCATCGCCGCCTGATGGGCCACGGCCAGCAGCAGTTCCAAGTCCTCTTCGTTGAAGATCTTGGTCGGGCGCGTGGAATCCAGCGACAGCAACCCCACGATCTTGTCCCCGGTCCACAACGGCGCGCAGAGCGTCGAGCAAACTTGCATTTCCTCGAGCGACCGCAGCAAATTGGCCGAATTGCTCGATTGTTGAATCAACACTCCCGAGCGGCGGTCGAGCACCCTGTGCAACACGGTCCGGCTGATGCGCACGGTCTGGTCGTCGGCCAGGCCGCGCACGGCGATCGGCGTCGGTTGGCGTTGATCGTCGAGCAGACAGAGCATCCCGCGGTCGGCGCCGGCCTGCCCCATCACGATCGTCAAGATTTCGTCCAGCAACTGCCGCGGTTCGAGAATTTGCACCAGCTTTTCGGAAACGTCGAGAATCAGCCGCAATTTGATTTCGGCCAGCCCTTCGCCGGTGGGTCGTCCGATCGGCACGAGGCCGGCGGAGGGAGCGCGCCGCCGCGAACTCCCCAATTGCAGGGTCTGCTCGGAGCTTAGCGGCATCGGGTCGACGCTGCGGAATTCGAAATGCGATCCCGAAGTGTCGTCCGCCGCGTCATCGATGATCAGCGATTGCTGCAGGTCGGCGCCGGGCGGGCGACCGGTTCGTGCAACGTCCGCCATCGACTGAATGAAGGAACTGGCATAATTCGCGCCCTCCTTTGCTTCCGGGGCGGTCGGCGGAGCGACCGAATCGGTGGCGGCGGCAGAGTCCAATTCAAACGAAAGTTCCGTGGCGCCGATCAAAATCCGATCGCCTTGAGACAAGTACACGCTCTCGGCCGGCTGAATCCGCTGGCCGTTGACGAAGGTTCCGTTCAAGCTGCCGCGGTCTTGGATGCACCAACCCTGGGCGTCGCGAATGAATTGGGCGTGCCGCGACGAACACGCGTTGTCCGCCAACGGGATGGAGTTGGTGTTGCCACGGCCAATCGTAATCGTGTCGCCCAGCAGCGGAAACGATGACGAAGGATCGCCGATGGATTTGAGCACGGCCATGATCGACTGACGCCTTGCGGAATCGCTGATTGGTCTCGCGGATCGCCCCAACCGGTCGTCGTAAAGCATATCCCATGCTTGGGCATGGAAGCAAACGCGGCGGGACGATTCTGTCGGAGTCCAGGCTTCAGCCTGTCGGGGAGCGCCTTAAGGCTGAACTCCAACGTCGGCCGCGCCAGTGACATCGAGGTCGGCCGCTTAGAAGTGCTGGTCGAATTGGACGATCACTTCCGCATCGAACGCTCGGTCGCGCGGTGATGTTCTCAGCGGCGCGGCGGCGGCCACGGTCAGATTCGACAAAGGTCCCAGCAAGAAATCCAGGCCGCCGGTCAAATCGAGAACGTCCTCCCGCGCAAAGTCGCTGGTGATGGCCGCGACATGTTGCGAGAAACTTTGGAGCGAAGTCGTGTAGTGAAGCTCGACGATCGGCGCGATTCCGCTGATCCAGCCGCCGAGGCCCGAGGAAGCGCGAAATTCTTCTCTGCGGTCAAACAACCAATAGCCGGCGGAGATATCGACGTGCATCAATGCCGAGTCGCGGAATCGGCCGTCCGCTTCGATCGGGCCGCTAAAATACTGCGAGGTGACAGGACTGCCGTTCGCGTCGAAGTCGAATTGAATGTAGCTGATGGAGAAGATGCGATTGTTGGGAGCCAGCAGCAGGCCCAAGAATGGCTCCAAATACACCGATTCATTCCTGACGCGCGTGGTTTCGTAGCCGATCTCCGTGTCGGAGACGTTCGGTGCGGTGGGAAGATTGACCGTGAAGCCGACCGACGAAGCCCAGGTGTCGGATTTCACGAACAGATACTTCGGAGTGATCGAAACATTGCCCAGCACCGTGCCTTCGTTGCCGTCGACCGAGACAGGATCCGTTTCGTTGGATCCCAAACCTCTGACGATCGGCGCGCGAACCTCGATCGAGCACGACCCATTGAAGAACGTCTTTTCCAGGCCGAACGTGTAGCGATCCATATCGATGATATGCCCATCGACGGTCTCTGCCGCGGAGTCGAAATGATTGAAATCCAAGAACACCCGGTCGGTGGGAATCGGGCTGCTGTCTTCAGAAATCTTCGCACGCCGGTCATTGCCTGCGATCGGTAGATTTCCGACGTTGACGGCGCGGGGCAATCGTCCATCGAAGTACACATCATCGCCGCCGGGCAAGTCGCCGATCATATTGGGCGTGGTGGCCAGGCTGAACTGCTGGCAGACGGGACACGTCGGACAGTTTCCTGGCGTCGCCGGAACCGGTGCCTGCGCCACGGCGCCAGAATTTGGGATGGTGGTCGCGGGTGATGCGGCGACCGGCGGAAGATTGTTAATGTCCGCAGGGGCGAGAGGAGTGGCCGGCTGAGAATAATCTGGTTGATATCCCGGATTAATCGTTTGACTGAATATCGGCTTGACGCCCGCAAGCAATGCGATTCCCAAAACAGCTAGCGCGAGAACGCGTCGGTTTGGGAGCGGGCAAAACATGCGAAGCTCGGGGCTCAAGCGAAACTGGGAGTCTTGGGACGAGGAATGCCGGCGCGGGCATTTTCTGGCCCTAGTTTTTCCACTATTGGCGCGCGAACGCAGGCCTAATTTGACTTGGAGGGGCGGCCCGTGGTTGCTCCCACCGAATGGCGGGGCTATTTTAGAGCTTAAATACCACGGCTAGCTCGAAAGCCGCAATAGGGGAATCCGGTCGAGCAATGCCCGCGATGCCCTTGAATTCATCGCCCAACGACTTCTTTTCCGGAGGTAATCTCATGGCCGTCGTTACACCTTTTCCATTCATGCTGCTGATGTTCTTCGGCGGGCAAATCGGAGTGCCGCTCGGCCTGCCGCCGTTGCCGGAAGATCGCACGATGGCTTGCGTCGCGCCGGCGGAATGCCTCTGGTACTTCAGTTGGTCGGGAACTGCCGATCCCGATCCGAAAAGCGCCAATCAAACGGAACAACTCCTTGCCGAGCCGGAGGTGCGCGATTTCATCCAAAGTGTCGGCACCGCCCTTGGCGCGGCGATGAAAAAAGGGGCTCCGCCAACGCCACAAGGAAAACTGCTTGGCGCCGAAGGCCCGAAGTTGATCCAGGCTCTGCTAACACATCCCGCGGCCGCGTTCATCTCGAAATTCGAATTCGGCCCGCGGGGACCCGATGTCGCCGGCGGCATCGTAGTCGGCACCGGCGCTGAAACCGGAGAGTTGAAATCGACCCTGGAAAGACTGCAACAGACGCTGCTTGGCGCGGCCGCCGCCGGCGACGACTCCAAGTGGAACAAACTCCCTTCTCCGCCCGGCGCGCCGGCGATCGAATGGGGCTTTCGAGACAAGTATTTGATCGTCGGCATCGGCGACGGCTCGGCCGACGAGATTTCGAAGCGGCGCGGCGGCGAACCGCCGGCCTGGTTGACGGCCATCAAGAAACGGCTTCCCGTCGAACGAATCAGCACCGTGCATTTTCTCAATATCAAAAAAATCGTCGCGGCTGCCGGGCCGATGATCGGTCCCGAAGGCCAAACCATTTTGGACGCACTTGGTCTGAACAACGTCCAGCAGTTCGCCAACGTGAGTGGCCTCGAGGGAACCGGTTGCCTGAGCAAGTCGTGGGTGCAGGTCGATGGCGAGCCAAATGGATTGCTTTCCCTGTTTGGAGCCGAACCGCTCACCGCCGCGGATTTGCGGCCGATTCCCAAGGACGCTTCGTTTGCGGCCGTTGCTCGCGTCGCGCCCGCCCAGCTTTGGGCGGCCTTCGTGCAGATCATGACCAAGATCGACGCTCGCTCGGGCGAGCAGCTTGCGAGCGGGATCAAGCAAATGGAGGCCGCGGTCGGATTTCGCTTGCAGGAAGATTTGCTCGATACACTGGGCGACAGTGTTTGCGTCTACAATTCGCCGGGTGAAGGGGGCTTGATCTTCACCGGGCTGACGGTCGTCGTGCCGGTGAAAAACCACGACCGGCTGGCGAAGACCAACGAGCAGTTGGTGCAAGTCTTGAATCAAGCGATGGCGGGACAGCCCCGGAACATGTTTGGCGGCGGTCCTACTTCTACGCTCAACCACACGACATTTCGCAAGCAGAAGATTTCCTGCTTGAGCGCGCATGGCCAAGGGATACCGTTTGATTTGTGCTGGTGCGTTGCCGAAAAGCAATTGATCCTGTCGCTGTCGACGCAAAACATCCGGGCCATTCTTTCGCGCGATGGGGCGGCCGAATCGTTGGCCGATTTGCCCGTCGTGGCCGCAAAGCTCAAAGCCGGCAGCCCGCTGTTGCTGACGTATCAAGACACCGCGGGCACGTTGAAGATCACGTACCCGATTTTGCAGATGATTGCCAACATCGCATTGGGAGAAATGCAACGAGAGGGTCTTGATTTGGATGGGTCGGTGCTGCCGTCGCTAGCTTCGATCATTCGCCACGTCGAACCGGGCATTAGCACGCTCTCGCGCGAGAAGGACGGCCTGGTGTTTGCAAGCCAGCAATCAATGCCCGTCGATATCACGCTCTCGGGGCTGCTGCCGGCGTGGTCGGGCTTGATGTTCTTTTCGTTCAGGGAAGTGCGGTCGGAGCAGGCCTTGAACGAGGCAAGAATGCAAGCCGACAGGGCGGAAGAAGTAGCGCGACGAGCGGAAACGGCTGCACGGGAAGCGACGGAGGAGCGCGTCAAAACAGCGGAAGCACGGCAAGCGGCGGAGAAGCGCGCCAAGGAAGCTGAAGAGAAATTGAAGCCGGCGCCCAAGGACCGGGATGATCCATCGTCTTCAAAGCCTGAACCGCGGAACAGGGCCGTCGAGTTGCAACCTTCCAAACCGTAGAAGAGCATTGAATAGCAAACCACGAACCCAAATGCGCCCCATCCTGATCATCGCTTGCTTCGTCGCATCGCCCGCCTTCGGGGCGGACATCCCCGATCCGGCCGCGGCTCAGCTCGAGCGCGGGTTCCGAGAGACCGTGCATCCCTTCGTCGCGACGTACTGCGTGGAGTGCCATAGCGGCAAGAAGCCCAAGGGGGATTTCGATCTCAGCAGCTATTCGACCGCGGAGGCGGCCGCCAAAGATTATCCCCGCTGGGAATTGATGGCCGAGCGCCTCGACGCCAAAGAGATGCCGCCCGAGGAAGCCAAGCGGCATCCCGCGCCGGCGGAGAGCCGGCTGGTGATCGACTGGATTCAATCGGTGCGCCGGTACGAAGCGAAAAGAAATGCCGGCGATCCCGGACCGGTTTTCGCCCGCCGGTTGAGCAATGCGGAATACGACTATACGATCCGCGACCTCATCGGCGTCGACCTTCGGCCGGCCAAAGAATTTCCTGTCGACCCGGCGAATGAGGCCGGTTTCGACAATTCGAGCGAATCGCTCACGATGACTCCGAGCCTGGTGAAGAAGTATCTGGAAGCCGCCCGGCTTGTCTCCGATCACCTCGCATTCACGCCAGACGGGTTCGAGTTTGCCCCGCACCCCGTCGTAGCCGACACCGACCGCGACAAATACTGTGTCAACCGGATCATCCACTTCTATGAGCGTCAATCCACGGACTACGCCAAATACTTCGAGGCCGCATGGCGGTACAAAAATCGGGCGGCGCTCGGCCGGCCGCAGGCCGCGCTGAATGAAACCGCCGCCGATGCCGGCGTTAGCGCCAAATACCTCGCGACGGTCTGGGCGATGCTTACCAGCTCGACGGAAGAGGTCGGCCCGATCGCCGCTCTGCAAGCGATGTGGCGCGAACTGCCCGCCGGAGGACAAGATCAAGCTGCTCTGGCGAAAGCAGGCTGCGAGAAGATGCGAGATTTCGTGTCGAGCCTTCGGGCCCAGCTTGTTCCGCACGTCGACAATCTCGCCTCCGCGGGCATCAGCTCCGGCTCGCAGCCCGCGGTGCTGTGGAAAGACCGGCAGTTCGCCGCCAATCGCATGAGATACGCCGGCGGCGCGCTCAAGCTCGCGCCCGTGTCACTCCCGAAGGATTCGCCGGCGGCGCGGGCGATGGAAGTTCCCACGGACCCCGCTGCCGCAACGCGGTTCGAATCGACGTTCTCACGTTTCTGCGAGACGTTTCCCGACACTTTCTTCGTCTCCGAACGGGCTCTTGTTTACCTCGACCCCAAGACCCAGAAAGACCTGACCGGCCGCCTCCTCAGTGCCGGTTTTCACAATCAGATGGGCTATTTCCGCGACGATGGCCCGCTCTACAAACTGATGCTCAATGAAAACGAGCAACACGAGCTCGACCGCCTCTGGCAGGAATTCGACTACGTCGCGTCGATCCCCTCGCGGCAATACAACAACTTCCTTTGGTACGAGCGCGGAGAGACCGATTTCCTCCGCGGCGAGGAATTCAATTTCGTTCGCGCCGAAGACAAAGACGCCATTTCGGAAAACAAGATGAAGCATTTTTCCGAAGTCTACATCGCCAAGGCGGTTCGCCGCGGCGCCAGTAAAATCGCGGTGAAAGTGATCGAGGACTATTTCAAGGAAATGTCGGATCGCCAACGACGCTGCGAGCAATTGACCGTCGCCGCCGAGCCGGTGCATCTGCGGGCATTGCAAACATTCGCTGAACGCGCCTATCGCCGACCGCTTTCCGACAAGGAGCACGCCGGGCTCACCGAGTTCTATCAATCCCTGCGCAAGCAAGACGGATTGGGCCACCAGGAAGCGGTGCGCGACGTGGTCGTGAGCATCCTCATGTCGCCCCATTTCTGCTACCGGCTCGACTTGCCGCGAAAGGGAGACGGCCCGGCGCGGCCATTGGAGGACTACGCGCTCGCCAGCCGACTGAGCTATTTCCTTTGGGCGAGCATGCCCGATCGCGCGCTGCTCGACCTTGCCGCGGCCGGGGAATTGCATCGGCCGGAAGTTTTGGTCGCGCAAGCCAAGCGGATGCTGCGCGACGACCGAGCGCGCGGCTTCGCGATCGAGTTCACCGGCAACTGGCTCGACTTCCGCCGGTTCCAGGAACACAACAGCGTCGATCGTGCAAAGTTTCCGACGTTCGACAGCGACCTGCGCGAGGCGATGTTCGAAGAGCCCGTGCATTTCTTCCTCGACGTCGCCCGCCGCAACGCCAGCATCCTTGATTTCCTCGACGGCGATTACACGTTTGCCAACGCAACGCTCGCGCGGCACTACGGGATGCCGCCCGCAGGCGCGCCGGAGTCGTGGATGCGAATCGACAACGCCGGGCAATACGGGCGCGGCGGATTGCTGCCGATGGCCGTGTTTCTCACGAAGAATTCGCCGGGCCTGCGAACGAGCCCCGTGAAGCGTGGCAACTGGGTCGTTCGCCGAATCCTTGGCGAGCGAATCCCGCCGCCGCCTCCGAAAGTGCCCGTGCTGCCGAGCGATGAATCCAAGCTCGGCGATCTCACGCTCCGCGAGACGATGGCGCGCCATCGCGCCGACCGGAATTGCGCCGCGTGCCACGATCGATTCGACTCGATGGGTCTCGTCTTCGAAGGCTACGGCCCGATCGGTGAATCGCGGCGCGTCGATCTCGGCGGGCGGCCGGTGGACACGAAAGCCACATTCCCCGGCGGCGCCGAAGGCTCGGGCCTC
>Ga0182024_10017491_pt1 | contig 13451 bp, 12 predicted proteins | sample P32metaG_FD_120480 | JGI IMG/M metagenome (GOLD analysis project Ga0182024, IMG submission 120480) | Permafrost microbial communities from Stordalen Mire, Sweden - P3-2 metaG (Illumina Assembly) | ecosystem: Environmental > Terrestrial > Soil > Wetlands > Permafrost | place: Sweden: Stordalen...
CTCATCGCAACCAGCTTCCCATCAATCCGAATCCCAAGGTACGTTCCCAGCTCATGCGTCCGCGGACCAAACGGCCCCGGCTTGGTCAATCCTGTCAACGCAATCATCTCCGCCGAATCTCGCAGCCCAAGTTCGACAATCTCAGGATCAGAAGACGCATCCGAACCTGCTAACTCGCTCCCTCCCGTCCAAACCATCTGCAACAACGAAGCCCCAGCTATCTTCGTCCATCCACGTTGCGGCGCATAATCTTCGTCCAAGAAAACCGCAGCTACCTCATTCTCCGGAACTAACTTTGCCAGTGATTTGTAACCTTCCGCCGTAGGCTCACGCAATCCAGCCAGCGGCGCAACCTCCGGCATAAACTTCCGCGCCTCGCCGAAGTGCTGCGCAAACTCCGTCTGCCGCGTCGACAGCGCCTTCCAGATGATGTTATCGAGAGAATGCATCGTGCTTGATGTAAGATTGCCAGCTACGTCCGGACTTTGTTTGGAGTGACAAGAGGTCATGCAAGACACAATAATTCCGCGCTCTCGGATCGCGCTATCCGATCTTTGCGGTTAAAAGGAGATATTAAAAGATCGAGCCGCAGCGGAGGCCGCTAACGCCGAGCCGCGAATCCGTAACGCCCTCACTCCTTCAAATCCACATGCCGCACATCGTCAATCGCATGTCCCAGAAATCTCGCTCCCAGCCGGCGGAATTTCTCAACCGAATCCGTAGCAAAAAACCTCAACCGCGGCGCCGCTCGTCGCTCCTCCGCCTGTCCCGGAGCCACCAAATTCCCAACCGGTCCGCCACGGCTCTTGCCGTCGACTCGGCCGAATCCACAATACTCACATGCCCCGGCGCCACACGACCCAGCACCGGCTTCAGCAGCGGATAGTGCGTGCATCCCAGCACTAGCGTATCCGCATCGCCAAAGCCATCGGCAAATCCCTCACCCAGATAAATCCTCGCCACCTCTTCGGTCACCGCGTGCTCCAGCCATCCCTCTTCCACCAATGGCACGAGCAACGGACACGCCTTCTCCCGAGCCTCCACCCCCCGCGCCTCCAGCGCCTTGCGATACGCATGGCTGGCAACGGTCGCCTCGGTCCCAATCACCACAACTTTTTTGTTTCGGCTGACCGCGGCCCCCGCTTCGGCTCCGGGCTCAATCACGCCCACCACCGGGACATGCGCCGCCGCTGTAATGCGATCCAACGCCAGCGCGGTGGCCGTATTGCAAGCAATCACCAACAATTCGGCCCCATGGCTCTCAAGATAATGCGCGGCCTCCACGGCATAACGCGCCACCGTTTCCACCGACTTCGACCCATAGGGAAGCCTCGCCGTATCGCCAAAGTAGAGGTAATCGGCGGCCGGAATGACGTCAAGTAAAGCTCTAAGAACAGTAAGCCCGCCAAATCCAGAGTCAAATACGCCAATCGTAGGCCGTCGCGTAGTCAGAGGTTTCCCTTCGTGTTCCTTAGTGCCCTTAGTGGTTAAAAGGCTTTGTAATCACCTACGCATCGAGCGGGTTGAGCTGGAAATGGCGTCCCCGATGAACTCGGAATTCCTTCCGCAGCACGGCCCCGGAGGAATTGACGCTCCGTGCGGGCAAGTCCTCGGATGCCCCAAAAACGTGCAAATCTTGTCAGTCGCTTCCGGCGACAGAATGTGCTCGAACTTGCACGCCTGCTGCTCGATTTCCGACTCGCTATCCATCGCCAAACTGTCGGTAAACAGCCGCTCCGCCAGCCGGTGCCGCCGGATAATGCTCCCCGCCCGCTCGCGCCCGCGCGGTGTCAGTTCCACAATCAACGTTCCATCGCCCATCGACGCCGAAACTGGCTTCAGCGCGTCGTGGCAAGGATTCACGAACGGTTTGTGCCCATGCGCCATCGGCGGATGCGGCGCCGAAACCACCAGCCCCATCTGCATCATCTTCTCGATCGCGATGCTCACCGGCAGCGCTCCATGCACTTCCATGCGCTCGACCTCGGCAATCTCGCCGTGCTCAGCCAGCACCCAAAGCTCTTCCAACACCTCGTCGAACTGTTCCTCGTCGGCCATCGCAAACACTTCCTGCGACTCGATCTTGCCATGATGAAATTCAATCCGCCGGTCCGCCAGGCGCGCCACCACTGGATCGTGCGTCACCATCACGATCGTCCGCCCCTGCTGATGAAACTCCCGCAACAGCCGCAGCACAATCTCTTCATTCACCGCATCCAGATTCCCCGTCGGCTCGTCCGCCAGAATGATCTTCGGATCGTTAATCAGCGCCCGCGCAATACACACCCGCTGCTGCTCGCCGCCCGACATCTGCGACGGCAGATGATGCGCCCGGCCGCCCAGTCCCACGCGGGTTAGCGCCTCGATCGCCTCTTTCTCGTCTGTCATGCTGTGAAAATACTGTGCCAGCATCACGTTCTCTACCGCCGTCAAAAACGGAATCAAATGAAATTGCTGAAAGATGAATCCAATCTTTTCCGCGCGTACGCGGTTCAATTCATTCGATGAAATCCCCGCAACATTCTGCCCATCGAGCCAGATTTCTCCAGATGTCGGACGGTCCAGGCATCCAATCAAATTGACCAGTGTCGATTTGCCCGACCCCGACGGCCCCATGATCGAAAGCCATTCGCCCTTCTCCACGTGCAGAGAAATGTGGTCGAGCGCATGAATCGCGCCATTTTGGGTGCCCCACTTCTCCCCGACTTTGGGAGAAGTGGGACTCGCTCCCGCAGCCTTGGCAGGGTAGAGCTTGGTCACGTCTTTGATCTGAATCATTTCACTCTCCCCTCAAAATGACGGCGGGCTGCACGCGCCGCAAAAGCCCAATCGGCAGAATCGCCGACAGCAACGTTACCAGCATGCTACCAGCCAGAACCACCGGCAGAACACTGAAACGCGGCGTCACAGCGGCATGAAAGTTAACCCGTCCAATCCACGCGGCAATCCCGATACCCAGAACAAATCCAATCACCGCGCCAGTCGCGCCCAGCGCCGCAGCTTCTGCTGCGAAAAATCCATTCAGCAATCGATCCGACGCTCCAAGCGCCTTCATAATGGCGAAATCTCTTCGCCGGTCGAACACCCAACCCATCAGAGTCGAGAGCACGCACAACGCCGCCGTCAAAATAATCAAAGCAGCCGCCGCCAGCAAAGTGGCGCGCGTTTTGCCCAGTACGCGCGCTTCGCCCTCCATAATCTGCCGCACCGGACGAACCTCCGCCCCCGGAACCGCCCGTCCCAACTGCTGCATGATTCCGCTGATCTCTTCCAGAGAACCCGTAGCCGCGACTTCGATCGTCGAAGGTTGAACTCCGGTCCAAGCCACAAAATCTGCCAGTGAGAGGTAGATGCGGCTATCCTCCGCCGCTCCCGTCTGCACCGTTCCCGCAGGCGCGAGTTGAATCGTATGCCCCTGAAAACTGAGCTCGAAGGCCTGGCTCTTCGGCGAGACCACTGCCATCGCCCGCACCCCAACCAGCGCCTGACCCGGCGACGTGGGGTGCCCCATTTCTCGCGCGCCCTTTGCGCGAGAAAGCTCGCCCTGAGCTTGCCGAAGGGTGGGGACTTCTGAATCGATCGCCGTCGGCCAAGTACTCACCGACCACCACCGATCCAACTGCCGCACCCGCTCAAAATCCGTCCCCGCCACCACCACCGCCTGGCCATCGTTCGTCCGCGCCACCACCAGCGCAAACGGCGCCGCCACGCCACGGCCCGCCAGCGTGGAATCCACCTGCGCCAGCGCGCTCGCGGGAAGGGAACTGCCGTTCCTCCCTACCAGAATGATGTTCGCCCCGTAATTCCGAAACTCGCGCCGCAGCTTGGCCTGAACGTCCACGTAAAGATTCAACATCGCGGTCGTCACAGCCGCCGCCACTACCATGGCAAACAAAGCCGATGCCGCTCGTCCGCGCCGCAGCACCGCCGCCCGCATCAGCATCCGCACAAACATCGACGTATGCGGCACCTGCGCGCGTCCCGCCGCAACTCCCTCAGCGGATTCCGATCTCATCTTCACAGTTCACCCCGCAGCGCGAACACCGGATCCATTTCCACTGCCTTGCGAATCGCCGCCGCACTCCCCGCAAACGTGACAATCACTGCGATTCCCAGGATCACCGGCAAGAGCACCGGCGCAATCGTAATCTGCGAGTTGAAAATCGAGCGCCCAATCTCCCGCGCCAGCAATCCGCCGGCGGCGAATCCCACGCAACCTCCCAACAGCGCCAGCAACGTCGCCTCCGCAAAAAATACCGACGCAACCGCGAATCGTCCCGCGCCTAGGGCCTTCATCAATCCAACTTCCGACCGCCTTTCAAAAATAGCTGTCGCCATCGCCGCCGAAACCGCCAGCGCCGAAGCAAACAACGCCGCCAGCGTGACCAGAAAAATCAAACCTTCGATCCGCGTCAGCACGGCGCCCTCATTCTGCGCCACTTGCCGAATCTGTTCCGCGTGCGCGTGCGGAATCGCCTCCTGCAACTGAAATGCAATCGACTGCGGATACGGCGAACAATACCATCGGTCATACACTGCACCCGACATGCTCTTCGGATCGCGCCGTGCGAATGCATCTTCCGGCTTGGTCAGCGCGCTCACATACACCCGCCGCACCGCACCGGGCTTGCCGAGAATCTCCTGTGCGACTGCAATCGGAGCCACCATCTGATCGTCTTCGCTGCCGCCGGTAGAAAGAATTCCGCTCACCCGCAACTCACGCCCCGAGACGTTAAGCACATCGCCGGCCTTCGCCGAAAGCCGCTCTGCCAATCGTTCTCCCAGCAACACGTCGCGCGAACCATCATCCGGCCACGCCCCAGCAACCTTCCACCATGGATGCGTCGACCGCACGCCGGTAGTGAACTCCTCTTTCCCAAACGCAACTCGTTTGGCAAAGTAAGTTCCCAGCAATGTGAGATTTTCGGTGCTCCCGTCGCGCTGCAGCGTCACATTCACCGGCAGCATGGGCGCAAAGCCGGTGATGTTGTTATGCCAGAACGTTCCTTTGATCTTAGGCAGGTCGGCTTCGTTCAGGAACGCGCCATCGCTCGGCGGTTTCAAATTCACCCCGCCAATTTCCACATCGAGTGTGTCTTCCTGCGGGGTTACCAGCAGATTCGCGCCAATCGTGCGAAGCTCGCGGTTGATCTTGTCGCCAATGTCGGTGGCGACGGCAATCATCGCCGTCGCGACAGTCACGCCCAGCGTGATGGCCGCACCCGCCAGCAGCTTGCGCCGCTTCTGCCGCCGGAACGATTCGTAGACGAGCCGGGCGAACATTCGCTACTGCTTCTCGAACACGCGGCTTTCGGCCGCAATGTCCGCCTCTTGAATAATCACCGCATCCGCGGTCTGCGTCGCCTTCAAAGGAATTGGATTGCACCCGCCCGCCGTCCCTACCGACTGCGGATTAATCGGCGCTGCGCAGTTTTTGCATACCACTCCGTTGGCCGATTTATAAAATCCCACTGCGCCGCAAATCTGGCAGGCGTCGAATACCGTCGCAATCTTTCCGTCCGGCTTCTGATAAAGCCAGAAGCGAATCGGCGTCCCGTGCTCCACCGCCTGATAGCGATGCAAATCTCCGTCAGAAACCTGCGCCAGCGGAATCTTCACCTGCCCGTTCGTGAACGTCACCTCGGTCGCGGGAGACAGCGCGCTCTGACTCTTGGCATAAACGAATTCAGCCGTCAGCATCGCGATAAAGAGAAAGGAGAAAACGTATACCGATCCCATCCATAGCCGCTCCTTGCGCGCCGACCATGCCGCCTTCCGGCGCTCCGCTGCCGAAACCGCTTCCATCACCGGCTGTCGCCGCTTGGCGTCGAACAGCACCATCAACGCCGCCAGCGCCAAAATCGTGACGAAGAAGAACAAATCATTGCGCACGATCGGCCCAATCAGTGCCATCTCCTTCTTGGAAGATGGAATTACGCCGCTCTCCGAAAGCTCGTGCAAGCCTGAGATCACCAACTGCGCCGCTACTAGGAACAAAATCGCCGTGGTCACCCGGAAAAACTTCTGCAGGTTGATGCGCACGCTGCCCTTCACAAACATCACGCCGAACGCGATGGCCGCAATCACGCCCAGAAGCGTGCCCATAAAACTCATCAGCTCGCTGGAATTCAATGTAACAGCCGAAAGAATCAGCACCGTCTCCGCGCCCTCGCGGAGCACCATCAGAAAAACAAAGAAGAACAGCCCAATCCACGCGTCGTTCCCCGCGAGCAACCCGACCTTGCCCTCGATCTGGCCCTTCAGCTTGCGCCCGGTCTTCATCATGAAAATTACCATGGTGATGACAAAGAACGCGGCCACCAGCATGACCCAGCCTTCAAAGACGTCTTCGTTCAGGTTGAGCCGCGACAATAGGATCGCCACGCCAATGCTGCCCACAAACGCCGCACCCAGCGCCGCATACACCGCCTTGCGCAAATCGTTGCGGCCAATTTTGGCCAGGTAAGCCAAAGTGATTCCCACGATCAGGGCAGCCTCAACCCCTTCGCGCAGCGTAATAATGAACGCCTGTAGCATCTATGAATTCCCCGTCATCTCTGCTGCGTCATCCTGCGCGCAACCATTCTTCAGGCGGAGCGAAGGATCTCCCCAGTACCGTCCGCCCGTGTTGGATATTCCGCTCATTTGGATGAATCCCCCAGCCTTAACCATTTTGAAAATGAATTTCAATTTCAACTACAAGGATATGCCGTTGGCCGCAGCCCGGTCAATCCACTAAGTCACAAATGCGCGTGATCTGCATCACATGGCGCTGTTCATGCAGCGAACGGCATTCGACGATTTGAGCCCGCTGCGCACATTCCCGAAAACCATAGCCCGCAAAGCTGAATCCAACCTTCGCGCTTACTTAAAAGGAGCAGCTATGACACACAAGATTACCGTAGGACTTTTATCGCTTTGCCTCGGCGCTTCCGCCTGGGCGCTCAGCCCCAAAGACAAAGATAAGGACGATAACGAACTTCAACGTGCCACCGAAACCGTTCAGCACCTGACTTCCACCGCGCCCGACACCGGCGTCCCTAACTCCGTGCTCGAAGGCGCGAAATGCGTCGCCGTAATTCCCAAGCTGGTTAAGGGGGCCTTCGTGGTCGGCGGCGAACACGGCAAAGGCGTCGCCACCTGCCGCACCGGCACTGGCGCTTGGAGCTCGCCCGCTCCGTTCTCCGTCTCCGGCATCAGCTGGGGCCCGCAGATCGGCGGCAAAAGCAGCGACCTCATGATGTTCATCATGAATGAGGAAGGCATGAACGGGCTGATGAAGGGCCACATCAAGCTCGGCGCCGATGTCTCCGCCGCCGCCGGCCCCGTCGGACGCACCGCCTCCGTCGACGCTGGCATGAAAGCTGGGATTCTGACCTACTCCAGCAGCAAAGGCGCCTTTATCGGAGCCTCGCTGAATGGCGCTGAAATCCAGCAGGACAAAGACGCCACCATGGACTGGTACGGCAAGGACGCGTCCTTCTCCGAAATCCTGAAAGGTGACGTCCACACCAACAACGCAGATGCCGTCGCCTTCGTCAGCGCGGTACAGAACGCTAAAGAAACCGCGCAGGTGCACTAAAGCTATCCGACGACTACCTCTGACTCGGGTGCCCCACTTCTCGCTTCCTTTGCGAGAAGTGGGCTTCTCATTCTGCGGCCGTTTGCCAGCGTGGGTCAGTTGCTCGTGTGGGTCGGACACTCCTGTCCGACGCTTTTGATGTTGGTTTTGACGTTGATTTTGTCCCAACCCACGTAGCGACGGACGCATTCGTCCGTCCGCCGTCGATCTTGACTTTGATCGTGATTTCGCTCCCACCACGGACGCCCCCACCACCGTGGAAGAGCGGCGCTTCAGCGCCGCGTTGAGTGCCTGAATAAGAACCGGGCTTCAGCCCGATCAGCATTAGCAGCCCCACTTCTCGCCTCATTTACGAAATTGGGGCTCCATCCAGTCAAGACGACGAGCGAGGTTACCGAATCCCTACCGTCCTAAAACCTCCAACTCTCCGAATCCGTACCAATCCCTTCCGTAATCTCCCAACTAGCCACGGTAAATCGCATACTCGACCAACCCATATGCTGCCCCCTCCCCCACGGCACGCCGCCAGGCGTGCCCCGCGCACCACTTTTACAGAAAACACTCCCACCGTCCTCCGCTCGCACAATGGCTCTCGCGTACGAGGCAAGCTCCTTGTCGTCTCCCTGACCGGAGGACTGCTGTGGGTTTCCAAACAGCTCGATCTGGGCTCTCGCGTGAAGTTAATTTTTCTTACTGCGAAGGGCTCAGTCCTCGGCGCGGCGGAAATGCTGCGTCCGATCTCCTGGACTCTGCAACCCTTCAAGTTCATCAAACTCTACCCGGACGACGAAATCCGCCTGCAAGGCGCGATTCAATCCTCGCTCAAGCAAAACCGCTACACCCACGTCCAACTGGAACGCTTCCGAGCCTGGTAGGGTTCAAGGGGGTGCCAGTGGTGGGGCATCAGTGAAAAGATGAAAAGTGACAGAGGGTGCCCCATTTCTCGCGCGTTCTTCGCGCGAGAAGTGGGAATTAGAATGCCTGACCTATCGGGGTTTTGAGCCGACCGTCGTCCTTTATGCAGAGAACGGCACCCTCAATTCTCAAACACGAGAAACGATCAGCAGCCCGCCAATGATGGCAATCGAATCCTCAAGCAAAGCCCCAACCATGTCTGGCCACTTCGCGCGAGTCGCCAAACTCCGCCGAAAAGTGATCCCCGCGAACGCTCCCGCCACAGCTCCAACAGCCGCTGCCGCCGCGAACATCAACTCCCCACCGCCACTGCCGACAGCGAGCGCATATCCGCAAGCCCCACCCAAAATAATTCGTGCGCTCATGCCAAGAAAGGCGGTTCGCGGAGGAGTATTCGGTAATTTGTCGACAATGAGCTCACCGAGCGCAAGCAGGGTAAAGACCAAAAGCACTGGAGTCCGGTGCAGAAACCCAAGCTTGGTGCCCTCAAGATGGAGCCACCCGAAATGCGCCGCCCAGCACACCAGCGCTGGTCCTGTCATCGACCGCAGCCCCGTCACGCAACCTAAGAGGAACGCAAAAAATGGCATCGGCAATCACAGCCTCTTCAAAAACTCCTCCGCCCGCCCCAGCTGCGGAAACAACTTCTCCTCCGCCTGGAACTCCGCCGAATGCACGCACCGCCGGCTCCCGCGCAGCCGCACCGGATGCTTCAAATGCAGCATCTCGTGGTACACAATATATTCCACCGCGTAGCGGGGAATCGAAGCATGGTCAAAAATCCGGCTGATGACGATCGCATTGTGCGCCGGATCGTAATGCCCCAGAATCCGCCGCGTCTTCGACGGGCTCCAGCTCATCCGCGGCCGCCCCAGCAATCCGTGAAAAAATTGCCGGTTCAAATCCTCAAAAATCATGTCGAGATCGTAATAACGCCCTTGCGGAGAATGCAGCTGCTTCCGTCCCCGCATCTGCCGCACCAGGTGCGCCTTGTTCACCACTTCATGGCTGCCAATATATTTTCGATAACGCGCCGCGTGGCTACGATCGATGGGCTTGCGGTACATCTTGGCCAGCAGAATGTGCGCAATCGCGCGCACCACTCCATCCGGCGCGCCCTCAAGCAAGTCGGAAAGCCGCACCAGCAGCCTGCCTTCGCGCAATCGAATCGTATTGTTTACGTTCGCAAAAGCGAAAAACTCAATCTTCAACTCCGGCGGCGCAGTCCCCGGGCGCAACTGCCGGTGTTCCTCATGAAAAATGTCGAGCAGACCCTCACGCACAATGAGCCTAGATTAGCACGCATCCAAGCGGCCAATTCGAACGGTGAGGTGAAAGGTACCGTGTCCAGTAACGCTGAGGGGTCGCCGCGTCCAGTTAACGCTGAGGGGTCGCCGTGTTCAGTAACGCTGAGGGTCGCCGCGTCCAGTTAACGCTGAGGGTCGCCGCGTCCAGTAACGTGGAAGAGCGGCGCTTTCAGCGCCGCGTAAAGACTTCAAAATCACACCGGGCTTCAGCCCCCTGCCCCGACGCCAGGGCTAACGCATGGCGAAGCACCAGCCCTTACTCCGGCTTCCCACCCGCAGCTTTAGACACAAACTTCTTATGCTTCGCCGCCTCCTGCTGTTCTTCGAGCAACTTGCGATGATCCTCGACTGAAGCATTCAACGTGTCCAGAGCGTTGCTCAACGTAAATTCATACTGTCTGGCTTCCCCCGGAGAAACTCCAGCCGCATCCTTCAGCGCCAGCAACTCTGCCTGAAATTCCGCGTCCGCATCGATAATCAGCTTCAACGGCTTGCGGATGTCATTCCTGCGATCGACATACGTATCGATGTTGTCGTTCAGTTCGTCGTAGATCGCCGAAAAATCAGACAGGCGCTCATGCGTCTGTTGTGCCCGGTCCTTAACCTTCGGATCGCTGCGAACCTGCTCCAGGCTCACCAGCCGGGCCCGCGCGAATTTCACATAGAGCGCCAAGCGCTGCTGCGGCTCCCAGCTCGCGTCGCGAATCTGATCAATCTCCGCCGGCGTAAAAGGATCGCCGTGGCGCTGTGCCGCCGCGCCCCCAGCCATCGCCAACAGCAGAGCAGCAGCCACTCCGATCTGTCGCATGGCCTTCATTTCTTATCGCCTTTCTGAAACATCGCGGCCAGCAAATCATCCCGAATTTGCTCCAGCCGCTCAATCGTCTTCTGCACCGGCTCCTGATCTTCCCGCGCGATGAGGTGCTTCATGTCGGCCAGCTTGCGCACCATTTTTCGAATCGCGATCTCCGCTTGCTTTTCGTGCTTGTGCGATTGGATCGCATAATCGCGCGCCAGTTCGGCGAATGCGGTCACGTCGGTCATTGCCGCACGCCCCTTCTCGCTGTCTCCCTCCAAATACAGTTTGTCTGTCGTTGCAAGCTGCCGCTCCGCAATCTGAATGCACAATTGCGGACGATCACGTAAACTCGCATCGGCAACTCTTGCCTTCAGTTCTTCAATTGTGGGTTCGTCGCGCGCGGCCAGCAGGGAAAAGAAGATATTTGAAGGAAAGATCAGTGCAGGGAAGATCATCGAGGGGAAGATCATCAAAAAAAAGATCATCGCAGCCAGCATCAAGCCGGATGCCACGGCTCCCCGCCTTCGTGAATGCCACATCCCGGCCATTGCGTTCCGTCGTCTACTTCTTCGATTCGATGGCGATCAACCGATGCTTCGCCTGCCACTCGTAATCAGGATACTTCCCGTTGGCGTTGTTAAGGAAGAGGTGAAAATTGGCGGCGGCTTTCTTGTAGTCGCGCAGATGATCGTAGGCCGAAGCTCGCAGAAAATACGTCAGCGCATTTTCCGAAAGCAACTTTGAGCGCGCCTCCAAGGCGCGAATCACCAGCGGATAATCTTTGTTCTCGCTCGCCGCAAAGGCCAGGTCGCCGTAAGCCTCGCCCTTTCCCGGCGCCAGCTTGATCGCGACCGCAAACTCCTTCTGCGCGTCGGTAAACTTTTTTTCCCGCAGTAGCGCCTGCCCCAATCGCCGATGTAACTCTGCTTCGTTAGGATGCGCCGCAATCAATTTTCGGTAAGCAGCCTCGGCCAGATCGTTCTTCTCCGCGGTCGAGTACAACTCCACTAAATCCCGCTGCGCGCTCTCTTCGCCTGGCGCCAGCTGAATGCCCGCCTGCATCTCGCCGATCGCCGCGTCATTCTTTCCCTCGGCCGCCAATACTCGCCCCAACTGAATATGAACCGGCGCCGAACCACCCTGCGCTGCCAGCACCTTTCGCAAATATTCTTCCGCTTCGGGAAATCGCCTCGACCGCATGTAAATGTTGGCCAGCCCCACAGCGGCATCAGCAGAGTGCGCATCCAGCGCGAGGGCCTGCTTGTATTCCGCCTCGGCATCGCTGAACTTGTTGTCGCTTTCCAACAATTGCCCAGCGAGCAAGTGCGGCTCCGGCTCTCTCGGCTGCAGCTTTTCCGCGCGCTGAAGATCACCCAGCGCCTCTTCCGCGTTCGAGTTTTCAATGGTCTGCGCCAGCGAGAGCCACGCCCGGTATTCGCCTTCATCGGCATGGCTGGTAGGTTTTAGTAGCGTCGCCGCCCGCAGAAACTTCTCGGCATCGGGCTGGCCGGTCTTGGCCAGTTGCAGGCCCAGATTCAGATTCGATTCGAAAACATCCGGCTTCGCGGCAACCGACTTGCGATACGCGGCAATCGATTCGTCAACTTTTCCCAACCCGTTTTCTACAAAGCCAAGATCGAACCACGCTTCGTAGTTTGTCGGATTCTTTTCCACGAACCTGCGAAGAAAGCTTTCAGCCGCCGCATAATCTTTTTTTTCGATTGCCCGTTCTGCCTGCACCAACTCCGTCGCTTGATCGTCGTCAACCGGGACCTGAACGCGGTGGCTCTTCTGGTGCGAAGCCGGCGTCTGCGAATTCGATGGACTTGCATCCTGCGCCACCACCCACACCCCGGCAATGAGCGCCAGCAGGCTCGCCAGAAATCTACTTGCTGCCATTTCCACGCGCCGCTCCCTTGCCGCTGCCCTTCCCATTGCCGCTTGCAACTTTGCCATTAGCGGCATTCCCAGCCGGCGCCCTGCCACCCAAAATCTCGGCGAGATACTTCCCGGTATACGATCCCGGCAGCGCCGCAATTGCCTCCGGCGGCCCCGCTCCCACAATCTTTCCTCCGCGCGCTCCGCCCTCCGGGCCCATATCAATCACCCAGTCTGCGGTCTTAATCACTTCAAGATTATGTTCGATCACCAGGATTGATCCCCCGGCATCGATCAACCGTCGAAAAGCCGCCAGAAGTTTGCTCACATCGTCGAAATGCAGCCCAGTCGTCGGCTCGTCAAAAATATAGAGCAGCCTTCGTCCGCGCCTCGCCTCGTCCGCGCGCGCCGCCGCCGGGCGCCCAATTTCCCGCGCTGCTGGCTGCAGGTGCGCCGCCAGCTTCATCCGCTGCGCTTCGCCTCCCGAGAGCGTTGTCGCCGACTGACCCAGCCGCAAATATCCCAATCCAACTTCATCCAGCACGCGCAGTTTATCGGTCACCTTGGGCACTTCGGCCAGAAACTTCAGCGCCTCTTTTACCGTAAGATTCAAAACTTCATGAATATTCTTGCCGTGGTAGCGCACGTCGAGCACCTGCGCCTTATAGCGCGTACCCTTGCACTCTTCGCACAAGAGTTCCACATCGGCGAGAAACTGCATCTCCACCGTTACCGTGCCATCGCCCTGGCAAGTCTCACAGCGTCCGCCGGGGATGTTGAATGAAAAATGCCCCGCCGTGAATCCCCGCTTTTTAGCCTCGGGCAACGACGCGAACAATTCGCGGATCGCGTCGAACGCCTTGATATACGTCACTGGATTCGATCGCGGCGTCCGCCCAATCGGCGACTGATCCACCAGAATGACCTCATCGATAAACTCGTCGCCTTCCAGGCTCTCCCACGTCGCCGC
>Ga0182024_10017492_pt1 | contig 13450 bp, 15 predicted proteins | sample P32metaG_FD_120480 | JGI IMG/M metagenome (GOLD analysis project Ga0182024, IMG submission 120480) | Permafrost microbial communities from Stordalen Mire, Sweden - P3-2 metaG (Illumina Assembly) | ecosystem: Environmental > Terrestrial > Soil > Wetlands > Permafrost | place: Sweden: Stordalen...
GCGCTCGCGAATGCGTGCACCGACCCCGCCGCCGCAGAGGCCGCGGTCACACGGGCGGACGCGGTGTTCGTCGGCTCGCTGCGGATCGCCTCGCCCCTGTATCCATGGAACGTGAGCTGCATCGCGCGCCTTCCCAACCTGCGCCTGATTGCCTCGGCGCCCTGGGATGGCACCATGGCCGCCGGCTTCGCCGTCGTCAAATAGCCTCGATCGGTGCGGCGGCGGCGCGATCATCCGCATGCGCTCAGCTCGATGAACTGAAGGTACCTTACGCGGGTGCTGCCTTCGGAGCCGGGGTCGGCGGCAGCAATGGAGCCAGGCCGTCGAGCTGGAAACCCCAATCGAAGAGCCGGCCCGCGATGCGCGCCGGGTAGTTGGCGCTCAGGAGCACCGCGAGCAGGTGGTGCCCGTTGCGGACAGCCATGCCGATGAGGCAGGCGCCGGCATCCCCGGTCCAGCCGGGCTTGATGCCGACTGAGGCCGGGTAGTCCTGCAGCAGCGAGTCGAGGTTGTGCAGGTGAAACGCAGGATGATCAATGCTGGCTGGCAGGTTGATCGTCCGGCTGGCGACGATCTGGTCGAACAGCGGGAACTGCCCGTAGGTGTACGCGGCGATGACCGCAAGGTCGTAGGCGGACGAGTAGAGCCCCGGGTCGTCGAGCCCCGCGGTGGCGGTGAAGTGCGAGTCGTCGAGGCCGAGCGCGGTGACTTGCGCGTTCATCGCGGCAACGAAGCGCGACATTCCGACCGTGTCGACAGCGATCGCGCTCGCAGCGTCGTCACCGCTCGAAAGCAGCATGCCGTCGAGCAGTTCCTGAACGGTCAGCGTCTCCCCCGCCCTGATGTGCATCAGGGTGTCGGCGGGCGACTGACCAAGCGCATCCGCGGTGACGGTCACCGGCTGGTCGGGGCTGAAGTTCTCGAGAGCGACGAGCGCAGTCAGCACCTTGGTCAGGCTCGCGGGTGCGAGCTCGAGATTCGGCTCCTTCTCCCAGAGGATCTCGCCGGTGTCCATGTCGACCAGGATTCCGGCGCGCCCCTTTACCGGCGGTGCGCCCGCCGGCATGGTCGCAGGCGCCCAGAAGTTGATCCCGGCGCTCGAGACGCGCATGTCGAACCACGGAGCCGTGGCTGTCTGGGCCGTCGGCCGATCAGCTGCTTCGACGCCGGCGGTGGCGATGGGCAGATGCGACCCTATGGCCAGGGTGCCGACCGCGACGGCGGCCACCAGCGCGACCAGGCCGAGTCGGGCGTATGGGGGCACTCTGAGCATGAGGGGCGACCCGAATCGTATCCCCACTTCAGCCTGTTTTTCGGACCCGCGCGACACGAATCTGCCGACCCGTCGGTCCGGCACCGCGGTGCGAACGATGCTCAGGGAACGAGGAGGCGGCGCAGGTGTTCCGGGAGGGCGTCCCCCGCGGCCGCGAGCCGCGGCTGCAACGCCTTGTCCGTGGTCAGGGCGCGGAACATCATCGCGATAGTCACGTCGTGCGCCGGGCGGTGCACCACGCTGATGGCATCGCCGGCGGTCACGGGACCCGGTGAGATCACTCGGAGATAAGCGCCGGCCAAGCCACGCTGGGTGAAGCGCTTGACCCAGAGCTGTTCCTCGAGCCAGCCGGCAAACGTCCGGCAGGGGATTCGCGGCGAGGTCACCTCCAGCACGCACGCCGCGCCGACCTGCCAGCGCTCGCCGACGAGCGCGGCGTTGACGTCGAGCCCTGAGGTGGTCAGATTCTCACCGAACACACCGTTGCCGAGCGGACGTCCGAGATCCGTCTGCCAGACGTCGAGATCCTCTCGAGCATAGGCGTACACGGCCTGATCCGTGCCGCCATGAGATCGCGGATCGCCGATTGCGTCCCCGGTTGCACCGCTGAGCTCCGTTCCCGGCCCGGGATCATGGAGCACAACAGGCTCCGGCGAGGGCCGTTTGTCGATCCCGGTGACACCGGAATCGGTGTGCCGGCTGCCCGCCAGCCGGCCGGTGTTGACAGAGAGCAGGGTCGCCATCAGGAGGCAAGGATAGCCGTGAGTCGGTTGGCGCCACGTGTGCTCCGCGGCGTCCGTGTGCCTCGGGTGATATGCTCTGAGCGTTGTGAGTTCTGCTCTGAGCGTAGCCGCCGACGAGATCCGACGTGAGCTGGGCGGGATCCTTCGCGGGCATCGGGAGGGCCAGGGACGGCGGCTCGGCGAGCTCGCGAGCGAGGCCGGCTGCTCGCCGGCGTACCTCTCCGAGGTCGAGCGTGGGCTCAAGGATGTCTCCGCCGATCTGCTGATCGCGATCACCTACGCGCTCTCGGTGCCGATCGCGGCGGTCTATACCGATCTCGGGCGCCGCCTCGGAGCCGGGCCCCAGGAGGAGCCGGCGTGGGCGACAGATCCACGCCGTCAGCTCCGCGCCGTGACCTCGGGGATGGACGCTGCGTCGCTCCGGACCGTGGCCCAGTTCGGCGCCTTCCTCGCCATGAACCGGGCGGAGCCGACCCGCCGCCGCATCGGCTTCGTTCCACCAACAGCGGAGGGCTCGCGATGACCCTGGTCCCCACCGTCGTCGAAAGCACGACACGCGGTGAGCGCTCGTATGACATCTACTCGCGGTTGCTCCGCGACCGGATCATCTTCGTCGGCGGAGTCATCGACGACGATCTGGCCAACCTGGTAACGGCCCAGCTGCTGTTCCTTGAAGGTGAGGATCCCGAGCGGGACGTGCATCTCTACATCAACAGTCCGGGCGGTTCCATGACCGCGGCGCTGGCGATGTACGACGCGATGCAGTACGTGCGCCCGCTGGTCGAGACGACGTGCCTCGGCATGGCCGCGAGCGGCGCATCGCTGCTCCTCTCCGCAGGTGCGCCGGGACGTCGACTCGCATTGCCCAACTCGCTCGTCGTCATCCATCAACCGTGGGCGCAGGGGATGCAGGGGCAGGCGACCGACCTCGACGTCCACGCCCGCGAGATCCTCCGCCAGCGCGCGCTGTTGATCGAGCTGTACCACCGGCACACCGGCCGCGACTCGGAGCAGATCGGCCGGGATATCGAACGCGACTACCACATGACGGCCGAGCAGGCGCTGGCGTACGGGATGATCGACCACATCATCGACAAGCGTCCGCCGAGTTCCATGTCCAGTAAGGAAAGTACCGAGCGTGTGCTCGTGACCCCGGACGTGCCGAGACCCGGTAACCCTTCCTAGCCGGCGTCGGTCGCGCTGACCACCATCGGATCGGTGCGCACCGTGAAGTTCACCGAGTTGGCGACGTAGCACAGGTCGTGCGCGCGCTCGTGCAGCGCGATCGCACGGCCCATCTTCTCCGGCGTGGTGATGGTCACGTGCGGGTGCAGCGACACCTCTTCGAAATGACCGCCGCCGTCCGGAGTCTCCACGAGCGTGCCTGTCGGATGGTCGACGTACTCGGTCACGACGATGCTTTCCTTCGCGCAGAGCACGAGATACCAGAGCATGTGGCACTCCGACAGCGATGCGACCAGCAGCTCCTCGGGATTCCAGCGGTCGGGCGCTCCGCGGAACGCCGGATCCGCGCTTCCTGGAATGGTCGGTTTGCCGTCAACGCTGACATCGTGCGACCGCTCGAATGCCCGGTATGCGCTGGTCCCTGTGCCGGTGTTACCGGTCCAGGTGACGGTCAGCTCGTAGTGATGAGTCTTCGCCATGGCAACGCTCCCGCCCTATTCTCGCCGTCACGCACCGCGCAACGCTGCGCGTCGGTCGCCTACTCGTCGGAATCGACGAAATAGGTCTCGCAGGCGAGTTCGAGCAGTTCGCTGTTGAGCTCGACGGGCTTGCCGAGATACAGCGCGGCATGGATCACGTGGTTGAGCAGGTCGCGCGGGTGCGTGCCATGCAATGCGCGGCCCTTGGCGTGGTAGTGCGTCTCGAGCAGCCGGTCGACGAGCCCCTCGTCCATCCGCAGGTTGTTGTCGACGCAGTTGCGCCGCCAGATCTCCTTGTACTCGTCGACCGTCGGATCGGGGACATGCACCTTGAAGCGGACGCGGCGGAGGAAGGCCTCGTCCATGAGGTTCTGCGGCCGCAGGTTGGTCGAGAGCATGACCAGGCAGGTGAACGGCACCGGGATGCTCGACCCGGCGCGCGGGATGTTGAGGTAGTCGACCTTCTTCTCGAGCGGCACGATGAGCCGGTTGAGGAGGTCGCGGGGGGACATGTTCTGCTGCCGGCCGAAGTCGTCGATCAGGAACAGCCCGCCGTTGGCCTTGAGCTGCATCGACGCCTCGTAGAAGCCGAGGGTGTGGTCGAAACCGAGCTCGAGCATCCGCGGGGTCAGCTCGCCCCCGACCTTGACCGCAGGACGCTTGGCGAGCTGCCAGCGACGGTCGTGAGGCGGCAGCTCGCGGTCGATCGGCTCGTGGTGGATCGGGTCGTAGAAGCGGATCACCTCGCCGTGGACGTACAGCGCCCGGGGGATGAACATGGGCGCCCCGAGCAGCGACGCGGCTGCCTCGGCGATGGTCGTCTTGCCGTTGCCGGGAGGTCCGTAGAGGAAGACCGCCTGGCGGGCGCTCAGCGCCGGCCCGAGGTGGTCGAGCACCACCTCCGAGAGGACGAGGTGGCTGAAGGCATCGTGGAGCCGCGCGCGATTGACTTGCCCGTCCACGTGCGACTGGCGCTCGGCCATCGCGGTGTAGTCGGCGATCGGCACCGGAGCCGGGCCCGCGTACTGGTTGATCTCGAGCAGCTCGCGGGCGCGTTGCCTGCCGGTCGTCGAGATCATGTGCTGCATCCCGGCGTTGATCGGCTCACCGGGATCCAGGGTCGCGGTGTGCACACCGGTCGAGGAGCAATAGCCCTCATCGGCGAGGAATCGCGACGTGGTTTCGACGAATGAGAACGGGAGGCAGAGGTGATTCGCGATGTCGCGGCCGAGCATGCTGCCGTTGAAATACAGGACCTTGAGGACCAGATCGCAGACGAAGCTGAAGGGGAGCCCTGTCTCTTCGGCGGTCCTCGGGGCGGGCGGAAGCGCGATCGGACTGGAGGCGGGCGCGGAAACAGGCGCTATCACTGCCATCGGCGTCCGATTGTGTCATGGGCTGGTTTGACCTTCCGGCACGCGTGACGGATTGTCATACGACCGTTCCAGTGAGCCTGCTGGTACGGTTGGATGCGATGGCGGTTCCACTGGACGAAGGCTTCCCGGAGAGGCGCCGGGTCGGACCCTTCTGGATCGAGGAAGGGCCAGGCGCGCTCGCCGGCGGAGCGGCCATCATCGTGGTGTTCGCTGTCCTGTTCCTCCTTGCCGTCGCCATGCGCCCGGCGTAACCCGGTTCAGACCGTGGCGTTTCACCCAGGAACTCGACAGCGCTACCGGCGCGCCACAGCGCAGGGGAGTCAGGAGATCATCTCGCCAATGCATTCGACGGTTCGGGCGTGAGCCTCGATCAGAGCCCCGAAGCCCGGCGCCGCCGGGCAGGGCTGCCGAACGGTTCGCACACCCCGCTCCGAGCCAACGGCTCGACCAACCCCGGCATCGGCGCGGCGCAGGCTGCGGCCCGCGCGGAGCTGCGCCGCCGCCGCGCCAGCGCCTACCGGCACCTGCGCACCCCACGCAAGCGGGGGCGCATCCTGCGGATCGTGCTCATTCTGATCACCGTGTTCGCCGCGATTGGCGCCGGAACGGTGGGTGCGGTGTTCGCGGGCTACAACGCCTACAAGGGCCAGCTGCCGGACGCGGCCACCATCACCAACATGGAGCCGCAGATCGATACCGATGTCTACGACAACGCAGGCGGGCTCATTCACGTCTTCCACAACGAGGGCTACCGCCACATCCACGTGGACCTGACGGCCGTCTCGCCGTACTTCCGAGAGGCGATCGTCGCCATCGAGGATCACAACTTCTACACGGAGGGGTCGTGGGACCTCGCTCGCCTCGTCGAGTCCGGCGTCGCCGACGTCACCCATCACAACGCCCAGCTCCAGGGCGGCTCGACGATCACCGAGCAGCTGGCGAAGATCAGCCTCTACGGCGGTGCCGATCCGCCCCAGAGCATCGACTACAAGATCAAGGAGATCGTGCTCGGCAACGAGATCGCGCTGAACTTCACCAAGAGCCAGATCCTCGACATGTACATCAATCGCATCTTCTACGGCAACTTCTCGGTCGGCGTGGGCAGCGCGGCGGAGCTGTACTTCCTCAAGCCCGCGAGCCAGCTCGACCTCGCCCAGGCCTCGATGCTCGCGGGACTCCCCCAGTCGCCGTCCGCCTACAACCCGCTCGTCCACAGCGCGAACGAGACCGTCAATCCGCTGGCGAAGTCCCGCCAGAAGGCGGTCCTGCAGGCGATGCAGGCGAGCGGCTACATCACCCAGGCTCAGGGCATCGCCGCCTTCGCGGAGCCGCTCACCTTCCATTCCTGGACGGAACAGCAGTCCACGCCCACCCTCGACCCTGACTTCATCGACTACCTCGAGACGTACCTGAACGCGAACTTCCCGCAGTACGCGAACCCGGGCGGGTACGAGATCTACACGACCATCGACCAGGCCAAGCAGAACCTCGCGGACACCACCGTCCACAACCTGGTCGCCAACGAGCGCGTCGCCGAGAACATGGGCGACGGCGCGCTGGTGAGCCTCGACCCCCAGAACGGTGAGGTGCTCGCCATGGTCGGCAGCTGGAACTACGCCGACCCGTACTTCGGTCAGGTGAACGAGGCCGCGGCGGTCCAGCTGAACATGGGGTCGACGACCAAGCTGTTCACCTACACGGCCGCCATCGCATCGACCAAATTCACGATGACGACGCCAATCCTCGACGGCACCTACGACTTTCCGATCCCAGGCAGTCCCAATGGGTACTCGCCATTCGACGACGACCGCCGCACGCACGGGGTCTGCGACCTGAAGCTGTGCCTCGGGAACTCGTTCAACATCCCGGCGGTCAAGACCGAATACGCGACGGGCACGCAGTACATCGCGAACACCGAGCTGGCGATGGGCGTGAAGTCACTCGACCAGAACTGCGGACCGGACGGGCAGTACGTGAACTGGCCGACGCCGGATCAGTGGGCAGCCACGCTCGGATCGCTCACCTGTGGCATCACCCTTCTCGACCTCGCGGACGGGGCGGCCACCCTCGGCGACCTCGGCGTCCAGCACAACCCCATGCCGGTGACCCGCATCGTGGGCCAGGCCACGGGGCAGACGATCTGGACCTACAATCCCGCGGCGGTGGGGAAGCAGGTGATCCCGGCGAACGTCGCCTACATCATGGATGAGATCACGAGCAACGACAACAACCGGATCAGGGAGTTCGGACGCAACGGGTACCTGACCCTGAATCCGCGCCGGGTGAGCGCGAAGACCGGAACGGCGGACTACTTCATGGACAACCTCACCGTCGGCTGGACACCGAATCTTCTCACCGCCGTCTGGGTCGGGAACGCGCAACGCAGCTGCCTCCAGCCCAAGGACTACAACTACATGGAGAACCAGATCAAGAGGGGCCACGTCGTCGAAGCCGGCGAGGTGGATGCCACCTACCCGTTCAGTCCGCGTGACCTGGCGCAGTACGGCCTGAAGCCGTTGCACCCCAACCTTCCGGACTGCGGCCACCTCGACGGTATCGTCTCCGGGTACAGCGGCGCAGCGCCCATCTGGCACGCATACATGTCGGCGGCACTCAAGGGTGTTCCGGACACGTGGTACCAGCGTCCGGCGGATGTGATCGCGGTGCCTGACGGCTCGGTCGCCGACGACGCCGACTTCTACCTCCCGGGCACCCAGCCGGGCGCGTCCACGAACTGCAGGTACTACGGCGTCACGCCACTCCCCACCCAGACCTGCACCTACGCGGGACCGTATGCGGCTCCTTCGCCTCCGCCGGCGAACCCCACCCCGACGCCGGGCCCATCGCCGGGGCCACCCCCCACGCCAGGACCGCGCCCCACGCTACCGCCGATATAGCTCGTAGCTCGCTAGGGTCCAGCCCTGCGTTGCCGGGCGAGCTCCCACACCGCGTCGAGGTCCTCGAGGATCGGCAGCTCCAGGTCCGTCTCGATCGGCGTGACGTCCGGTACACCTCCGGCAAGGGAAGCGAACGAGGCGTGCACGTGGCAGACAACCACGTTCTGACGTGCGGGACGGCCCTCGGCCTCGTCCACGCCGAGGAGCGACCACCAGTAGTCGAGAGTCACGTCTGACGCAGCGGAGAGCACGGCCGAGTGTGAGAGCAGCGGCAGCTCCGGACTCTCGGACTGGCCACCTCCGAAGACACGAAGCAACCGTCCGAAGGCTTCGGTGTCGATGTCGGCATCGACGACGATCCGGCCGGATCCGTCGGGCGTCTCCTGATCGATGACGGCGTCGATCACCGGCACGCCGTCGAGCTTGGCCCCGAACGCGCCTAGATCGAAGAGGTCGGGGCGCAGGCGCATCAGACCAAAACCCTCGCCGCGAATCGAGTAACGGCTCCCGCCATCGGCCTCGGCGATGTGGATCACGAGCGTCTCCGCGCCGGTCGCTCCCGCCGTCAGTGTTGCCCCGACGACCTGTTCATCGCGAACCGCAAGATCTGCGTCGAAGGTTCGCTGCTCAATGCGTTTCGGGTCAGTCCCCGCCGCAGGCTCCTCCACCATGATCGAGGTCCGCTCCTCGAAATGAATGCCGACCCGCACACCGGACTGTGTGTCGAGACGATCGAGGAGGCAACGGTAGAGAGCGCCGAGGGTCATCTTCGGCTGGATCGTCGCGGCGCTCCTGCCCGGTGGCACCGCGAGACCATAGCCCAAAGAGCAGCCAGGCCACGAGGGTCCGTGGTGGCGCGATCGGTAGACTGAACCGAGTGACGGACGCGGCACCACCCAACTACGCTGCGCCGCCGCCCGGGCCCAACCCGGTCGCGCTCGCGATCGCCTACGACCTGGTGACCCGCTACCGCCTCAGACTCGGCGACCCTCGAGACGGTAGGCTCGGAGAGTTGCTGGGCCACTACGTGCTCGCGGCCGCCATGTGGAATGGCCCCCGCGCTGCGCTCGTCGCCTTTTACGAGCCGCCCGCGGACCCGGCCGAGGCCGGACGCGACCTTGCCGCGCGCTGTGACGCGGCGCGTCGGTGGGGATTGGAACGCATCCGCCAGCAGGGTGCACAAGTGTGCGACATCCTCCTGATTGCGCTCGGCCCTCTCGCCGGAACGCTCATGGCAAACACGACGCCGGGCGACCCAGTCCGCCTCGGTGTCGCCTGGGTGGACCCGATCACCGCGAACGCCGGGGCGATCCTGCCGATTCCGCCCGGGATGCCATCGGTCAACGAGCTGCGCGCCCGGGCACGGGCGGTGCACGACGGCGCGCCGGCGCCGACCCTTGCGGCCGTCGACCTCGCGGAACGGCAGGCGGTCGCGGGCGGCTACGTCGCGCCCGTACGGCGCGCGATGGTCACGCAGCCGTACATGACCTACGGGCTGATCGCGCTCTTCGTCCTGATCTGGATCCTCGAATACGTGACCATTTCGAGCAATCCAACATCGACTGGACCGGACATCTGCTCCTGGGGTGCGCTGCCGAACCAGACAATTCCCCCCCAACCCGGCTGTCTGATGGGAGCGGCAGTCGAGTGGTGGCGCTTCGTGAGCAGCGCATTTCTGCACGACCCCACCAACGTGTATCACGTGCTCTTCAACAGCATCGCGATGCTGTTCATCGGCCGGCTCGTCGAACAGCTTTACGGACGCCTGGTGCTGTTGGGGGCGTTCTTGATCACCGCGATCGCCGGCGGTCTGCTGTGGTTCGGGGTGAGCACCCTCGGGCCGAATCTGCCGGGTATCATCCCCGGGACCATCTCCCTTGGGGCGTCGGGCGGTATCGCCGGCCTCGTCGGCCTCCTGCTCATGCTCGGCAGGCTGCAGGGCAAGAAGGTGCCGGTCGGGATCACGCACACGGTGCGCAACTACGCCGTGACCGTGATCGTGCTCAACATCGTGCTGACATTTGTGTTCGGACCGTCGCTCGACATCAACAACTACGCGCACATCGGCGGCCTCATCGCGGGCGCGCTGCTGGGGTGCGTTCTTCCCCCGATCATGTCGATCGGTGGCCGCGACATCAACATCATCGAGAAGGTCGTGCTCTGGGGTGCGATCGCGATCAGTGCCGTCGCGCTGCTCTTCGCGGTGATCAACCTTGCGTCCGCGATCGCGCATCCGCTGCCGCTGTTCACCGGCTAGCGGCATCCGGTCAGCGAGCTCGCGGCCTCAGACTGCGCGCTCGCCCGCCGGGTCGCCCCACAAACCCTCGAGGTCGTAGAAGGTACGCTCGCCCGGAAGGAAGACGTGCGCGATCACCGAATCGAAATCGGCACATGCCCACGACGCATCCTTCAGACCGGCGACCGCGAGCGCTCGAATCCCCTGGGCCTTGCAGACATCAGTGATATTGTCAGTGATGGCGCGAACTTGCCGGTCGGTGTCACCCTCGCAGATGACGAAATAATCGGCGATGGTCGTCTTGCCGCGGATGTCGAGGATGACCACGTCGCGCGCTTTCTTGTCGGCGGCAGCGGCGGCGATCGCGCCGGCGAGATCGGTGGAGGTCATCCGATTCGCATTATGCATCGTCACGATTCTGCCGGTACATCCCTTTCCTCTCGATGAGCGACGCAACCGCCTGCGGGACCAGCTCGGCGATCGACTCGCCCGTGGCGCACCGCGCGCGGACGCCGGACGCGCTGATGTCCGGCGAGTCGATGGTCAGCAGCGTGGTCCGGGAGGCGGCGTAGCCCAGCAGGCTCAGTTCCGAGGGATCGAGGGGTGCCGCCCCGGTCCGGTCGACGATCACGAATCGCTCGATGCGAAGCAGGTCGTCCGCACGATGCCAGCGATGGATGGTTCGCGCGGCGTCAGCACCGATCAGGACCGCCATGTCGATATCCGGATGCTCGGCCCGGAGCGCGTCCATGACCTCGGCCGTGTACGACACGCCACCTCGGCGCACCGCGATGTCGAGGACGTCCAGCTCCGGTCGCCCGGCGCAGGCAGCCTCGAGGAGTTCGAAGCGTTCCTGCGGTGTCGCCCGAGGCAGATCACGCAGCGGCGGGAGCGCGGCAGGGACGAACCACACGGCCGCTGCCTGGGTCGCCGCGCGCGCCTGTTCGGCGATCGCCAGGTGACCGTTGTGGACCGGGTCGAACGTGCCGCCGAAGACGAGAGCCGAGGTCACGAGAGCCCGTCATCGCTATAGGTGAACTCCGCCTCTCCGATGCGCACCGTGTCACCTTCACGGCACCCGGCGGCGGCGAGGGCCGCGTCGACCCCAGCGGCACGAAGTTTTCGCTGAAGGCGGGCCACCGCCTCGTCGTTCTCGAGATCGATGCGACCGACCATGCGCTCCACGAGCTCGCCGGCCACCCGGAATCCATCGTCCTCGCGGATGACATCGTTGGTGACCATGCGCCGTGGCCGGGGCCGGTACACACGGTGCAGGCCTGGGGGCGCGGGTCCCGGAGCGTCACGGATCACACGTCCGGCGAGCTCGGCCGCCGCGAGGAGGAGGTCCCTGCAGCCGTCGCCGTGCTGCGCGGAGATCCGGAACGATCCTGGAAACTCCGCGGCCAGCGCGTCCGCCGCGCTCGCTCCCTCGGGAAGGTCGATCTTGTTGAAGGCGACCACTGAGGGACGTCCCGCGAGCTCGGGACTGTACGCCTCGAGCTCTGCGCGCACGGTCGCCAGCGCCGTCCGCGCCGCCTCGACTCCAGCAGACGCATCGACCACATGGACGAGGGTGCGAGTCCGTTCGAGGTGGCGAAGGAATTCGAGACCGAGGCCGGCCCCGTGGCTCGCGCCCTCGATGAGGCCCGGGACATCCGCCAGCACCAACGTGTGGCCGCCCTCGAGCTCCGCCACGCCGAGGTTCGGATGGAGGGTCGTGAACGGGTAGGCGGCGATCTTCGGCTGCGCTCCAGTCAGCGCAGCGAGCAGCGTCGATTTGCCGCCGTTGGGGAGCCCGACGAGCCCGATGTCCGCGATGAGGCGGAGTTCGAGGTGCAGGTGGCGTTTTTCGCCCGGATCGCCGAGCTCGCCGGCGCGCGGCGCCTGTCGTGTGGCGGTCGCGAAGCGGGTGTTGCCCCGGCCGCCGCGGCCGCCGCGCGCCGCCAGCGCCACAGCTCCCGGCCGGTCGAGGTCGGCAAGCACATGCTCGCCCTCGTGAACGACGGTGCCCACCGGGACATGGAGGGTCAGGTCGGCGCCGTGATGCCCGGAGCGCTTGCCGCCGCCCCCTGCGCGACCGTCCTCTGCGCGAAAGGAGCGGCGCTCGCGAAAGCCGGACAGCGTCGTGTCGGTGGAGTCCGCGACAACGAGGATGTCACCGCCGCGGCCCCCGTCGCCACCGTCCGGGCCGCCGTCGGGAACGTACTTCTCGCGGCGGAAGCTGACAGCCCCCCGCCCGCCTGATCCCGCCGCAACATCGATGTCGACCTCGTCGATGAAGGGCGAGCCGCGACTGGCCGTGGCTCAGCCGGTCGCTGCGACCGGCTCCTCGTCGGGCTCCTCGATCATCTCGCCGACCGAGAAGATCGGCATCGCGCGCACGTTGGCACGGGTCCTGTCGTGGCCGGTGTGATCATAGGCAACGGTGCCGGTGCGCAGCGCGAAGAGCGTGTGATCGCGCCCGACACCCACATGCTCGCCCGCGAGGATCTTGGTGCCGCGCTGGCGAACCAGGATCGTGCCCGCGAGGACGACCTCTCCGGTGTGGCGCTTCACCCCGAGGCGCTTTGCCTTGGAGTCGCGTCCGTTGCGGGAGCTCCCGCCACCTTTCTTATGCGCCATCGCCTGGGTCCTTTTTGGGTTTGGGTGTCCTTGCTCGCTTCGGTGCGGCAGGCTTCACTGTTTCGGGGGTGTGCGCCTCAGGTGCGACCGCGTCCTCGACGGCGAGCTCTGCCTGGGCGACCTCGCCCTCGACCGCCTCAGCTGCAACGGCGATCGCGTCGGCTTCGGCGGCGATCGTCTCGGCCTCTGCCTCGATCTTTGCCTTCGCCTTGGGTGCAGCAGCGCGCTTCGGGGCGGCTGCCTTGGGCTTCGCCGTGGCCTTGCCGCGTCCGATCTCGTCGATGAGCAACTCGGTCAGCTGGCTCCGGTAGCCGAGGGTGCGCCGGTGGCGCTTCTTGGGCTTGTAGGTGAACACGCGGATCTTGCGCCCGCGCCGGTGCGCGATCACAGTCGCGGTGACCGACGCCTCGACGGGCGAGCCCTTGGCCACATCGGTCTCGGCACCGTCGCCGAGAAGGAGCACCGACTCGAGGGTCACCGTCGATCCGACCTCGACGGGGATGCGATCGACAAGGATCCGGTCGCCGGAAGCGACGCGGTACTGGTGACCGCCGTGTTGAAGGATTGCGTACATATGCCTCTCTCGCCGGGAGCGGGTTCACTCCACTGAGGAACGCCGGCTGATACCGGGCGCGATAC
>Ga0182024_10017493_pt1 | contig 13449 bp, 9 predicted proteins | sample P32metaG_FD_120480 | JGI IMG/M metagenome (GOLD analysis project Ga0182024, IMG submission 120480) | Permafrost microbial communities from Stordalen Mire, Sweden - P3-2 metaG (Illumina Assembly) | ecosystem: Environmental > Terrestrial > Soil > Wetlands > Permafrost | place: Sweden: Stordalen...
CTTGCGGCTGTTGCTGGGCTGAAACGGATATTTTACTCGCGTGAAACACGGCACTCGCCTTCTTTGTTCTATTATGCTAGGCTCCGTTACGCTGGCGTGCAGTAAGTGGCGGGTGCGCCAGCTTCCCTAATGCTCGTCTGAACGCAACCGGGTCCCCTGCTGGAAATGAAGAGGAGGAGGACATGAAAACCATTTCTGGAATCAGCTCAGCGGCTCTGTTGGCACTGATGCTCATTGGATTATCAGCCCCCGCGCAAGAGACCACCGCTCCCGCGAATGCACCGAGCAGCGAAGGCTCCGAAGTAATCGCCGCTCCGCAAACCTCCACTCCGGCATCCGGCAACTCTAAAGTTCGCATTGTGCGCCTGAGCGAGGTGAAAGGCGAGGTACAAATTGACCGCAAAATCGGCCAGGGTTTTGGCAGCGCAATGGCGAACCTGCCCGTGACCGAGGGAGCCAGGCTCAAGACGGGCAATGGCGTGGCAGAGGTCGAGTTCGAAGACAACAGCACCGTACGTGTTGCACCGAACTCCCTGATTGAATTCCCTCAACTTGAGCTCCTCCCGTCCGGCGCCAAGGCATCCGCCGTCAATGTGGTGCAGGGCATGGTTTATGTGAGCTTGGTGAACACGAAGGGCAACCAGTTCACCCTGACGTTCGGCCAGGAAAAGCTCAACCTGCCGCCGGACAGTCATATTCGCCTGGATATGACAGCGGGCGAAGCCAAGCTGGCGGTGCTCCATGGCGACGCCCTGGTTGAGGGGCCCTCGGGCAGTACAGACGTCGGCAAGAACAAAACGGCAACCTTTAACCTGGCAAGCCAAAGTGAACCCGTCATCGCCAAGAGCGTGGCGGACAATGCATTAGACCCCTGGGACAAAAATGCCGTCGATTACCACAAGAGCTTTGCCAACGCGAGCTCGTATGGGAACTCACCCTATGCTTACGGCATCAACGACATGAATTACTACGGAAGTTTCGGCGGGGGATGCGGTGGCTCCATGTGGCGGCCCTACTTTGCCAGCGCGAGCTGGGATCCGTATGCGAACGGAGCTTTCGCATACTATCCCGGCGCAGGCTATTCCTGGGTATCTCCTTATCCCTGGGGCTGGACACCCTTCCACTCTGGCAGCTGGGCTTTCTGTCAAGGTGTCGGCTGGGGCTGGATGCCGGGCGGCGCATGGATGGGACTGGCAAATTTGGGGACAATGGCAAATGCACCCGCCGGTGTTAACCGGCCTCGTCCGCCAATGCAGCCACCGTCAGCCGGTCATCCCTTAGTTGTGCCAGTGAACCTCAAGCCGCTCAATAGTTCGAGCCTGGGCGCTCATGACACTTTTGTATTCCGCGGTGATTCCGCCGGATTAGGTGTCCCGCGCGGCACCCTGGGGAAACTCAACGGTTTCTCGAGAGGGGCGGAGCAGCACGGTATGGCAAGTACGAATGTCTCCTTCGCGCCGCGCGGTGCATCTGAGGGACAGGGACGAGGGGGCGGGAATGCCGGAATGTCTGCGTCGTCTGCCGGCGCACGGTCAATGAGCCAGCCCTCTTCCAGCGGCATGCAAAGTGCGGCTTCGTCCAGCCGATCTTCCGCGGGATCTGCTGGATCTGCGGGCGGTTCAGGACACCGCTAAAACATCTCTTGTGCAGCTGTTCTTTCCCAAGAAAGGACGGCTGCAGATTACCCATTCCTACCCGAACCACGGCGGGCCTGAAAGCTAATTTCTTGTCGGCGTGACTTTAGGATAGGTTGTGTTTCAAAATGCGACTCTCTCTGCTTGGCAAGCGATTCAAACTCGCTCAAGAAACGACTTTGCGAGAAAACAGATAAGGAAGGAACTATGCACGGTTTCATTTGGTGGATCATTGTAGGTCTCATCGCAGGTTGGCTCACAGGCAAGCTCATGAGCGGCGGGGGCTACGGCGCCCTCATGGACATCATTATCGGTATTTTGGGGGCGTTGGCGGGTGGCTTCCTTATGACGCACCTTGGCTTTGCAGGGTCTGGTGGCCTCATCTACTCCATCATCGTCGCCGTCATCGGAGCCGTGATACTCACCCTATTGCTCCGTCTCGTCACGCGCGGCCGCGTTCGACAGATCTGACTCGTACCAACTCGCAGCTCGAATGCAAAAAGCCCGCTCCGAATGGATCGGGCTTTTCCATGGATGCAGCGAAAATTGCGTAAGCGCAGATCCCTTTTCTTCAGCTTAATGACAAGAGTGTGATGCTAACTGGCAACTCCCACATCAGCTTTCTCTGTTAAGAGATATCGGCCGCCTCGGTGGGCCGTTCGCGGCGCTGCTAGAATCATGTCCGGACTGGGGGCAGGACGGTCGAGTGGATAAAGATGGTTTGGACAATTCTCAGAGAAAAGCCGGCGTTTGCCGGCATGCTTCGATCGATAGCGGCTATCTCGCTGGTGCTGTCGATTAGTGGTAGCTTGGCCCAGGTGACCGGCGGCTCCATAGCGTATGGGCCGTTCAATGCCGTGTTTTTGGAAACGGGCACAGGTTTGACGAAGCCGCTGGCGGCGGACGATGTGCTTCTGGATCCTGGAGCGCAGTGGTCGATCTATAGTTGGGTTCGCGTGGCCAAGCCGCTCGCGGGAAGCACGGTGCTCGCAGTCGTGGGCAATCCTGATAAGCGCGGCTCGCGCTCTTTGGGGACCAGCAGCGGGAAACTGGCGCTGTATGCCGGGCGTGATGCAGTCGTGCGGTCGGACATCACCCTTACGCCTGGACCGTGGCACTTAGTAGCTGCGACATTTTATGGCCCGGATGCGCACCTTTACGCCGATGGCGTGGAGGTGGGCCATGGAGTCACCGGAGACGATGCGCTTGCTCCGTCGCTGATGCTGGCTCCGGCAGCGTCGCCCATAAATGAAGCTCAACACTTTGGCGGTGAGCTGGGTGGATTGACGCTCATCCGCCGCGCGCTGGCAGGCAGCGAGCTACAGCAGATGAGCCGGGCCCAACCGGACTTCAGCCGGGTGGAGTTTGAGAATGATTCGGCGAGATGGCCGGTGCAGACGCGTGGGCAAGCGGGAATGATCGCTCCGCAGGACCCGTCTACCTTGCCACACAGTAATGCTGCTGCCCAGGCACCCATTGCCCAACCGGTAGTGTCCGCGACCGAAGCGTTGATGCCGGGCGAACCCGGTCAATGGATCCTGCGCGGAGGCTGGAGGATGCAGGCCGCCCCCAAAGTAAGCGCGACGGGCGAAGCGGTTTCCAGTGGCTCCTACGATGCCAGTGAGTGGATGCCGGCAATCGTGCCCGGCACAGTGCTGACGACGATGGTGGACCGGGGAATGTATCCCGATCCGGATTACGGGCTGAACAACCTGGCTATCCCGGAATCGCTGAACAAGCAGGATTACTGGTACAGGAAAGAGTTTCCGGCGCCAGTTCTCCAAGACCGGCAGGATAAGGATCAGCGGAATTTAACGTTGACCTTTGAGGGAATCAACTACGCCGCATCGGTATGGCTGAACGGCAAATATTTGGGAGAGATTCGAGGCGCGTTCATGCGCGGCAGCTTCGACGTGACTGCCCTGATGAAGAAGAGTGGCCTGAACGCGCTAGCAGTCCGTATCTCTCCGCCTCCGCATCCTGGGATCCCGCAAGAGCAGTCGATCAAAGGTGGTCCAGGAGAAAACGGCGGCATCATGGTGCTTGATGGACCGACCTTTGCAGCAACCGAGGGCTGGGATTGGATCCCCGGTGTGCGCGACCGCAACTCAGGTATCTGGCAGGATGTAACCCTGACCGCTTCGGGCGCCGTTCGGGTGGGAGATGTGCAGGTGATAACGACCCTGCCACAACACAATGGGAGCGAGGCCGATGTGGAAATCGCTGTGCCGCTCACCAGCCAGTCGAGATCGCCGGTCCGGGGTGAGGTTCATATTTCTTTCGATGACGTCAATGTAACCAAGCAAGTTACCGTCACCGGGGAAGAGACTCAGGTTCGATTGACTCCCGCCGTCTACGCGCAGTTGAAGGTGAAACAGCCCAGATTGTGGTGGCCGAACGGGTACGGCGAACCGGCGCTCCACACGATGAAGATCTCGTTTACGGCTGGAGGCAAAACGTTATCGGAAAAGCAGGTGCGGTTTGGCATGCGGGAGATCAGCTATGAGCTCTCGCTGTTGGATTCGCATGGGGACTTACGGCGGGTTGAATTTTCACCGGCGGTTACAAAAGGTGAGAGGGTGGTGGATCAGTCACACGAGGGCCTGCGGCGGACAGAGTTGGGGTGGGTGGCGTCGCTTTATCCCGGTGCGGAGAATTCAAGCTCACTGCGGGCGTTGACGGACCTGAAGACCGCTCCCTACCTGGTGATTCGAGTGAACGGAGTCCGTATCGCCTGCAAGGGCGGTAACTGGGGCATGGACGATTACCGCAAGCGGGTCTCACGCGAACACCTCGAGCCCTTCTTCCGGCTGCACCGGGACGCGCACCTAAACATGATCCGCAACTGGATGGGACAGGACACGGAGGCGGTCTTCTACGATCTCGCCGACGAGTACGGCCTGCTGGTTTGGAACGACTTCTGGGATTCGACGCAAAACTACAATCTTGAGCCGGCGGACCCCGCACTGTTTCTGGCGAATGCGAAAGATACGATTCTTCGCTTTCGCAATCATCCTTCGATAGCCGTCTGGTGCGGGCGCAACGAAGGTGTTCCGCCGCCGGTGATCAATGAGGGCCTGGCGAAGCTGGTGCGGGAGGTGGACGGATCACGCTACTACTCCGCCAGCTCCAACCAGGTGAACCTGCAGAACAGCGGACCCTATAGTTACAAACCGCCTTCGAAGTTCTTTACCACTCTGGACCGGGGCTTTTCGGTTGAAGTGGGTACTCCTTCGATGTCAACCCTGGAGTCGTTCCAGCATACGATCGCACCCGCCGATCAATGGCCGGTCAGCGACGCGTGGGCTTACCACGACTGGCACCAGAGCGGTAACGGAGATGTGGCCCCGTTCATGCGGGAGATAGCTACGGAGTTCGGTGCTGCGACCAGCCTCGTAGACTTCGAGCGCAAGGCGCAGATGTTGAACTACGTCGACCATCGCGCCATCTTCGAAGGCTTTAACGCCCATCTGTGGGCGCCGAACAGCGGACGGTTATTGTGGATGACGCAGCCGGCGTGGCCGAGCACGATGTGGCAGATCTTCAGCTCGGACTATGATACGCAGGCCTCGTTCTATGGAGTGAAAAAGGCTGCCGAGACCGTGCATGTACAGATGAATCTGCCGGACCTGCACGCGGCGGTTGTGAACAACACCGAGAAGGCGCTGGAGGGCGCAACTCTGCAGGTGCATGCGGTGCGCGGCGATGGCGCGAGTGTCTTTGAGCATCAGGAGACTATCTCTGCACCGGCGGCAGCAGTTACCACCTCCTACCTCGTCGATATTGGCCTGGCCAGCGCGACGGACGTGATCTTTGTGGAGATGGAACTGAAGGACGCGCAGGGTGCTCTGCTTTCTCAGAACTTCTACTGGTATGCAGCGGATAGCGAAATCTATCGTGGGATGAACAGCCTGCCGGAGGTGGCTGTAACAGCCAGGGCGGCCGGCAAAATCCACTCTGGGGGCGAGGCTCACGTCACGGTTGCGTTGGAGAACACAGGGCCGGCCGTTGCCCTGGCGGCCAAGCTGACTCTGCTGCGGGCAAGCGATGGAGAGCGGATCTTGCCGGCATACTTTTCCGACAACTACGTATCGCTGCTGCCGGGAGAGAAGCGAGTGGTAGAGATTAGCTATCCTGAGGCGAAGGCGAGCGCCGCTGCCATCGTAGCTATTCGAGGATGGAATGTGGCACCGGCAAGAGCGGAAGTCGAAGCAAAATAAATGCGCGGGCATCCTCTCGAATACGGCTTTCCTAGGGTGAAGAAACGAACCGCAGATCCCTCCACTGCGCTCCCCCGGCACGCCGGGACAGTCGGGATGACAAATCATATATTGACCCCGGACCTCGCTCTTGCAATCGTGCACTCTCCTGCAACCGTGACCATTACTTGGAGCGGCAAGTGCGGGTGCGCCCTTCAGGGAAAGCAAAGGAAACAAACCATTATCGCCCACGTACCCCGGGTAGGCTGAGGCGAACGTGGGGCACCCGTCCGGGCCGTGGTACTTGTTGACGACGGATTTGTCAGCTGCGGCGATATATAAATTCCACCTGCCGTTCATGTGCTGGATAGGAGATCCGCTCTAAGATGGAGTTTGCGCCATGGAGCAGGCCATCCCATCGCGAACCGCACTCAGCGTGGCGTTGCGCCGCGCGGCACACCAGCTGCACGACTCGCCGGTCGTCTTCGCCGATCCTATCGCGGTTGCGATCCTCGGCGCGACCTACGCGGTGGAACTGGGGCGAACTCCTTTGCGGCTGGACCGGCCCTTCTCCATCGGACTTCGCGCTTTTCTCGTCGCCCGCAGCCGCTACGCCGAAGATAACCTAAGGCGAGCGGTCGCAAGCGGTATCGACCAATACGTTCTGCTCGGCGCCGGACTCGACACCTTCGCCTATCGAAACCCCTACGCTAAGCTTCGCGTCTTTGAGGTAGACCACCCGGCCACCCAACAGTGGAAGCGCGAGCTGCTGCAGCGCAACGGCATCGCCATTCCGGATAGCCTCACGTACACGCCGGTCGATTTTGAACGCCAGTCGCTCTCCACGCAGCTTGGCGATGCCGGTTTCAACCACAGCGCGCCTGCCTTCTTTGCCTGGCTTGGGGTCGTTCCCTACCTCACCCTGGAAGCCTTCCGAGCCACTCTCTGCTTCGTCTCCGCACAGCCTGTGGGAAGCGGCCTCACTTTGGATTACGGGCAACCACGCGACGTTCTTCCACCCATCGAACGGCTCGGGCACGATTCGCTTGCATCGCGCGTTGAAAGCGCGGGCGAGCCCTTTCGGCTTTTCTTTACTCCGCCCGAGATCGCCGCCGAGCTCTCTCGCTTCCACAGCCTCGAGGATCTTGGCGGCGCCGAGATCAACGCGCGCTACTTCAGTGGACGTAGCGATCAACTCGCGATCCGTGGCACGGCCGGCCGTCTTCTCAGCGCGTGGCTCTAGTGTGCGGTTCTCACTGGTTCCTACTCAAACTTCAGGGACTCGACCGGGTCCAACTGCGCGGCACGGGTGGCGGGAAGCGTGCCAAAGACGACGCCTACCAGCGTCGCCGCAGCCAGAGCGATAATCGCGGACAGCCCGGAAATCGGAATGCGGTACGAGGTGAAGAGCCGCACGGAATAGGGAACGGCCAGGCCCAGAATCGTTCCGATGACGCCGCCGCTCAGCGAAATGAAAACCGCTTCAATCAGGAACTGCAACTTGATCTCGCGGTAGGTCGCCCCGAGCGCCTTGCGAATGCCGATCTCGCGAATCCGCGAGCGCACATTCGCCAGCATGATATTCATGATGCCGATGCCGCCTACAGCGAGCGTCACCGACGATACCAGCAGCAGGACCAGGGTCAGCGCGTTCGCGATCAGCGCTGCCGTATGCAACAGTTCAGTCAGAGTCTGCGTCGTGTAGACCGAGCTGGGCTGGTGCCGCGACTGGATCACCCGCAGGATCTGTTTTGTCGCCAGCTCCACATCGCCGGTGTCCCGGATGGAAAAGAAAATTCGCTTGACGTCATTCGTGCCGGTAAAGTACCGAGCGACCGAGTAGGGGATGAGGATGGTCTGATCGGCAACCTCGGTCTGTCCCAGGGTATCTACGGCCTCTTTGAAGGTACCAATGATGGTGAACGGGATGCCGCTGATCGCGAAGGACTGATTGACGGCTGCGTTGGTGCTACCGAACTTCTCCCGCGCAAAGGGCTCGGTTACCACCGCGACCTTGGCATGGCTGACATCGTCCTCCTCGTCGAAGAAACGTCCCGTGAGCAGAATCAGGTTACGGACCTGCCTGTACTGGGGCGAGACGCCAAGCACCAGGATGTCTTTCACGACGCCGTTGTCGAAGCTGATGCGGTCATGCATCTCCAGCGTGGGAGAGGAGAAGGCCACCGACGGCACCTGCTCATCGACCGCTGTTTCGTCCGCGCGCGTCAGGTAATCGTTGCGGAAGTCATGTTGCGCGGCCGATCCTGGTCCGCCGCCGGAGTATTCCACTTCCACCATGTTGGTCCCGATGGCCTCGATCAGGTGGAGGATGTATTGCTTGCCCGTCATCCCTACAGTCACGACCAGGATGAGCGAGGCCGACCCGATGACCATGCCCAGCGAGGTGAGCATGACGCGCACTTTGTTGGTGCGAAAGCTGTCAATGGCCAGGCTGATGATCTCGCTCAGCACCATGGTTCGTTTGGCGCTGGCGAGCGTGCGTTCAAAGGATTTGCGGCTGGCAGTGCGGGCAGCTGTCATCTAGGGAGGCGGCCCTTCCTGGTGGCCTATCCCTATGGTAAACGGCCCCTGGCATTTGGGTTGCAGGAGCATGGGGATTGGAACCGCTGCCGTCTGCCATCCATATCCTTACAGCTGCGCGTATTCCTTCTTTGCCTCGGCGACGACAGGCAGGCCGGGGTCGGCATTCTTCCACTCGGTGAAGAAGACGTCGTAGGCCTTTTTCGCGGCGGCCTTATCGCCTGACATGGCATAGGCGCGGCCAAGCCCCAGATAGGACAAGGCATAGGGGCTGCCGAGGAACTAGGCGAGGCCTTTCAGACGGGTCGCATCCCGAAACGAGGCGATGGCATTGCGCGGGTCTTTGAGCTGGAGATAAGCGAGACCCCGCATATAGGGTGCATAGGAAACAGCATCGTGGGCTCGAACCCGCTCCAGGAGATCGAGAGCTCGCTGCGCGTAACCGGCCTTGATCGCAAGCCAGGCGCGGAACTGTGGCACGTACAGCTCCTGCACAAGAGTGTCTTCCGGGTAGCGCTTTTCGAGAGCAGAGAGCATCGGCGTAGCCTGCTTCTCCTCATTGCAGAGAGCCAGTGCAGTGGCGGCAGCGATGAGGGTGAGCTTGCCTTTATCCAATTGCAGAGCCCCTTTGACGGTGGGTTCCGGATCGAAGCATCGATCGACCATCCAGCCTGCGCTGGCTGCGGCGAGCAGGTTGCCAGCCTGGGCGTCCTGGGCTTTGGCGCTCGCCGCCTGATCCGCCGCGCGAAGAAAGGTGGTCCTCGCAAGCTGAATCTGGCCGAGCTGTGGAAGGGTATTGGCCCAGCCGGAAATGAGATACAGCTTCAGCGTCTCACCTCGCAGCAACTCCATGACCAGGTAGGGCTGTCCGTCCTGTTCGCCGACGTCGTGGATGGCGCAGATGTTGGGGTGGTTCAACGTGGCGGCCGCTCGGGCCTCGCGCAGGAAACGCTCATGGGAAAGGTGGACGCGAGAGTGTGGAGTGCCGGCAGGTGAAGGACTGCCGGTGCCCAGTTCCGAGACGAGAAAGCTTTCCGAGATGAGCTTGAGAGCGACGTCGCGTTCGAGTCGCGTGTCCAGGGCGCGATAGACGTCACCCATGCCGCCGGCGCCGATCTTTTCTATCACTCTGTAGGGCCCAAAGACAGTTCCAGAAGCGATCGTTTGCCGTCCGAAGCGATTGGATTCACGTCCCTTTGCAGGGGATCTGCATGTGCAGCTTGGGTGATTCCTGAGTGTACACGGACGAAAGTGGAGCTGCGTAGCTTCTATCTCCAGTTATCAATCCACGCCGGGTGGGATCCACGGACTTCATGCGATCCCGGCGGGCCGGGGCCGCTTACAGGAAATCCGGGGACCTGGCCAATTTGGTGGCTTTCAGCCCGTACAGTACCCGTTGCTGCAGAGCATGCAGGACGATCTCCCGAGTGATGCGCGGACCTTCCTTGGTAGATCCATCGGCCGCCGCCAGCGGCGCGGGGGGGAATGTGCGCATTAAGCGCACTATGCGCACTAAGTCTCCGCACCGGTGGGCTCAAAGCCGCTGAGGGTAGCTTTTGGCTGAGATTGCGCTGAAAGGCATTCCCTCAGGGCCAAAGGCCCAAGGATTATGTGATGTGTGCGATCAATTCCAGCCGTCCCTTGCGGGACTGGACTCATTTTGTTAATCCTACCCAGGACTGACGTCCTGGGCTACTTTCACGCCGTCCCTTCGGGACTGCTGCGTGCTCCCGGCGAAGTATCCGGCGTCACACTGCCGATGGTCCTCGGTGAATGCTTCGGGCGCTGTCCAAAATTAACCGCTCAAAAAAGCTGATTTGGACAAGTCTGAGGCCCGTGCCCTTCATTGGCAGTGTTTTTTCGCAACCTGTAAAGCCACTGAGAGATGGGGTCTGCGGGCAGGGTGAAGCAGTGAGTCAATTCGATAGCGGAGCCGCCTGGGTCTGTGACTGCAAGGCCGCGGTAAATACGCGGGTTCAGAGACTCAACGGATTTTGTTCGGCGCCGGTAGTTGATGCATGATCTAGAGATGCGCACGATCAAGGTTCTGTTCAGTGTCATGTTGCTTCCCCTTCCTGGAATGGCCCAGACGCCCACAGCTGCTGATGCGATCCGTCAGATCCAGCAGCGATATCCTGCTCCGGTTGCCGACACGGTGGATACCGTGAAAGCCGGGGATCCCACTACACCCGTAACTGGCATCGTTACGACATTTCTGGACACGATGGAAGTCCTGAAGGAGGCGAACCGGCGCGGGTTGAACCTGGTGATCACGCATGAGCCTACTTTCTACAACCATCGCGACAATACTGCTTTTTTTGCTAACGACCCTGTCTATAAGGAGAAGTTGGCATTCATCGAGCAGCACCACATGGTCGTGTTTCGACTACATGACGAGATCCACGGAACACCGCCAGACCACATTGCGCTGGGTTTAGTGGAGGCACTCGGCTGGCAGAGTTATGCCAAGCCGAATGATCCATTCTTCCTGACCATTCCGCCGATAAGCCTCATGGCTCTGGCGAAGGAGATTCAGACGAAGTTAAAGGCGAACACGCTGCGCGTGGCGGGAGACCCGAACCTCGTGATTACCCACGTAGCTCTGCGGCCTGGGGCTTCGGGGCTCGAGCAGCAGGTAACGGCGCTGAGGTCCGAAGACGTGGAGTTGCTGATTGCCGGCGAGGCATCGGAGTGGGAGACGGTGGAGTATGTGCGCGACGCGAGTGGGCAGGGACGGCATAAGGCGTTAATCCTCCTCGGGCACGAAGTGTCAGAAGAGCCGGGCATGGAGAAGTGTGCGGAAGATTTGCGGTCCTTGTTTCCTAAACTGAAGGTGGAACATATTCCAGCGGGCAATCCGCTGTGGAGTCCGGCGGGAATGCCGGCACGCTAAGACTCAAATCGCCAACGACAAATCTGCGCTGGAGAGGAGCCGATGTTGCGTGTCAAGGTACGAACGTGCTCCCTCCTATTGGCGGCCGTCTGCTTTGGCGCAGTCGCCCCGGGAGCGAAGAGCCAGGCCACGCTGTCGACGACCGATACATCTGTGGAGTTGGTCGCCGGACCCACAGCGCCAAGACTGATTGTCATGGGCGGACGGGATGGAATATTGGGACCCCGGGGAAAAAAGGGGAGTGGTTTTCGCCTTCCGCGGCTCAGGCGAGGATGAGCCGGAACACCTCTTTGTGCTGGCGGGGCTCGATCCGCAAGAACGCTACCATTTGCATTTTGAGGATGGCAGTTCGCAGGATGCGGAGGTTACCGGGGAGCGTCTCATGAGCAGCGGTGTAACCGTGGCGCTGCCTCTCCCGCTTAGCTCGGAGTTGATCTCTCTGATAGGGAAATGAGCGGAAACGCAGGCGAGTGCAAGCCCGATCTCGCGCGCTGTATCATCATCTATTCTTGCAGGCACGAATGCCCTGATAGAGAATCACTTCACGAAAGGTCTCTCCGGCGAACATGCTCAAGGATAAGTCGATTCGTCCGAGCAGGCGCGCCTTCCTGAAAACATCCGGGCTGGCTGCGGTCAGCACTGTTTTGATGGACGATGGTGTCGCTCGCGCCGGGGATGGATCGAACGAGCCAGGTAGCTCGAGTGTGGAGCCGCGGCGCGATCCCGTCGACTGGGTCAACATCCTCCAAGGGTCAGCATCGACGCCGGACTTCTCGCGCGGCAATACGCTCCCCATAGCCGCGCTCCCCTTTGGCATGGCGCATTGGGCTCTCCAGTCTCACGACGATACACCGTGGATGTTTCAGCCCGGCGCCCGGCGTATCCAGGGCTTTCGCTGTACCCATCAGCTGAGCCCCTGGCTGAGCGACTATGGACACGCGACCTTTCTTCCGTTTCGTGGAGACATCCGTCCCCAGGCAGCCGCACGCGCCTCCTCCTATGCTGCCGAGCAGGCACATCTTGCACCTCATGCACTTCAGCTTTTCCTGCTGCGCTACCGCGCTCATATTGAATTAGTCCCGACCGATCGATGCGCTGTGCTTACGGCAGCGTTTGAAGAAGACGAAGCCGCGGGGACGATCGGCCTCCTATTCGATATTCCGGGGGCTCACGGTGCGATCGAGCCCGATCCCGCGACTCAATCTATCCGTTTCACTTCGAAGGCGAACGCCGGTGGTGTGCCTGACAATTTCGCGACCTACTACCTGCTCCAGCTGCAGAGTCCGTGGGATAGTTTCGAAGTACAAGAGGCTGGTGCGCACTGGATCGGTATCCTTCGGTTTCAACATGGGTTGCGTATGGAGGCACGCGTCGCAACCTCCTTCCTATCGTTCGAGCAGGCAGCACTGAACCTTCACAACGAGATTGGCCAGCGTTCTGCGGATGACCTTCGAAGCTCGGCTGCAGCCAGATGGAACGATCATCTCAACCGAATCGAGATCGAAGGCGCCTCCGAGGAACAGCGCCGGACTTTCTACTCGTGTATGTACCGCGTGCTCCTATTTCCGCGAACCTGGCACGAGCCGGACGCGGAGGGCAAAATGCACCACTTCAGCGCTTTCAATGGCAAGGTCATACCGGGTGTGATGTATGCAGACCATGGCTATTGGGATGTGTATCGCGCCTGGTATCCGCTGATGTCCATACTGTTCCCGGAGCGGCTGGGTGAGATCCTGCAGGCATGGGTGAATGCTTATAAGGAAGGCGGCTGGCTGCCTCAGTTTCCGTGTCCGGGATACCGGGCGTGCATGACCGGCAGCCTGATCGACTCCGTGTTTGGAGACGCGGCAGCGAAACAGATTTCGGGCTTCGACCTTGCAGCCGCCTATGACGGATTGAGGAAGCACGCAACTGTTCCCGGCGATCCGGCCAAAGGTTACGGCAGGGTTGGACTGGAGCAGTATCTCAAGCTGCAATACGTTCCCGCGGATCGCGTCGCCCAATCCGTTGCTGAGACCGTGGATGCGGCCTACGGTGATTTCTGCATCGCCCAGGTTGCGAAGGCGCTTGGAAAGCTCGACGATCACGCAGCCTTTATGAAGCGCTCCGAAAACTGGCGGCATGTCTTCGACGCCGAGGTGAAGTTCTTTCGCGGCAAGAATGAGGATGGGTCCTGGCTGAC
>Ga0182024_10017494_pt1 | contig 13449 bp, 11 predicted proteins | sample P32metaG_FD_120480 | JGI IMG/M metagenome (GOLD analysis project Ga0182024, IMG submission 120480) | Permafrost microbial communities from Stordalen Mire, Sweden - P3-2 metaG (Illumina Assembly) | ecosystem: Environmental > Terrestrial > Soil > Wetlands > Permafrost | place: Sweden: Stordalen...
AACCTTCATCCTCCACGCGGCGTCGCTCCATCAGACTTTCGTCCATTGTGAAAAATTCTCGACTGCTGCCACCCGTAGGTGTCTGGACCGTGTCTCAGTTCCAGTGTGGCTGGTCGTCCTCTCAGACCAGCTACCCGTCATAGCCTTGGTGGGCTTTTACCCCGCCAACTAGCTGATGGGCCGCGGGCTTCTCAAGAAGCGCCAGGCCTTGCGGTCCCCGGCTTTGATCTTTCGATCACATGCGGTATTAATTCGACTTTCGTCGAGCTATTCCCCACTTCTCGGTAAATTCCCACGTGTTACGCACCCTTTCGCCACTCAACTTACTCAGTTATTGCTAACCGAATAAGTCGCGTTCGACTTGCATGTCTTATCCACGCCGCCAGCGTTCGTTCTGAGCCAGAATCAAACTCTCCGTTAATTACTTACACTTCTTGCGAAGGGCAGTATCATTTTCAAAGATTTTGCTTAGTTCCACGGCTAGGTGGAACCGAAGTTCTTCTGACCTTATCGGTCAAAACTTTGTTACTCTTGCACCCACCTTTTCTAGGCTTTGAAACCCAGTCGAGTGAATGCAGATCTCAACGTTCCGCACAATTCAATCTATTCGCTGTCTTACTTGTTTTTGTCTCCACCGTATTTTCAAGCGCGGCTAACTGTGTTGTTGCGCCATACGGTTCCAGTAAAGTCATCAAAGATCGCCGACCTGCGCAGCCTGCCGCTCCAACGCGCCGGTGTTACCCGACCGTCAAAACCACGCCATCCGAACGCCGCTTTCACGACATCCAACGACGCGCCGCCCGCTGTCCTTCCTCAATGCTTTTTACTGCAAAGATTCCGTCCTGCGAGCGGTGCTTGAAACGAGCGCCCTTTTTATGCTGCGATCAGTGTCGCGGCGGGCTGCTGAAGTTTCGAACTGCACCGTCTCCCCCGTTTCGGGGTGGAGAATGAACCTATCAAAATCGGAGCCAGGGTCAATATGTTTTTCAGAAATTTTCTTATAATTTCGCGAATGCCTTTTTCAGAGGAGAAACGGCCATTTTCACGGTTTTCTCTGAAAGATTTTTGAAGATTTTCTGCGATTTTTTGAGACATCGCAGGCGTTTTTTCGCAGAAACCGCCATGACGTGATGCGGAGCTTCGCTTTACGTCGTTTTACCTCTGAAAACAACTCCCGTTCAGGGCTTGCGGCGACCGCGCCAGGCGAAGAAAAGCATGGCTGCGCCGAAGAGAAAGAGCACGAGCCCCCACCAGAGATTGACGTTCGTGCCGAGCGAGCTTGCGTAGAGGGCGGAATCCGAGCCCGTTGCAAGGCCATAGGCCGAGAGCAAAGCCCCCAGAAGGGTGAACATCAGACCGATGGGAAAGCGGATATCGAGACCCATAAAATTCCTTTCTACCAGAACCAGAAGTTGAGACCGGCACAGACGAGAAGGAGTACGGTCCCGAGCACGCCCGGCCGCAGGTACCACGCCTGATCGGGCTCCACGATACGAGGTGTCATGGAGTAGACCAGGCCCTGGAGCTCCTCGTTGGTCTTCGTCCGGCGCGTGGCCAGCGAGATGACGACGGTGAACCCGAAGCAGATGGAAAAAGCGAAGGTCGCGAGCCAGAAATTCTGCGCCATTTCACTCGGAAATCCCTGCAGAACGGTGATCCAGCCGCCCTTGATGCCGGGCACGTTCCCCGACGCGAGGGTGCAGCCATGGAAGAGGGCTGACATGAGCGTTCCCCCACAGAGGCCGAAAAACGCGCCGTGGCTCGTAGTGCGGGCCCAGAACATGCCGAGGAGGAACGTGGCGAAGAGAGGCGCATTCACGAACCCGAAGACCAGCTGGACGATGTCCATGGCGTTGGAGTAGTTGCTCGCGACGTACGCACAGACGATGCTCAGGAGGATGCCCACGACGGTCACGGCTTGTCCCATCCGCAGGTAGTGATGGTCGCTCTTGTTCGGCGCGATGTAGGCTTGGTAAAGGTCGTAGGTCCAGACGGTGTTGAAGGCGGTGACGTTGCCGGCCATGCCCGACATGAACGAGGCGAGCAGCGCGGTCAGGGCCAGCCCCATCAGGCCGGGCGGGCAGTAACGGCTGACCAGCGACAGGATCACGCCGTTGTAGTCGTTGTCGGTCACGGCATCCTGCAAGCGCTGCTGGATGACGCTATCGTCCAATGACTTGGATGCATTGTCGGCCACGAGAGCAGCCACCTTGGCGGGGTCAAGACCGCGCTTGGCGGCGGCCGCAATGGAGCTTTCGGCAGCGGCCGGATCGAGGTGGCTGGCCGAGGCGCTCTTGACCGCAGCCACCGCGGCGGGATAGGCGCTGCTGGAGATCATGACCTGCGGGAGCCGGTACCCGCCCTTTTCCGTCGACGCCAGGGCCACGGCGATCATGCCGGGCAGGATCACCAAGAGCGGGAAAAGCATTTTTGGAACGGCGGCGACGAGCGGCGTGCGACGCGCGCCGGCCATGTTCTTCGCGGCCATGGCCCGCTGAATCACGAGGAAGTTCGTGCACCAGTAGCCGAACGACATCACGAACCCGAGCCCGAAGACCAAGGCAAAGATATCGACGCCCATCGGATTGGCCGCCGGACCGGCCGCGATGGGAGCCCACGCACTCGTCCAGGCGTTGGGCGCGAAGCTGTGCGCGTTCAGGCCCAGCTTCTGCGGGTCGGTCGCCACGCCCTGCAAGAGCGATTTCAGATGGTCCCAGCCGCCGACGTCCTTCATGCCGAGGTAAACGACCGGCGAGAAGCCGAGCACGATCATGAAGAACTGCAGGACCTCCGTGTAGATGGCCGAGGTCAGGCCGCCCTTGAGCACGTAGACCAGCACGACGGCCGAACAGATCCAAAGGCTCAGATCGTAGTTCCAGCCGAGCAGGCTGTGCAGAAGTCCCGCCAGTGCGTTCATCGAGATGCCGGAGGTGAAAACGGTCATCACCGCGAAGGTGAGCGAGTTAAAGCAGCGCGTCCGTTCGTCGAATCGCAACTTCAGGTATTCGGGCACCGAGCGCGCCTTTGATCCATAGTAAAACGGCATCATGAAGACGGCCAGGAAGACCATCGCGGGAATCGCGCCGAGCCAATAGAAATGACAGGTGGCGATGCCGTATTTCGCCCCGCTCGCCGCCATGCCCACGAGCTCCAGGGCACCTAGGTTGGCGGAGAGAAAAGCAAGGCCGCAGACCCAGGTCGGAATCGAGTGTCCCGACAGAAAAAAGTCGGCGCTCGTCTTCATGTAGCGCTTGAGCGCAAAGCCGATTCCGATCACGAAGCCGACGTAAATCAGCATGATGGAATAATCGATGAAGTGCAGATGCATGAGATTCGAGGAGGCTATCGAGGCTGTTTCCGCCGCGGCGATTTCCGCAGCCGCAGGCGGAAAAGCTTGTAGAGATTTTAGGAAGATAGTCGAAACGTCATTTACATTTCTTGAGACATTCGACATTCCCAGCCCTTCGTTTCTTGAGGCGAAACGGTCATGGGCAGGCCCGCGAACCCCGAGTCATCCGATTATCGTTCGGCCACATGTAACACGAGTTGCAGATGAAATTAAATTGTAGCGACACCATTCCTAAGTGATTGCGGTAAAATCGGATGACGAGACCCAACGCCTTATCGTGGTGCGTTCCTATCGGGGAGAAAGTCGCCTGGCGGAGGAAGCGTGTCATACCCGAGCGGTTGAATGGCACCGTCTGATTTCCCCAAGGCGGATCGGGTTTGCAACCTGCCTTCTCCGGTGTCCCGACCCCTGAGTTTGCCCGGTTGTGGAATGACCCGATTGCCCTAGATTGGGCCTCGTGCATTCCCCGGCGCAGCTCCCCTCGGCCACGCGGCCCCGCAACCGCCGGGGCGAGCGACTGGTCTGGATATGTCTCATGCTGGGGCTCCTCACCGCCGCCGGCATCTGGCTCGGTCGCGACGCCGGCTACGAGATCGCCAAGCGGTGGGTCGAGTCGCCGTCAGGCCAGCAGACCGCCTCGCGCGTGATGGGCAAGACGATCAAGGTCGACGGCCAGTTCGCCCCGCTGCACGTCACGGGCTGGACCATCAGCACCGACTCGTTCACCAGCACGGGCTGGCCGGGCGAGGCCATTGGCAGCTTGAACGCGACGAACATCCAGGCCGAGTTCGATCCCGCCGCCATCTGGGACGGCGCGTGGCGCATCTCGGGCGTGCAGGTGGCGCACGCGACGATCAGCCTGCTCAAGCCCAACGACGCACTCAAGCGACCGGACGCGCCGAAGAAGCCGCGCCCGTGGTACCTCTTTTTCCTCCCCTCCCGCATCGAGTGCGGCCCGATTGTCTGCCCCTACGCGGAGCTGCTCTATGCCTTCCAGGGCCAATCCGCCCGCATCCACGACGCGCACGTCGAGGCCGACCTGATCGGCAAGGACCTCAAGTACACCGCGACGTCGGGCGTGCTGGAAATGCCCTACCTGCCGCCGCTGCGCATCCAGCGTCTGGAGATGCTGGTCACGCGGCCGCTCATCCGCGTTTACACCGCGCAGCTGACCGGGCTTGATCCGTCCGACCCGGCGCGCGTCACGCTCAGTGGCACCATCGGCATGCGCGAAAACAAGGCGATCGAGGCGAGCGGCCAGATCGCGGAAATTCCGATCGAGCAGATCCTGCCCGCGGAGTTGCGCTCCGTCGTCCATGGCCGGGCGAGCGGCAAGCTGACGTGGAACCGCGACGTCACCGGCAAGCTGCTCGACAGCGACGGCGAGCTCGCGCTGGACGGTGCGCGCCTGGACGATCTTTCGCCGTTTCGCCAGCTCGCGCTGCTCCACGGCAACACCGATCTCACCACCTTCGCCTTCGATACCGCCGCCTGCACCTTTCATGTGCACCAAAATCAAGCCCGGCTCGAGTTGCATGCCGCGTCGGCAGGCAAGCTCACAATCGCGGGCACGGTCGATTACGATCTCACCACCAGGCATGCAAAGGTCGATCTCGCGGTGACCGACCTGCCGGTGAAGACGTGGGTGCCGGATGAATTCAAGCCGGGCGCGGCGGGCATCGCTCAGGCGCACATGCAATGGCAGGGCCAGTTGCGCACGATCAAGGATTCGTCCGGTCACGTCACCTTGAGCCTCGACGGCGCCACAATCCGCACGCCCGGAATTTTGCGCCGACTGCTCACCTCGAAAAAGCTGCAGGCGCCGGAGGACATCAAGTTCAAGACCGCGACGCTGGATGTGACTTATCAGGACCAGACCTTTCAGCTCACGCGCGGCGATTTCGATCTGCCCGGTATTCTCACCGCGCAGATCAGCGGCGCGCTCCTGCCCGGCACGGTGCTGAAGGCGAAGATGGCGTGGCAGGGGCTGACGATCGACGATTGGCTGCCGCCGGAACTGGCCGATGAGTTTTCCGGGGCGGTGCAGGGGAACGCGCAGATGGAGGTGCGCAAATGGAAGCTGGGCGACGGCGCCTACGCCGGACAAATCCGGCTGGTGGACGGACGGCTCAGCTACACGCCGTTCCAGAGCCTGATCGCCCGTTTTCTCAATGATCGGGGGTTGCTGGAACTTTCCCTCACGCGGGCGTCGTTCGCGTGGACCTCGAGCGGCAAGCGCATTTCCGTGAGCGACCTCAACCTGCGCTCGGACGACCGCTTCGCCGTGGGCGGCGGCTTTGTCGTCGCGCCGGACCGCACGCTTTCCGGCACGCTCTGGATCGGCCTGCGGCGTGAATATGTGCGACGCCTGGGCGGGTTGGGCGACGACGTTTTTTACTCCGGCCACGACGGGCTCCAGTGGGCGCGCGTGAATCTTTCCGGCACCACGAAGAAACCACAGCAGGACCTCGCCTCACAGTTGATGCATCAGCTCGGGCGTCATCCCCTCGCCGTGCTGTCGCTTGGGTTCAAGGGAATCAGCTGGTACGTCGGCAACTGGTTCGGCGCAGAGAAGGACTGGCAGCGGCCTGCACAGGCGGACGTGACCGTAGCCGGAGCGCGCTCGTGAGCATCCGCATCGGGATCGGCAGCTGGAGCGACGACGCCTATCGCGGCGTGCTTTATCCGCCCGGCCTGCCCGCAAGCGAACGGCTGCGCCATTACGCGACGATCTTCGATCACGTGGAGGTTAACTCAACCTACTACGGCGCACCGAAACCGGAGGCGGTAAAGAAATGGATTGCCGAGACGCCGCGCGGTTTTCTCTTCGACATCAAGCTGCACCGCGTCTTCTCACAAAGCCCGGCCAGTGCCGCCAAGACGGAGGGAAAGCGCGACCTGCTGGGCTACACGCTCGAGCGGCTGGAGCCACTGATGGCGGCGAAAAAACTGGGCGTCTTTCTGCTCCTGCTGACGGCTCGGTTCAGTGCGGAGAAGCACAGCCTCGCGGAGCTGGATGTGCTGGCGGAGCGGTTGCGGCCTTTTCCGCTGGCGGTCGAGCTGCGCGACCCGGCGTGGGTCAAGGGCGCGGCGCGCGCCGCCACGCTGGCAGCGTTTCGCGAACGCGGCATCGCATGGGTCGCGGTCGACATGCCGAAGGGCAAAGAGTTCCTGCCCGCGATCGACGAGGCGACGCGGCCGGACCTCGCCTACTTGCGCCTGCATGGACGCAACCGGGCGGGCTATCTCGCGGGCGGATCGGCGGCCGAGCAGCATCATTATCGTTATCGGGAGGCAGAACTGCGCGACATCGCGGAACGAATCCGCGCGCTGGCCACGCAGGCCAAAAACGTGCGCGTGGTGGCGAACAATCACGCGGAGGATTTCGCGCCGCAAGCCGCACTGGCGCTGCGAAAGATCATCGCGGATTAAGCGAAATCCTCGCCTCAGACGGTAGCCATCGAGGCGTGGACGGAATTTTATATCCGCGGATGGCGGCGGATCGTCGCGATAACGAAAAGAACCAGGAACGCCACGCAAAGCACCTTGGCCATGATGGCGGCCAAGCCAATCAATCCGAAAAAGCCGAGCAACGCGGCGATCACCGCCAGCGCGAAAAAGAAGAATGCGAACTCCAACATAACTGACAACCCAGGGTGCTTGAATCGGGCCAGTATGTTGCGAATGCCCGAAGTTCCTCCCGGGAAGCGGCATAGGATGGGAAAGTCGGATGGGTGAGTCAGGCCCCTCGCGCAATATGCTGATGCTGGCTGCGGAATGCGGTGCATTTTGCGCCTCAAGCGCACGCCGAAATCAGCAAGTGCATCTCGCGTTTACCTCGGGGATTTCCGCTATCCGTGAAAATCCCCCGTCTTGGCACATGCTCTGCCCCTTCAAGACATGCATCCGCTCTGGAAAGGCGCCATCAGCTTCGGCCTCGTCAACATCCCCGTCTCGCTGTTCTCCGGCGTCAAGCGCGACGAGGACATTCACTTTCATCTCCTGCGCAAGTCCGATCAGAGTCGCGTCCGCAACAAGCGCTTTGCCGAGGCGGACAACAAGGAGGTGGAGTGGGCCGACATCGTAAAGGGCTATGAGTACGAGAAGGGAAAGTATGTCGTGATGACGGAGGACGAACTCGACGCCGTGGAGTTGAAATCGACGCGCGTCATCGACATCGCGAGCTTCGTCGATCTCGCCGACATCGACCCGGTCTATTTTGATACACCCTACCTCATCCAGGCGGAGAAAGGCGGCGAGAAGGCGTACCATCTCCTCGCCGAAGTTTTGGCCGAGACGAAAACAGCGGCCGTCGCCAAGATCGTCCTGCGCGGCGGACGCGAGCATCTCGTCGCCGTCATGGCGCGCGACAAGCGCCTCGTCGCCGAGATGCTTTATTTTCATGACGAGCTTCAGCCGCCGAGCCTCGTCTCCGCGCCCGAGGCCAAGGTGCAGGAGCGCGAGCGCGACATGGCGCGCAAGCTCATCGACTCGATGAAGGCCGAATGGAATCCCGACGCGTTTCAGGACGATTACGAAAAGGCGCTCAAGGCCCTGATCGCCCGCAAGCTTTCCGGCAAAAAGATCAAGGCGCCCGCAAAGGAAACAGGCACACGTCCGAGCAATGTCATCGACCTTGTCGAGATCCTGCGCCAGAGCCTGAATCAAAAGGGCGGTGGCGAGAAATCGACGCGAAAATCATCCTCGAAAACCACCGCCAAGAAGGCCGCGAAAGCAGTCGCCAAGCACCGTAAAGCGGCGTAAACGCAGGTCGTGCTTTCCCGCGTTTTGCACGCCAGACGCGGGACAAGTGGCGATTCGCATTATCCATCAAGCCGAAGCGCGAATATAAGGCATTTATGTTAAGCTACTTATCATAGATAAAAGCCCTTGGCACGCCCGCTGCAACTACGATGTCACGTCAGCCTAACCATAACCCTCCATCTACCTATGAAACTGTCATCGTTATCCATTGCCTGCCTCTCCCTCTGTTCACTCTTCCTCGTTCCCATCACCCAAGCCCACGCGGCCGGGGTCTCGACCAAGGACAAAACCTTTTTCATGAAGGCCTCCCAAGGCGGGCTGACCGAAGTCGAAGCCGGCAAGCTGGCCCAGGAAAAGGGCGCGAGCCAGGACGTGAAGGACTTCGGCGCCATGATGGTCAAGGACCACACGCAAAATAATCAGGACCTGATGGCACTGGCGCAGACCAAGGGCGTCACTGTCCCGAGCACGCTCGACACCACGCACCAGGGGATGATCGATTCGCTCAACAGCAAGTCGGGCGCTGAATTCGACAAGGCCTACATCGACGCCATGGTCAAGGGCCACACCAAGATGCTCAAACTGATGAAGACTGAGGAAACTTCCAAGGACGCCGACTTGAAGGATTTCGCCACGAAGACCTCGGATACCGTGCAAATGCACCTGAGCAAGGCCGAGGACATCCAAAAGACCCTGAAATAAAGTTCAGCCTTTTCGAGAGAAAATGATTCCAGCCCGGCGCGGAAGCGATTCCCGCCGGGCTTCTCTTTTTTCCGCCGCCTGACTTCCGTCGCCCGACGAATCCGATCCGCCCATGAGCCGCACCGGCCTTCGCCCTTCACCGGATGTTCGTCCGCTGCCTCGTAATCCGATCCGGCGGTTCTTCCGCATCCTGGGTCCCGGCCTGATCACCGGCGCGGCCGACGACGATCCCTCCGGCATCGTTACCTACTCCATTGCCGGGGCGCAGCTCGGCACCACCATGCTGTGGACGGCGCTGATCACCTTCCCGCTGATGTGTGCGGTACAGATGATGTGCGCGCGGATCGGCATGGTCACCGGCGTGGGGCTGGCCGCGGCCTTGCGCAAAAAATTTCCCCGGCCGCTTCTTGTCATCATGGGGCTCGCGCTCTTCATCGCGAATGCCATCAACATCGGCGCCGATCTCGAGGGCATGGCCGATGTCACCAACCTGCTGACCGGCCTTAACGCGCGGCTCTTCGTGGTTATCTTCGGGCTCGGCATTCTCTTCGCCACGGTCAAGTTCAGCTACGTCCGGCTGGCCAACACGTTCAAGTGGCTGGCCGTCGTCCTCTTCGCCTACGTCATCACGGCCTTCCTGGCGAAGCCCGACTGGCCGCATGTCCTGCACGATACCTTCATTCCCACGCTGCCGCACAACCACGCCCAGTGGTCCACGCTCGTCGCGATCCTCGGCACGACGATCAGCCCGTATCTTTTTTTCTGGCAGGCAGCGCAGGAGATCGAGGAGGAAAAGGTCAAGGGCCACCATACCCTCGCCAGTCGGCGCGGCTCCTCGGACCAGGACATTGTTCGGCGCAAGATCGATGTGGGCACGGGCGGCTTCTTCTCCAATCTCATCATGTATTTCGTGATCCTCACCACGGCGCTGACGCTGCACGCGCATAACATCACGCACATCGAGACGACAGCCGACGCCGTGTCCGCGCTGCGGCCGCTGGCGGGAAAATTCGCCGCCGCGCTTTTCGCCACCGGCATCATCGGGGTCGGCTTTCTGGCCATCCCGACGCTGGCCGGCTCGGCCTCTTACGTTTTCAGCGAGATCTTCGACTTTCGGCATGGCCTCGATGAGAAGCCGGGCCGCGCCCGCGCCTTTTACGGCATCATGGGACTATCGATCCTGCTGGGCATCGCGCTGACCTTTCTTCACATCAAGGCGATCGACGCGCTTTACCTCACGGCGGTCCTCAACGGGATTTTGGCGCCTTTCATCCTGGCCGGCGTCCTCTGGCTGGCCTGCGACCGCAAAATTATGCAGGGCCAGCCCAGTTCGCTCCTCGGCCGGGTCGCCGTGGGCCTGACGACCCTGGGCATGGCCTTCGCGGCCGTGGCAATTTTCGTGTTGTAACGGCTTGTCGCCTTGCCAGTTCGTAATATCCAAGCTAGCCTGCGGGCGTTCATGAAGCTGCTGGCATTTTCACGTTGGGACATCGTCCCGGTCTTGGGCGGACTCGCTCATTTCGCGTTTTTGCTCACGTTCTTCGCCGTTTTCCCCTACGCGCCGTGGTGGGTGCTCATCTCGATGGGCTTCACCTACTCCGTGAGCATCTCGTGGAACATCAACGGCATCTCGCACAATTTCCTGCATAACCCGTATTTCAAGTCACATTTCCTCAATCGGATCTTCAGCCTGGTCGAGTCCTTGAGCATGGGTTTCTCGCAGACGTTCTACGAATACGTCCACCAGCGCCACCACATGGGCAACAGCGATCGGCCGGACGAAAACGGCGAGACGATCGACTGGCTGTCCATCTACCGCCATGGCCACGACGGCGAAGCGGAGAACGTCTGGAGCTACGTGCTGCTCGGCTACTTCCGCGATGATCCCAAGGCGATCTACCGCGAGATCGCGCGCAAGAACCGCGGGGACGCGGTCTGGGGCATCTTTGAGATCGCGGCGTTCCTGAGCTTCTTCGTGCTCATGGGCGTGGCGAACTGGCACTTCATCGTGTTCTTCCTACCGTTCTATTATTTCGGCCACTGCCTGTCGTACCTCAACGGCTACTTCCTCCATTACGGCGGCAATCCCGACAAGCCGATCGCGTGGGGCGTGAGCAGCTATCACAAGCTCTATAATTGGCTCTGGTTCAATAACGGCTACCACGCCGAGCATCACTTCCGGCCCAAGATGCACTGGACCAAGATGAATGAGTTCCACCGCAAGATCGCCGACGAGCAGCGCCGCGAAGGCGTGCGCGTGATCGTCCCGCCGCACGGCCTCGGTTTTCTCGATCCCAACCTGCCGGAAAAAAGCCGCCCCCTGCCCGGCGAATCGTCGCTGCCCAGTGGCGCGGCCCAAGCGGGAGGCTGACCGTCCCTATTGAATCCCAACCCAAAATACGACTTGAACGTAGAGACCCTTAGCCTGCGCCACCCGACCCAGCCCTGACCCTCTGCCCGATGCACAAGCAAGTTTATTTCTCCCGCGACGCCACGACCACGCTCGACTTTCCTGTCGCGCCGCTGGCCGGCGAGGCGTTGCCGCAGGCCGAATCGGTCATCGCCGTGGCGACCTCCTTTGGCCGCGCCGTGGTGGCCAGCCGCATCCCGGCCGCCGAGGCGGCAACATGGGCGCAGGGCCTGGCGCACGCCGCGAATGACCATCGCTACTACGAGCTGACCCACGAGGCGCTCGGCCATCAGTTCGAGCATTACTATCTTTTGCTGCAGGACCGCGCCGGTGCGACCCGCGCCATCCAGCCCTTCCTCTTGGTCGACCAGGACGTGGCGACCGGCCTGCCCGGCCCGATGCGCCGCATCCTGCAGGCGGTGCGGGAGAAATTCCCGTCCACGCTGTTCATGCGCATGCTGATGGTTGGTTGCGCCGCGGGCGAAGGGCATCTCGTGCGCGACCGCGAGACCGGCGGCGATCGCTGGGTCGCCCAGGCGTTGCGCGAGACGCTGCAGCCGATTGCCCGCGCAATGAAGGCCGGGATGATTGTCTTCAAGGATTTCCCGAAGGCCTACCGCGAATCGCTGACCGAGCTGAACCGGGGCGGCTATGTGCGCGTGCCGAGCATGCCGGGCTCGCGACTGGATCTGGCCTTCACCGATTTCGAGGATTATCTCACCAACAAGCTGAGCAAGAAGACGCGCAAGAACCTGCGCCTGAAATATCGCCAGGCCGCGGCCGGGGCCAAGACCGAGCTGCAGGTCGTCTCCGACATCTCGCCTTACATCGACGAGGTTTTCCCGCTCTACCAGCAGGTGCTGCGCAAATCGCGCTACAAGTTCGAGGAGCTGACGAAGTCCTACTTCCTCAATCTCGGCCGCACCATGGGCGACCGCACGGTCTTCTTCATCTGGCGCCAGAACGGCAAGGCCGTGGCGTTCAGCTCTTGCGCGGTGCACGACGGCGTGCTGCGCGACCACTACATCGGGCTCGACTACGACGTGGCGATCGAAGGTCATCTCTATTTCGTCACTTGGCGCGACATCTTCACCTGGGCGGTCGAGAACGGCTGCCACAGCTACTACAGCGCGCCGCTCAACTACGAGCCGAAGTACCACCTCCGCCACGACCTCGTGCCGCTCGATCTCTACGTGCGCTCGGTCAACGACTGGCTCAACCCGATTTTCCGCCGCGTCATTCGTTACCTGGAGCCGACCCGGTACGATCCGATGATCCGCAAGTTCGGCAACGCCCACGAACTCTGGTGATGGCGGGCGGCGCGGACGAAGTCTTCTTTCAGGCCGATGACGCGTGGCCGGCCGGCGCGGCAGGACTGAAGACCGTCGACGTGCGCGAGGAGGCGAAGGCGTTGCGCTTCATCAGTTCGCCGAAAAAAATCGAGACCTTCGCCAAAAAATATGCGGACCGCATGCGGCCCTACACTCTTTTCGGCTCGGGCGATTTCCATCACCTGAGCGCGCTCTGGACGCGGCAGTTTCGCGATTCGTTCCTGCTCCTCTCCTTCGACAATCATCCCGACTGGGTGACGAGCGGGCCGAGATGGTCATGCGGCGCGTGGATCAACCGCGCGCTGGAAAATCGCCTCGTCCGCGGCGTGAGCGTCTGGGGCTGCGGCAACGACGACTTTGAGCACAGCGAGATCGGGCGCGGCAATCGCGCGGCGGCGGAAGGCGGCAAGCTGGCGGTACACCCGTGGATCCAGCCGAAGATCAAGTATCCGCACTGGCTGCTGCCGACCACGCCGGAAACCTGGCGCGCGGAGTTGGCCGAATGGGCGACGCGACATGCGGGCGAGACGCTCTACATCACGATCGACCTCGACTGCCTCAAGGCCACGGAAGCGGTGACGAATTGGGAGCCGGGCCTCTTTACCGTGGACGACCTGGTCTGGGCGCTGGGCGTGCTGCGCGAGAAAATGACCGTCATCGGCGGCGACGTTTGCGGCGCCTGGTCGACGCCGGCCTTCGCGGGAACGTTTCAGCGTTTCGCCAGCTGGTGGGACCATCCGAAGAGGAAGATCGATACGTCGCGTCGTGCGGCCATCAACGAGGCCGCGCTGGGACGTTTATGGCCCGCGCTGACGGGGCGAATCTCTTAATGCCGAATCTGGCCGTCGCCGCGGATGATGTATTTGTAGGAGGTCAGTTCCTCCAGCCCCATC
>Ga0182024_10017495_pt1 | contig 13448 bp, 9 predicted proteins | sample P32metaG_FD_120480 | JGI IMG/M metagenome (GOLD analysis project Ga0182024, IMG submission 120480) | Permafrost microbial communities from Stordalen Mire, Sweden - P3-2 metaG (Illumina Assembly) | ecosystem: Environmental > Terrestrial > Soil > Wetlands > Permafrost | place: Sweden: Stordalen...
CGACGGCCTGGACCACCGGGATCAATCCGAACACCGTCGGCACCTATCCTCCCGAAAGGACTGCGGCCCAATGGAACAATCCGAAGGGTTATTGGTCCGTCCCCGCCGGAGGCGCGACCGCCTTGAATGTTGGCCCGGCGCCGAACGCGGCGATCGCCTATTCGCCAGAACTGGCCGGTTACGGTGCCACGCCGCAATTCATCTCATGGGGGCCGAGCAGCCACCACAGCGGCGGCGTGGTGGTGCATGCGGCCGTCGATGGATCGGTCCACAACATTACTCCGGATATTGACCCGACGTATTACATGCAAGTCATTACCATCGCCGGCAAAGAACCGGATGCGACGCCGGTCTGTATTGGAGAACGCTAAACGTAACGCAACAAACTCGGTCCTGTTGGTCGCATCCATTCGATTCGCTCTCATTTTCCGCGGAGGCTTTTATGTCCATCCGAGCTGCCAGACGCGGGATTACGATGGTCGAAGTGCTGGTGCTGATCGTGATTTGCATCGTGATCGGTTTCATTTTGTTGGCATTTTTCCTGCCGGCTGTGTCGAGGTCCCGCGACCCGGTCCGGCGCAATCAGTGCATGAACAAGATGAAGCAGCTCGCGATCGGTTTGCTCCAGTACCACGATGCACACAAGAAATTTCCGGCCACGAGCAATCAGGGCAACGCCGAAGGAGTGGCGAGCGTCTGGTGGCCGGCGCCGGGCTCGGGGGCCGAAACCGGCGCGATCCCGTCGATCGGCTACACGACCGATGCGGGCAGCACTTCGGCCACGGCCGGCTATAGCTGGATCGTGATGATTCTGCCCTACATGGACGAGGCCAATCTATACAACGCGATATCGGATGCGTCGGGAGAATTCTCGGCCGACGCGTTCACTCCTTACAACGTTGCCGCAGTGAGCGCCGGCGCCGGCCCGGGGCGAAATTTTTCCATAACATCGACCAGCGTTGGATCGACGATTGCCAGGCACTTCGCGGCGGTTGAACTGGATCAACTTTCCTGCCCCAGCTATGCGGGGACGCCCCGGGTTGCCCCTTCGCAGTTCACTGGCACGCCGGCCGCGAACCCGCCGGCCGCCTATGGCTTTCCGTCGGCCAGTGAAAAGCTCGGCTCACCGCCGCAGCTTGCAGCGATCACGAATTACGTTGCCCTCGCGGCCACGCATTTTCCGCTCATGCAGTACGGGCTGGAGCCGAACCTGGCCGCAACGACCGACGTTCCCGCGAGCGCCGAGGCTCCGAACGGAATGATCGTGCCGGGAGTGGGCCAGAGTACGAGGGTTTGCACCGATGGGACGTCCCGGACCCTGATGCTCTGCGAGACGATCGAGCCGGCGATGAATTGTTGGTACGACGGGACGACCACCTGGACGACGGCGATCAATCCCAATACCGTCGGTACCTATCCTCCCAGCCAGTCCGTCTGCTCGGCCAACCCCCACGGCTTTCGGCACGTGCCCGAAGGGGGCGCAACCGCCTTGCAAGTTGGCCCGTCGCCGACCGCGACGATCGCCTATTCGCCGGAACCGGCCGGTTACGGCGCCACGCCGCAATTCATTTCTTGGGGGCCGAGCAGCAACCATAGCGGCGGCGTGGTAGTACACGCGGCCGTCGATGGATCGGTGCACAACATTACTCCGGACGTCGATCCGACGTTATACATGCATCTGATCACGATCGCCGGCGGCGAACAGGATCCGCTGCCGGACAAATAACGCGTCTCGCGGCTGTAGGGTGCCGGTAGCTTCCGAACGGACTTGAAGGGCGTGGTTTCGTGCCGACGCTCCCCTGCCCTGGCATTCCAGCCATTTTTCCTGCCTACCCCTTGACGCTCTAGGGGAGCGTGGTAGGATTACCCTTGTCATTCTAGGGGAGTGGTCTGCGAGAGAGGGGCGATGGCCGCGAACGAACCAAAATCGACGTTGCTGCAGGGAAGCCTGGACATGCTGATCCTGCGCACGCTCGAGCCGGGCGCGCAGCATGGTTATGGCATTGCCCGGCATTTGCACCAGGTGAGCGAGGCGTTTTTGCAGGTCGAAGAGGGCTCGCTCTATCCGGCCTTGCATCGGCTGGAGCGGCGGGGCTGGGTCGCTTCGCAGTGGGGGACGAGCGAGTCGAATCGCCGGGCAAAGTTCTACCGGCTGACGGCGCAGGGAAAAAAGCAGTTGCAGGCCGAGACGGCCGCTTGGGGCAAAATGAGCCAGGCGATCGAGCGCGTGCTGAGTTATCGACCCGCGGAGGCTTGACCGTGTCGCTGATCGGCAATTGGTTCTACATCTGGCGGCGCGACGCACCAGGGCCGGAAGCAGGCCGCGGCGAAGATGAAATCGATGATGAGCTGATGTTTCATCTTCGGTCGTTGGTCGAAGACCATTTGGCGCGGGGATTGCCGGCCGACACGGCCTGGCAAGAGGCCCAGCGACGTTTCGGCTCGCTGCGGCGCTATGCCAATGCTTGCCGCCGCGGAGTGGCTGCCTCCCTGCTGGCTCGCGTGGCCACGGCGGCGGTCTTGTTCACGCTGGGGGTCGTTTGCGGCTGGCTGCTGTTGGGCTTTTCATCGCGGCACCCGTCCGTGCGGACTGCCGGCGACCTGCAAAACCGGCAGATCGACGAGGCGAACGCAGTCGCCAAGGCGCTAGACTTTCTCGAGGAGTGGCAGCGCAATCAATCGCCGGCTGCCTTGCGCCGAGCGGTCGGGGCGCACGACCTGACGGGCCGGGTTGTCGATGCCCACGGAAAGCCGATCGCCGGCGCGCGAGTCCTCGTCATCCTCAAGACATGGCCCGGCGGCCAGTATCGACAGGACGATTTCTTCGCGACCAGCGACGGCGACGGATCTTTTAGCTTGCCCCGGCTCGTTCCGCGCCAAGGGCAACATGCCGTCCAGGTCGCGGTGTTCAAACCGGGATATACGCTTGCCTCCACCTATCAACTGAAGGAGGCCGGGGAGCAGCCGGCGGTCGACCCCATTCGGTTCCAACTGGCCGAGGCGTCGCCCATCACGCTGGTGGTGAACGATCGGCGTGGGCAACCGGTGGCCGGCGCATGCGTGGCGCCCGCGGGGCGAACGTCGCCCGACGGCGTGGAGCACCTGGTTTATTTCCAGGCGTCGCGGCCGGTGCAAGCCGCGGTCGACCGCGAAGGCCGAGTGGGCCTCGAATGCTTCCAGCGCGGCGACGAGGCGCAGATCTTCGTGCGGGTGCCTGGCAAAGAGTGGGAGCAACACGCCGTCCACATTCCGAGCGAGGGAAACACGGTCGAGATCGCCACGCGCGAAACTGGCGATGCGGCGGCCGAGGCTGCACGCGAAGCCACGACCGCGGCGCCCGCCGAACCCGCGCGCGGGGCTGTGCCCGAGCCCGTGTCCGACGCAGCGGCCGAACCCGCGACTGAAGCCGGTGACGAAACGAAGGAGGAACCGCCCGCTGAGGGCGACGCAGCGGCGGCCGCGATCGATCCCAGATTGCTGGGGACGTGGCGTGTGGTGGAAGGGACGACGAATCGCCATAACGAGCCGATCCCCAGGAGCGCATCGCGCGACTGGCAATGGACGTTTGGCGCGGGCGAAATCAACACGCGCTGGCTGCACGTGAGCCCGCAGCCACCCCATCGGGTGAAAAAGGGAAAATCGGGTTGGACCTATACGGTCGATCCGACGCGCTCGCCCGGTTGGCTCGACCAGCGCCTCGGAGAGAAAAGCCCGCTGACGCTCGGCATCTACCGGATTGAGGGGGACACGCTGACGATTTGTAGTTGTTTCGACGACAAAAACTCCGTGCGCCCCACGGCCTTCGAATCGACGCCCGACTCCAAGAACGAGCTGCTGGTATTCAAGCGCATGGCCGACGCGGACGTCGAGCCCGAGCCTAAGCCCTCGGCCGGGATGCCTGCCGCGACGGAAGCCGAGCGGTTGCTGGCGGCCATCGCCGATGAAGAGCAGGATCAAGTGATCGAGCTTGCCAGGCAGATCGCGAAGCGCGATGGGCAGAAGGCGATTCCGTTTTTGATCGGCGCCATGGATGCCGACAACGCGCATTACCTGGTGTACGGCTTGGGGTTTGCGCTGCAGGAACTGACCGGCGTCGCCTATAGCCCCTTTCACGACGGCGCCTGGTGGCGCAGGTGGTGGGAAGCGCATCGTCGGGAATATCCCGAGGAGCTGTCGGCGGCGCCGATCCCCGAGCTGGAAAAGACCGAGCACGGACGGCACTACACGCCGTTTCCAAAGGATTTCGAAACGCTCGCCGGAAAGCTGGCCGCGGCCGGAGCGATACTTAAGGCGGACCTGGGGGACGACGCGACCGAGGACCACGGCACGGGCCTGGTGTTGAACCTCGCCGCCGAAGCGGCGCAGGCCCACGAGCTGCGGGCCATTCCCTGCCTGATCGGATTGATCGAGGCCGACAACTCGTCCGATACCGTTTATCAAGTCGGCTATTTCGGCCTGGGAAAACTGACCGGAGTCGAATATAGCCCATTTCACGACGGCGCCTGGTGGCATAGGTGGTGGGAAAAGAACCGCGGGAAATTCGCCGAAGACGTGCGGGCGATGGAAATTCCGGTCTATGAAAAAACACCGGTTGGCCGCGAGTATCGGCCGCTGCCCGCCAACAGCGACACGCTCCAAGGCAAGCTGGCCCTGGCGGCCGAGGTGCTGGACGGCTTTCGCGCGGCACGTGCCGGAAAGGGCGAAGTGGCTCGCATTGATTTGTCGTTTTACGTTGAGGAACTGGCCAAACACGATGATCCGCACGCGATTCCTTATTTGATCGGAATGATGGAGGCCGAGCCGCGTGCGGCGGGCATTGTTCGATCGCAAGGGCTGGCGCGGATGAGCAAACTGACCGGCGTCGACGATCCTCTGAAGAAAGACACCGACTGGTGGCGAACCTGGTGGCTGGAAGCGAAAGCGAAATTCCCGGCGGACGTGCCGACGATCGAAATCCCCGACTACCAGTCGCCGCTGGCGTTCGCCTGGACGGAAGCGACGGCCGAAGAAAAAGCCCGCGCCGCCGCGGAGACGAAGCGGGCCGCGATGCAGGCGGCGCTGGCCGACGTCGCGGACGTGCCGGCCGAGGAGCGGCACGCGGAGCAGGACGCCAACAAACGTTACTTTTTGATCGGATCGCCGGCGGCGGCCGGCGCGCCCGAGGCGGGTCGACCGCTGATGATCGCACTGCCGGGGGGCACCGGCGGCGAGGAGTTTCATCCTTTTATGCGCCGCATCTACAAGCACGTGCTTAACGAGGGCTGGCTGATGGCACAGCCGGTCGCGCCGCAGTGGGACGCCGCACAGGCCAGGCTAAACGTCTGGCCGACAGCAGGATTGCCCGATTCGGGCGCGAAGTTCACGACCGAAGAATTCATCGCGGCGATCGTCTTCGACGTGAAGACGAAGACCCGGATCGATCCGCGTCGGGTGTTTTTGCTCGGCTGGTCGAGCAGCGGACCGGCGTGTTATGCCACGATGCTCGAGAAGGACTCGCCGGTGGCCGGCGCGTTCATCGCGATGTCGGTCTTCCATCCCGAGCAGTTGCCGGCATTGGCCGGTGGCAAGGGAAAGCCGTTCTATTTGCTTCAATCGCCCGGCGACCGGGTGACGCCGATCGGTTTTGCCGAGGACGCCCAGGCCAAGCTTAGCGCGGCCGGCTCCCAGGTGCGGTTGGATCGCTACGCCGGCGGCCACGGCTGGCATGGCGACATTTTCATGACGCTTCGCACGGGCATCGAATGGCTGGATTCGCCGAGGGCGGCGCCGCAGCCGAGGCCATAAGGTGGAAAGAAACGGCGGCCGGCGCGGGCGGTTGTCGGGGCGACGAAAAGGTTCCTGACACCGTTTTTTTTGCTTACCAAGGAGGCAGGCAGCGCGTGCCCCCTTCGAGATGAATGACGCTGCCGTTGATGAAGCCAGCCTCGTCGGAAAGCAAAAAGGCGACGGTTTTGGCGACGTCGATCGGCTGTCCCAATCGCCGCACGGGGATCTTTTTGGCGACTTCGGCATATAGGACTTCCTTGGGTGTGCTCCAGCCCTCGCACGACGCGGCGAGCATCGGTGTGTCGATGGTGCCGGGGCTGACGGCCACGAAACGGACGCCCTGGGGACTGTGGTCAGTCACCAGCGAGCGCATCAGCGCCACGATGGCGGCTTTCGACGCGCCATACACGGCATGCGACGGAAACCCGATGTCGGCCGCCACCGACGTGGTGAAGCAGATGATGCCCTGCCCCTGCTTTTCCATCACGGGGATGGCATGTTTGCAAACCAACACCGCGCCGAGCAGGTTCACGTTGATCAACGTGTGAAAGTCTTCCAGGGTCAGGTCGGTGATTTTCTGATTGCGCAGGACTCCGGCGTTGGCATGAACCGCGTCGAGCCGGCCAAAGCTGTCGACTGCCTGCTCGACCGCGGCCCGGACGTCGGACTCCTGGCTGACGTCGCAGTGCTGGAAGAGGCAAACATGCCCCTCGCGGCTCAGCCGCCGCGCTAGCTCCGCGCCGGCTTCGTCCTGAATCGAGGCGGCGATCACCTTGGCGCCGCCGCGGGCAAACCACTCCGTGCATGACGCGCCAATTCCGGACGTTCCGCCGGTGATCAGAATCACTTTGCCTTCGAGACTCATCGTGTCCTCCTCAATGCAGTGACGCCGTGGCGCTCGTGGTTCGATTCAACCCTGGTAGCCCGAAGCGGCTCGACGCGGTCGGCCGTGGCGGCGAAAGTCGACGGCCTGATCGATCAATTGGTAGATATCGGTTTTCGGCCGATATCCGAGTTTTTCGTGGGCTTTCGTCGTATCGATGCAGAAATCGTGGCCGATCGGATCGATCAGATCGAGTACGTCGATGTCCAGCTTTCGGGCCGCATACTGGGCCGCCGCGACGTAATCGAATGGATCGGTCATGGCGATCAGGAAGGTTTCGCCTTCGATGGCGTCACGCTCGAGGGCCAACAGAAATGCCTGGACGACGTCCTCGACGGCCACGATCTGGCGGCGCAGCGGTTGACCGTTTGGATGCCGCAGAGCGACGGCCGCGTCGCGCGGGCCGGCATAGAGCTCGCGCTGGCCGTGGTCCATCAACTGGTGCCAGATGGGCACGCCAAAGGACGGGCCCGCGGTCGTTAAATGGTTGAGAATATCGTCGTCGGCGTGGATCCACGAGATGCGCAAACAAACGGTCGGCACGCCCGCCTGACAGTAATACTGGCGGAACAGGGTTTCTTCGAGAACTTTCGACAACGCGTAGTAGCCGGGATAGGCGGCCAGCGGCAGATCTTCGCGAATCGGGACGGGCTGCGGATGGTAATAGATGCCGTTGACTGCGTCGCCGCTGGCCAGGATGACCCGTTTCGGCCGCCGGGTGTTTTTGGCCGCTTCGAGCAAGTTGAAAGTGCCTGGCACGCTGACCGAGAGGAGCGCGTCACGATCTTCCTTGCAGGTGGCCAGATGGACGACGGCATCGCTGCGGGCGACCAGGTCGAGCATCAAGGGGGCATCGGCGATGCTTCCCTCGACTTCTTCCACACCTTCGACGCCAACCACATTTCGGTGGCGGAGCGCCAGCACCTGGTAGCCTGCTTCGAGCAAGGCTCGCGACAGTGGGACGCCCAGTTTTCCGCTGGCGCCCGTGATCAGGACTTTTTGAATGGCGCGGGGCATCTTTGGTTTCGCAGGCGTGACTTCGTTGTTGTTATTTCGCTGTCGTCATTGGTTCGTGTGGGTCGGCTCGTTCAAAACGTGATCACCTGTCCGGTCCGTGAGGATTCTTCGGCCGCTTCGAGCAGCGCCACGGCATCGCGCGATTCGGTGGGCGTGATACGGTCGGGCCGGCGACCGGCGCTCACGCAATCGGCGAAATAGCGGAACTCGGCACGCAAGGCTCCCATGCGCTGACCTTGCAGGCTGGGCCAATAGGCGGTGTCGGGCATGTGATTGCCCGCGCTGTCGTGGATTTCCAGGCCGGCGTCGCCGCAGTCGATGTAGAGTGCTCCCTCGGTTCCGATGACTTCCATCCGAGCGTCGATCTGAAAGCGGGTGCTCTCGGGAAGGTGCCAGATCGCCTCGATCACCGCCACCGCCCCGCCTTCCAGACGGGCCAGTGCCCAGCCGCCGTCGGCATATTTGTGGTTGCCTGGATGAACCTCCTGGGCGTAGATGCTCAGTGGTTTGGCCTGGCTGAACCAGAGCATCAGATCGCCGTCATGGATTCCATCGCCCATCAGCGCCGAGATGTTGTCGAGGACCGTGCGTCCGATCCGTTTGGAGAGATTGCGGCGGGCGTGCATCGAAATGATGCGGCCGATCCGCCCATCGTCGATCGCCTGTTTGGCCAGCAGCACGCGAGGATCGAAGCGGCAGACGTGTCCCACCATGAAGAAGCCCGGCGAGCGGCTGGCGGCTGCGAGGATCTGGTCGCAGTCGGCCGCCGTCGGCGCCATCGGTTTTTCCAGCAGCACGTGCTTACCGCTTTTGAGCGCGTCGATGGCGATTTCGCGATGCTCGCCGACGTGGGTCACGATGCTGACCAGGTCGATGTCGGGATCGGCGAGCAGCTCGCGGTAGTTCGTGTAACGCCGGGCGACGTGAAACCGATCGGCCAGTTCGCCGAGGCGTTGCGGCCGGCGCGTGCAGAGAGCGGCCAGTTCGATTCCGGGCATGGTCGACAAGGTTTCGGCGTGGATCTCGCCAAACCATCCCAAGCCGATGATGCCCCAGCGTAGCGTTTTGCTCATCTGGTAACCGCCGAATTCTTTCCTGCGTTGTTTTTTGCCCGGCTTCAGCTCATCGGATTGGGAAGGTATCCGACGAAGCCGGCAATTTTCCACCGGTCTTCAATCCGCGCCAACTGGAAGATCGATTGGAAACGGAGCACCACCTCTTGACCATCGACAGTTGTCGCCGAGCCGTCGAACTTCTTGTGGGCCAGGGCTCGGTCCCCTTCGATTTCGATTCGATCGAGTCGCGAGGACGCATACAAAAAGTCGAGCTTGTCGACGGACTCGAATTCATAACGTGCGAATTGCCTGGCCTGGCGGAGCCACTCGTCGCGATAGCTTTCCACCGTGGGGTAGGCGAGGGTCCAGCGAGCCGGGTCCAAACTTCCGCGGGCGTCGATGCCCAAAAAACCCGCGGCCCAGAAGTCGGGCTCCATCGCAGACCAATCTCCCGCGAGAAACGAGACGAAATCGCGCGTCACCAGCATCTCCCACAAGCCGCGCCGAACGGGATCGGTCGCCGGAAACGGGTTCGGATCCTCCGATCGATTCGCAGCGGACATCGGACTGCCTCGCGGGAGAAATCAGTGGTGAGACAGGCCAAAGCGAACACGGTTCATTGGCATTTGAAGGCGGCTCTTCCCGCGAATCGGGCCGAGGCTCCAAGCTGGCGTTCGATCCGCAACAATTGATTGAATTTGGCGACCCGTTCGCTGCGACAGCCCGAGCCTGTCTTGAGGTGTCCGGCACCGACGGCCACGGTCAGGTCGGCGATCGTCGTGTCCTCGGTCTCTCCCGAGCGGTGCGAGATAAAGCAGTTGTAATGGTTTTTGGCGGCGAGTTCGATCGTATCCAGCGTTTCGGTGATCGTGCCGATTTGATTCAGCTTGATGAGAATCGAGTTACCGACGCCCGCGGCGATACCCTTTGCCAGAATCGCCGGGTTGGTGCAGAAGATGTCGTCTCCCACCAATTCGACCTTCTTGCCGAGCTCGTCGGTCAGAGTTTTCCAGCCGGACCAGTCGTTCTCGGCCATGCCGTCTTCCAGCAGCACGATGGGATATTGCCGCACCCAGGACGACCAGAGGGCGACCATCTCGTCGGAGGTTTTTCTTGATTTATCGGACTTGAAGAACAGGTATTGGCCGTTGTCCCACATCTCGCTGGTCGCCGGATCGAGGCAGATCGAAATGTCGTCTCCCGGCTTGTAGCCCGCCTTGGCAATGGCCTCGAGGATGACTTCGACTGCCTCGACGTTCGACTTTAAGTCCGGAGCGAAGCCCCCTTCGTCGCCGACGCCGGTGCTGTAGCCTTTCTTCTTCAGAATGCCTTTCAGAGCGTGAAACGTCTCCATGCCCATGCGAATCGCCTCGGCGAACGACGGGGCATGGTGCGGCGCGATCATGAATTCCTGAAAGTCGACGGTGTTGTCGGCGTGTTTACCCCCGTTGATGACATTCATGCAGGGAACCGGCAACAGCGAAGCATTGCAGCCGCCGAGGTAGCGATATAGCGGGACACGGAGCGAGCCTGCGGCGGCACGCGCCACGGCCATCGAGGCGGCGAGGATCGCGTTCGCACCCAACCCGGCTTTATTCGGGGTTCCGTCCAGTTCGATCATCAGGCGGTCGACGGCGCGCTGGTCGAAGACATCTTTGCCGACCAGCAATGGAGCGATCTTCGACTCGACATTCTCGACCGCTTTCTTTACGCCTTTGCCGCCGTATCGTTTCTGGTCGCCGTCTCGAAGCTCGGCGGCCTCCCGCTCGCCGGTCGACGCCCCGGACGGCACGATCGCCGAGCCGACCGTTCCATCTTCCAACGCAACTTGTCCTTCAACGGTTGGGTTGCCTCTGGAATCGAGAACCTCCTGTGCGGTGACTTGCTTGATCAGCATATTCTCATTCCATTGAGGGGTGGCTGCGTGCCGGCGGGCCAGAATCGGCAACAAAACGACGTAGGGAGACGACTCCTACTGGTCATCCCAGTCGGTGCGCTCATTGAAGCCGAGCGGCAGGTGGTAATCAAGTAGTGCCGCTGAGCAATTTCGGCCTTGGCGATTGCCTGGTCGCCGCGGCTCGCATCGAACCCGAGAACCAACGGTACGGCCGAAAGATCGACGCCACCACCTGCCGGTGCTACGATGCGCTCTTCTTGGCCAATCCTCATTTCACTTCGATCGCAAGGCCGACAAACGCGATTCCAGCGAGAGGGAAAGGAAGTCACTATGCCCGACTTGCCAATGCCTGACAACGCACGCGATTCCGCCGGCCCCGGGGCGGGCAAGGCTCGACCGGCAGCCCGGTGGGGGACGACCGGAACGGTGGAAAATCGGCGGCCGGGGATGAAAAAGTCGATCAACTTGTGGGCGTTTCCGCTGGGGCAAAAAATGTCGCTCGAGCAGTGCTTCGAGTTGGCTGCCGAGGCTGGTTTCGCCGCCGTCGAACTCAACTACGACCTGGAAGGATATCTTTCGCCCGCCACCAGCGACAGCGATATCGTGGCGATCGGCAAGCTGGCCCGCCGGTCAGGCCTGGAGATCAGCGGCATTTGCACCTTGCTCCAGTTGTCGTTTCCGCTCACCGCCGCCGATCCGGCTCGGCGGGCGAAAGGGCTGGAGTTGACCGGCGGGATGATTCGGGCGGCCGGATTGCTGGGGACCGAAAATGTGCTGGTGATCCCCGGCGTTGTCTCGATCGCCTGGCCGAAAGACACCGAGCCGGTGCCGAACGACATTTGCGACCGTCGCGCTCGCGAGGCGGTGGGCAAGCTGATTCCGCTGGCCGAGCAGGCGGGAGTTTATCTGACGATCGAGAATATCTTTGCCAACGGTTACCTGCTGAGCCCTCAAGAGATCGTCGAATTCGTCGACAGCTTTGAGCACGACCGCGTGCGGATCTTGTTCGATACCGGCAACATCATGCAGTATCAGTTTCCCGAGCACTGGATTCCGATTTTGGGCAGTCGGATCCAGAACGTTCATTTCAAGGAATACAACAAGCGCACGAACGAATTCAATCTGGAATCATTCCGCACCCTGCTCGACGGCACGACCAACTGGCCGGCGGTCATGGCCGCTCTCGACGCGATCGACTATCGGGGCTATTTGACGTTCGAATATTTCCATCCCTTCGAGCACTGGCCCGAGGCGTTGATCTATCAGACCTCGGCTGCGCTCGATCTGATGCTGGCGTCGCCGGTGAGGGCGGAACGTTAAGGGGAGTGCACCGCAATCCGGGAGCGCGACGTCGAGCCGCTTACTCGTGTTGAACCGCAGAGGGCACAGAGGGGCGAAATAATAGACCGCGGGCAATCTGTTCTGTTTGTTCCGCTTCATCCAGAACCTTGAACGGCCAGAATTTCTTTTCGAGCACGAGGCGTTCGCTTGTTTTTTCTTTTTTCTCCGCGTCCTCTGCCACCCGCCTACGGCGAGTACCCGCCGCGGTGAAATAAATTCGCTTCGCCGACAAGCGATCGCGCGAGCTGCCTTTCGCGCCGCCCTACCTTCGCTTCCCCGCTGGCCCGACCAGCCGCGCCGGCGGTCGACCGACGAGGATGCCGCACATGCCGCCGCGCTGGGCGACGTTGACGACCTGCTTTTGCGACGCGCGGCCGATGATCGCCAGTCCGTACTTCGACGGAGCAAATCCCATCACCGTGTAAAACGGCTCGATGTGGACGTTGCCGCCGTCGTCGACGACCGGAAACTCGTGGACCGGCAGACTGGCCACGCGCTGCACCACCCAGGCCTGCGGATCGGCCAGGGCGCGATCGACCTCCGCCTGCCACTGGATCGAGTCGACGGCCGGACCAATCACGACCCGGTCGCCGCCGTAAGAACGATTCGGCTTCAAGACCAACAGCTCTTGATGGGCGCGGACGAAGGGAACCAGCGCGTCGACGTCGCCGTCGGGAAGCGTCGTGTCACGCTCGAACAGCAGCCGGGTCCAAAGAATGTGGCGGCGAAAGACCTGCCGCTCTTCGGCCGTGAAGTATTTCTGCGTCAGGGCGTTGTCGGTCAACAGTTCCCAGCAGCTTTTGTGGTCGAACTCGCCGGCCAGCGACGAGATGATGCGGTTTTGCCGGAACAGCAGCCGCACGGGATCGAGGTTGACCCCTTCGGTCAGTTCGAGCTCGGCCAGGTCGCGGATTTCGTAGTCGCGATAGGCGATATCGACGCGACAGCCGTCGTAATAGACTTCGTCGCCCTCGATCGTCAGCTCGGCCGGATCGGCATGCATGATCGTCAAGCCGTGGCGGCGGCGATAATATTCGGCCAGCACTTCCTGCTCGTCGGTCCCCTGCCCCGAATATTTCGGCTCGACGAAGCAAACGTTCTGGCCCGCGCGGCCGATGGCTTGTAGATGGTCGAGGACTTCCTGGATGAAGATTTCGCGAAAGTCCTGGCCGACTTCCATCGCCAGGCTGGGATCCTGAGCTTGCAGGACCGGCAGCACGATGTCGGCCAAGAGCTGTTCGGCGGCCGGGCCGAGATGGATGCCGCCGACGCCGCAGAGATTCGGTTCCATGAACCGCAGCGAATCTTTCCACATCGGGCTGGTGAACTCGACCACGGCGTCGAGCCGACCGAGGACCGGGTTGAACTCGCGATGGGCCGGCCCCCAACCGTCCCACAGCCACTTCTCTTCGACCGCCGAAAGCGGGACGATCGAGCGGACGGAAAAATCCTGCAGGTACAAGTCGGGCAGGCGTTTCAGCGCGTTGAG
>Ga0182024_10017496_pt1 | contig 13446 bp, 4 predicted proteins | sample P32metaG_FD_120480 | JGI IMG/M metagenome (GOLD analysis project Ga0182024, IMG submission 120480) | Permafrost microbial communities from Stordalen Mire, Sweden - P3-2 metaG (Illumina Assembly) | ecosystem: Environmental > Terrestrial > Soil > Wetlands > Permafrost | place: Sweden: Stordalen...
CGCGGCCAGCGCATAAAATTCGGGGCAAGCGCAGAGCATGCCGAGTCCCACGACAAAAAGCACGACGGAAACGACAAAACTCACTCTGGCGATGTGTGTTTTCGTGCCGGGTATTTTATTCATTTTACAGGACGTTTCAATCGCCAAATTTGCCTCCGAGTTTTGATTGTGGCTATTCAAGAGTTTGAGCCGCTTTCCATTGAGGGGCGACTCGCACCCGGCGTTTTGACAGGGGTAGTTGACGACGCATCCGCCCCGGATTTCAGATTGTAAAGAATCGGTGACCTTTTGCGCCATTGACGCCCGCCAGCCGGTTGCTTCCAAGATTGAGTTGTAAGTGTTTCGTGTAAAGCATGCCGCGTGCCGGACCGACCGTCTCCAAATTTGATCAGACCATGTCCTTTTTTCTGATGAAGCATCCTCAGGGCCCGCTAAGCTGATGCCCGTGGTGAGCAACGCAGCTTTTAGACAATTATGAGACATTCTTGGAAATTGGCGCTGTTGAGCATCGTGGGTTTGGGTTTGTCCGCAGATTCAAGCCACGGAAGCATCACTTACGATTGGGTTCCCGACGCCTCCACTTCAGTCGTCACCAGCGGTTCTTTAACGGTGGCCGGTGGAACTGTCACGAGCCTCACGTTTACTGACGGCGCCGAGGGAACTTGGATCTATAACCCCGGCCTCGGCATCGGCAGCTATACTTCGTTCGGCCCTATTACAACCTTCCCCTTCCCGGATAATGATGTGGCGCTATTCGGATCTTTAGCGGGCCCCTCAACTGCTGGTTTCACCGAAGCTCTGTTATTTGATCCGGCTGTTCCGGCTTCCGGCGATGAGCAAAACGTGATTGATACCCAAAGTATTGGTGGTGAGTGGGTTCCGGTGGCCGTGCCTGAGCCAGCCACGCTGATCGCGGGCGCGTTGTTGCTGTTGCCCTTCGGCGCCGTCACCCTGGGGATGGTGCGCCGGAACCACCGGCCTGAGCTAACGACTGGCCGATAATTCTTAATTTTTAATTTGCCTTTGATGTTGCACCATGCAACACTCGACCCCGCTCGGGCTTTATGCCCGCCTTATCCGCCCCGGCGGATACGCTCTTTGACATGGGTGGCCAGGGTTACTGAAATCGGCGCGCTCCGAAAACTTTCGGAGTTGCGTCCCAGGTGAGTTGTTTTTAATCGTAAATCGTAAATCGTCATTCGTAAATCAAAAGGGCCCCCCCTCCCCCCCCCGACGCCGGGCCGGAATCGAAGCCAAGGGGAAAACAAGTGTTCCATTACGTGCATTCCAGGTACAATTTCGGTCATTCCAGGGATGCAAAAAGTCATGCAAGGTAAGGTTAAGTTACGTTAAGTTAGGCTAAAATGAAATTCCCGCGCGAAGCCAGATTTTGCGCCTTCCGTTTCTATATGGGGGCAATACCAGCGGTTGTTTACAGGTTCTCCGAATACAACCCCATCTCGGCAATGGCTGGACACTTCGCGCACTGCGTGATGCGCAGCCGCACTTTGTCCGTGGTCACCGGAGCGCCACGAACCAAACGCCATTCACCAATGCTCGTTCCATGCGCGAATTCCGACCATTGACCATTTTGCCATTGGTCCAAGGCGAAGGCTTCGACACGCTGGCCCAACGGCAAATATTCGCGCAGGCTGACAATATTAAACGTCTGGAGGTGCGCCAGCGTCAGGACAAGTTCGGCATTTGTCACCCCGTCGTCGGTCGCCCAATAACGGTAACCGCGGCCCTCCAGCGCCTGCGACGCGGCAAAGCGACCGTCATTGCCCCGAACGTTCGAGGCTTCCGCCGCCGCCCCGTCGGCAAGATTGTGCGCAAAGATCGCCTTCAACCTGCGACGAAATTCGGTGAGCGACTGGACATCCGCGTCGGCAATCTGTCCGCGTCGATCCGGCGGCACGTTCAAGAGCATTCCGGCCCCGCGACCGACCGACGCAAAATAAAGGTCCACCAATTGCGACGGCGTTTTGACCTTGTCGTCCTCGCTCGCGTGATAAAACCAGCCGGGCCGGATTGAAACATCGCATTCCGCCGGGATCCAATCCGACCCGGAGCGGTCACCCTGGTTCAGTCGGCCCTCATCTGCTTGACCTGGCGCAAAATCGTGCTGATTCAAGGTCGCCCAACAAGTCTCGCCGGCATGACCCTCCTCGTTTCCCGCCCAGCGAATATCCGGTCCCGCGTCGCTAAACATGCACGCGTCGGGCTGCAACTGCCGGACCATCGCCCAGGTGTTCGACCAATCGTAATAAGTTGTCCGGTCAATCGTGCGTTTTTCGCGCGCCCCGCCATAATAACCGTCGCCGCCGTTCGCGCCATCAAACCACACCTCGAAAATCGGGCCGTATCCGGTCAGCAGTTCGCGCAGTTGATTGCGATAATAAGTCACGTATTCCGGGCGTCCGTAATCGGCCCGGTTCCGGTCCCAGGGCGAAAGATAAATTCCGAATTTCAGGCCGTGCCGCCGGCACGCGTCGGAGATTTCCCGCACCACATCGCCCTTCCCGTTTCTCCAAGGGCTATTCTTGACAGAATGCTCCGTGAATTTCGATGGCCAAAGACAAAAACCGTCATGATGTTTGCAGGTGAGAATCAAACCGCCCATGCCGGCGTCCGCCGCGATTTTTGCGATTTGATCGGCGTCGAAATTCGTCGGGTTAAAATTCGTTTCACTCTCGTCCCCGTAACCCCATTCCTTGTCCGTGAACGTGTTCATGCTGAAATGCATAAAACCGCACAGCCCCAGCTTCTCCCATTGCAACTGGCGGGCGCGCGGAATCGGTGGGCGCGGCGCGGGCGTCTCCGCTGCCTGGAGCCACGTGCCAACGACAGCCATAAACCCACTGAGAATTATCGCTTTCAAATTTTTCTGTGATGTTTCGCCTGTTTTCTAAGTCTTCCCGGATGGACAGTCGAGCGCTTTGCGGCAGATATAATCAAATTCCGGGTAGTGGATTCCCTTAAATTGCAGGAAATAATAATAATTAGATTGTCTTTTAACTGCGCATAATGCTAGAAATGCAACTAAGGAAAACCCTTTCGAACGATGGCGAGTCCAACGCAACTCGCCTGAGCATTTTAACGTCGAGCAAAACCGAGCCAGGAGGAGTCACTTGGCAATGTGCCAGTCAGTTAAAATTCTGTTGCGCCAGAGAAGTCTGATCGTCGCGCTGCTTGTCGCGCTGGCATTCTCTGCCCGAGGCCAGGTCACAGGCTCCATCGTCTCGTTTGGCGTCACCAACTACACCGGCTACGTAATCGCAGGCGACACTAGCGCCGGCGGACGCCAGGCCATCCGGACTTCAACCGGAATTTTTTTTACGAACACCAGCGCGACTTCGCAAACCTATGACTTCCAGCTGGCTTACCAATTGCTTGATGACAGCGGGCAGCCGGCGCTGATCCTGGATGAGAACGGCCAACCAAATATTGTCTATTCCGTCTACGAAACAAATACGCTGCCGTTTTCCATTACGATCGGCAGTGGAATCTTTCGGCACACGATCACGTTCACATCGCTTTCCTTGACGAATGAGGCGCCTCTTGAGCCGGCTGCGAAGCTTGATCCCTACCAGAACTATACCGTAGAACTAAAAGTCTATTCACACCCAAATGGCAGCGGCTCTTATGTTTACACCGGGGCCAACGCCGCCAACGGACCTTACCGGTTCTACGATTTCACCAACACGGTCAGTCCGGACCCATCACCCAACCTGTTGACGACCCTGGATTTCGCATTCTTGGAACGAACATGGTCGATTAGCAATTCGCCGGCAGAACAAGGATATCCGGTCGATGTTGTCGCGACGGTCCAGCGATATGATAATTTTACGCTCCCGCCCAGCAGCACGAACACAACAGTGACCTTCAATTTCCAGTTGATCAATTCCAACGGCGTATCAGTCCCACTCGTAAACTCCAACGCGGTTTTCAGCGTCGCCATTGAAAGCACCGACGGCGATTCGCCGCCCAATCCGACCGCTATCGATGTGGGGACAAACTTTTCGCTTCTTCCCGCCGCGCAATTGGATTCCGTGGATGGACGGTACACAATCGTCATCACCCTTTCCCACACCGAGGGTTCGACTGTCGTAATTGACCACACCAACACCATTGGGCCGCAACAATTACTCGATTTTAACGGCCAATTGTTGTTCGGGTCGCTTGAAACGATTTTTACCAATGTGGATAGCGCTCCCGTAATCACTAATGTGGTGGCCGGAGATCATTTGGACTGTTTGCTTGCTGTCACGACCAATTCGGGTTTCGTTCCTGGAGCGCCAGGCCACACTTACGGTGGTTCCACTATCGCGGTTTCTCTCCTGGTGGACGGCACCGCCGTGGCCAAGGCCGGAGATTCAGTGACTGTTCAAGGACCGTCGCCAGACCTCGGCGTGATTCACAACATATTGTTCTCACGGTCGGGGATTACGCTCACTTCGACCGGCGGAACCTGTTCTTTTACCGTCGGCTATCCCAGCGGCTTTTCCACCGCATTTCCTTCCACATCCTATCGTTGGTCCGTCGGCGCCGTGCCATTTTCCAACGTTCCCTTAAATGACAACCTCGATCCGCTGAACGCCGTCCTTACCTATCCCTTCGCCGTTTATGGCATCCAGGAAAATTTGCCCGTTTATTTTCAGGTTCCCGCCGTCCAATGGGTCGTCAACCAGGGTCAATTCGTGATGAATCCCACCGGGGCTATTTTTGTGCGGCAACTCGAGGATGACTTGTTGACCGCCAACCAAAGCTCGCTGGCAGATGCCAAAGCCTCCCGGCGCGTCTCCAATGACGCGTACTATCGCGATGTGACGACAGCGACAGGATCGCTAATCGTTGCCGCGGATAGCAATGGCGTGGCCCAGATCTCGGCGCAACTGTCGTTGAATCCGCCGGAATTGCGTTCCCATTTTCCCTATTCCGGCAATGGCAACGGCAAGGAAATCCAAACGGCCCCCGGCGGCATGTTGATCATTTCCAACGGCGTCATCAGTTCGAACAGTTTTCTGCCTCTCAGTCAGCCAGCGCCGCTTACGTACGCGCGAGACTGCGAGGACACCAACTGCAGCGCCTCACTGGCCGGCCCGGCCACGCTGGCTTTCACACCCAATGCCAATCAGCTAGGGTTCAACGCCGACGGTGGACTCGTTGCCTACGGTTCCGTGCCGCCAACCAATCTGACATGGGGTTATGTTGGCAGCGGTCATTACGCGCAGCAGGCATACACGGTGCAAGATGGAGCGTACGAAATGGCCGGAACATTCCTTTTAGGAGGCCAAAGTGGCGAGACCGGGGCGGAATTGGCAGGCGTCTTATTGCTCAGCGGTTTCGGCGACGGCACGAACACAACCTACCTGGAACGGCCCGGCTACGGAAATTACCCCTCCGGTTTTGCCAACTACGCGGGATTGAACTTCCGTGCGCCGTCCACCGGAGCCAGTTACATCGCGGACCAACCTACCGGCGCCTATCCATTGACTTCTCGTTCGAAGTATTACGCCCGTTACGGAGGCGTCAGCGGCATTCATGAGTCCGCATCGTTCCCGTCGTCGCTCGTGCTTTATGGCTACGATTTCACTTTTACAACCTACCGCCTCTCGTTTCTCGATAGCGACGTTGATGAATCCCGCACCGATGGCGCGATCTCTTTCCCGACGCAACCGGCGGGCTTCCTCCAGCAGTTTTCGGACATGATTTTCTCCTGCCGTGGAGATTTGGAGTCGGCCAGCGTGCCATCCTCCAGCGGCGTCAAACATTTGAATTATTGGGACGTGAATTTCACCCCGGAAAGCATCGAGTTCCATCCCAGCACGAACGACGTCTGCGGCACCGGCCAGCGTTGGTTGGTGTTAGGCTCCAAAACCACGCTCCCTTTTATCCCTCAGGAATTGGATGCCTCGCTCGGCTTCCAACCAAATGGCAATCTGGTGACTGCCGCCGACGGCGTGGAAGGATGCAATTCCCGTTTTCACGTGCCCGGGCAATTGTCGCTGCAAGGACCGGGCGGGGACATTTACCCGCTATCCACCTGCAGCGATGGTTATTTCAACAACTGGTCTACACCGGGATTTCCGCCAAATGGTTTTTACAATTTGGCCGGCCGCCTGCGCGTGCCGTTTTTTGAGGACATCAAGGTCCATCTCCATATCATGCCCACCGGCTCGAACACCGCGCAGATTTCGATCATGGGTGGCTGGCCAGACGCTGACAGCACGGCGGCCGACCTTGGCTGGAGCGTCAATACAAGCAATTATTTCAACATGGCCGTATTTGACCAAAACGCCGACGGCTTTCCCGAAAAACAGGGAGTCAGCATTGATAGTTACGAGAATTCCACGAGCGCCAAGTACCGGCCGCGCGCCCAGCGGGATTGGATTGAAGTGGCGACCTTTGACTATCCACTCCAGTGGAATCCGGCGTTGCGCGAGTTTGCCGGTTTTCAGGATGCGCCGGTGCAACTGCCTATCATCGACGTCAACAGCCGCTTGAAAGAGATTTCGCCGGGCAAAGTGGATTTCGACTTCTCCCAGGATGTCACCCTTCAACTCCCGTGCATTAAGTCGTTGGACTTTCTGAATGACGCCGTTAATGAAATTGACGGTCCGCTGAACAGTGTGTCCAACGCCGTGCGCAGCGCCATCGGCGCCACATTCAGCGCCGTGGGCTTTAATGAGTTGCAGCACACGTTGCGCGAAGATGCCACGAGTTTCTTCCAGCCTGTCCTGGCCAACGCGCTGAGTCCGGCAGTGAACCAGCTCTATAACAAGTTGTCGGCCTTTCCGCAGACTGATAAGGCGGCGTTCTTTAGCAATGTAGTGTATCAGGTCAACCAGGCTAATTTGACGTCCGCTCTAAACAATATTAATGGCGCGGCCGGCCAGGCCAACACCGCCATCGGCCAAGTGGACCAAACAATGACTGACGTCCAAAACGATCTGGGCACGCTCCTGAAGATTCTAAATAAAGATGGTAGCGGCAACCGAAACGTCATCGGCGCAATTATTCAGCAGTTAACGTCAGACGAAGGCCCGGCCTTGGGCTTCGTCACGAGCCTGGCTAGCTCCGCACTAAATTCCTTGGTGGGCGGACTGGACTCGACCTTGGACGACATCCAAAGCCAATTGGAGGATTTGAGCAACCAAGTCGCGCAAGTCCATAGCAGCCTCACTTCTCCTTCCGGCGACTTCAATCAGGCCCTGGGCGAGGCGTTGAACGATTCAGCGGGTGCATCTCAATTTGTCCAGTTGGCCGCGATCAACTTGAGCAATCGTTTGGCGAGCGTTCTGTCGCCCGCCGGCGACTATTTCTCGTCCAATCCCGCCGCTGCCAAACAGGCCATTCAGCAAGAACTAAACAACGCCTTCCTGGGATCACCGCTTCCCGCGAATTACCAGCAGATGTTGAAGCAGTTTCTCTTCGATAATAACGCGGTGATGGACACGCTGATGGACACGTTATTCGACCAGATCAACAGCGCCATTCGCGACGGACTTTCGGACCTGATCACCGACGCGGGTGATAGCACGCTCCAGGCCGTCAAGGGAGTCGCCAGCGGGTCGTTCTTGTCGGCGAAAATCAGAGGCGAACCGACATTTAACGGCGATTCTCTGCGAAAGATTCATCTGGACGCCATGGTGCAGGTAAACGTGCCCGGCTCGATGAATTTCGACGCCTACATGGAAATCCTCGAATTGGATTCCCAAACCACTCCCCTCGACTGCATCCCACCGGGCCCGCCGGCGGCGGAAGTCACCATCGGAGCCAACAACGTCAAGCTCGATTGGCCAGGCCTCAATCCTACCGGCACACCTCTGACTCTAAGCATATCGGCCAAATGGACCTTGCAGGACGGGAACGTCATTGGAGTCGGCGGAAGCTTCGATATCAAGGGCGAGGTCGGTTTTCAGGGCTGCAGTGTCAACGAAATCGGCGCAGCCCTGGCGTTCGGCGAAGAGGAGAATTATTTTGCGGCCAAGGTGGCAGGGACAGTCAATATCCTCGGCGTTCCCGTGGCGGTGCAGGCTGGCGTGTTCGTTGGCAAGTCGTGCTCGCTGCAACCGATTCTTTTTATTGATCCGATGGCGACAAACGTGCTCTCCATGCCACCCGGCGAATTTGCCGGCATTTATGTCGAGTTCGGCGCTTCGCTGTCGCTCTCTGAAATTCTCTTTGGCGAATCAAGCTGTTTTCTCGATCTGGGCGTCACCGAATCCTCCGCGATGTATTACGACGGCCCCCCTGACACTCAGCAGATTGGCATGAGGCAAAGCGTGGGAGTGGACGCCTCTTTGTTGTGCTTGCTGAGCGCCAGCGCCGATTTCACGTTGTTTAGCACTGTCACGCATTCGCCATCCGGCTTTGCTCTGGAACTCGGCGGCGAAGCGCAGATTTGCGGCTCGATTGGCCCCTGTCCCTTCTGCATCTCGGGATGTGAAGGAATCACCGTCACCGGCGAGGTAAGCTCGGGAGGAATTGCGTACCACGTTGACTATTGAGAAAGGCCCAAACGCTCATGATTCAAGTCAGGTCAAAAGTTGTGGCGATTACGATTTGGCTCCTGTTGTTGGCGGGGTTGGCGGAAGCGCAGTCCTCAATCAGCAACCTTGTCGTGACTGTTGGAACAACCATTCAGGACAAAAGCGGCAACAATTGGTCCTACGTTTTGCTAGGCGCGCCGCAAGGGCAATTACTCGTCGGCAGACATTTTGCCATTTACGGTAAGGCTGGCTATCCGACAAATAGCGGCGTCTTTACCTTGCGCGGGACTATTTTCATGCAGACCGATCCGAATGCCGCCAACGCGCTACTCAACCAATCTGTGGCGCTGGGTGAGGATCTTGCCTCTTTGGGCACAACTCTTAACACGCTATTGCACAGTGTCGCTGGCGTCACAAACGAAAACCTTGGCCAAAAAGTGGTCACCTCCTTCCAAACCGCGCAATCCAACCCCAATGTCGCTAGCATGTTGGGATTGGTGGCGCACGTGAATCCCGGTTTGACGATGTGCGCCGGCCAAGCCTTTGCCGAGATTATTTCAACTGCAACGACCTACGAAGTGCGCGAAGTCAATCTTGCCACGGGCGTGGCGGGTGAAGTTTTAGGCAGGGTGACGATCCTCCCGGACAATCCCATTATCCTGCCGACGCCGGGCTTCACTTTCCAAGTTGCCAGCAATACGCCCAGTGACAACTTGCGCATTCGTCTTCGCTGGGGAACTTCCGATGTTTTCCGCAGGTTGTCACTTTTGAGCTACGGGTTCAATGTCTGGCGCATCCCGCTCAGCAATGCCGTGGCCTCTGGTTACACAACCACGCCGCCGTCCGTCAGTGAACTTTACAGCGATACGCATTTCACCCAGGCAAACCACGCCCCCGTCATCACAACCAAGGATTTCACGACCTTGCATGGCTCGGGCGGAGCCGACGATTCCGCCGACAAAACGACCTATTTTCTATCTGACGACAACGGTGTTTCTGCTGGCAATCCGCCATTTGTCGATGGTGAACAATTCTATTATTTCGTCACCGCGCGGGATGTTCTGGGTCGGGACGGATTGGTATCACCGGGCGGAATCGGCGAGGCATTTCGCAGAATCCCACCGGCGACGCCGACTGCCGTGCGCGTGCAAAATGTTTACCGCACCCAGCCTGCGAATCAACAGAGTCTGAAGGTGACTTGGCAGCAAGACCTCATCACCAATGACCTTGTGAATGAATACTGGATATATCGCTGGCTCAACCAATCGAGTTTCCTGACCAACGACGCCACCCCCTCCAACGGCCTCGTCGGCATCGTCGCGCAACTGCCCGGGACGAACATGAATTCATTCACGGATAACGGCACGAACGGTGTGCTCGTTCCCGGCTTGTCAAATTATTGGTACACGGTGCGCTCGGTAAGTATTGCCGCGGGCGGCCCACTTCTTTCGCCTCACAGCATGCCGACGTGGTCGGTGTTGCGTGAACGGTTTGGACCCACTGCCGCGACCGGTCAAATCCTCGGGAGTTGCGGCTCGCCCGCCGTCGTCTTCGAGAATTTCAACTACCTAAAGAACGCCGGTCCGCCGGACACTAACCATTGGGATTATCGCTTCACCTGCCAAAGACAAGATCCGGGAACGGCCTGGGCGGAATTCTTTGTCACCAATGAGAATGGTGACGGATACACGCTCGGTCCAATTTATTTTCCGCCCTCGGGAGACACACTATCCGTGGACTACTCTCCAACCATCATTGGCACGAATGTTGTGGCCACTGTTACCTGCCAGGCAGGTTCGTTCTATGGCCTGGTTTCGACGCCCGCCACAGCGTCACTGCCTACTCCGATTTCGACGGCGCGCTTGGAATCGGTGTTTCTCGCGGGCCAACTGATGCTGACAACACTAAAATCAAGCAATCCGTTGTTGGCGGCGACAACCGGAAACGAACGCTGTCTTCCTGGCATTGGAGCCAAGGCTTATCCGGACGGAACAGTGCGCATGCAATTCGACTATAACGGTCCGCAAACGGTGTTGATCCAAGCCGAATCCGGCGGCGTCACGTATGTTGCGTGGAACGATGTCGGAATAGCTCAAGGCGACGCCAACGGTTATTATTCCGTCTATTATCCCGCCTGTTTGCTCGGCCCACTGCCGAACTTCCAAGGCTGTTTGATTAATCTGCCGGGAGAAGGCAATTGCGTGCAGCACATCACGCGGGGCTCGCCAAACGGACCGGTCAACCCAATCCAAATCAGCTTTGATTTGACGCCTCGCAGTCACGAATACCGGCTTTATCGCAGCGTCAACGATGGACCGCTCACGCTTATCAAGCAAAGCGGCGCCATTTATGACGATTCTGATCCGTTCAAATCGATTGTCGTGACCGATGACACCATGCCGCCCAGCGTGGCACGTCTCTGCTATTACGTGCAACTGCTCGACGAACACGGCAACGCCAGTCCAATGGCCCTGCTCGGTTGCAAAGACGTGAAGCCGGCAGCTTTGCCGCGGCCCGTCCTAGCCCAACCGCAGGCCGTGGGTGACAATGCCAATCCCCAAGTCGCGCTCAATTGGTATTGTCCGACCAATGGCATCTATCGCTTTCAAATAATGATTCAACGGGCCGATCATCCCGGCGGCGGCGTTCCACTCGGCTTTACTGCAACCCAATTAACGCCCATTCTGACCTACAACACAGCGTCCAGTTACATCGGATTGCTCGCGGACGAGCCTTTGGAATTGGTGCAATTTGACGGCGCTTTGGTTTCGCCGCCATCCGCCGTTTTTGGCCCCGGCCCGCAATTTACGCTGACCGCAAATGTAATCACCAATGTCCCTTATAATATCGCGGTTGCGGCGATGGATGATGAAGGCAATGCCGGGGAACCCTCGCAAGTCTGGAGTTTCACTTGGAAACCTACCAATGCGTTGCCTACCGTGCCGTGGCCCGCGCGTCCTCTCCCGTCTGTCAATGCATTCGATGATGCGCCGATACCGTCGCTGCCCGCCGCTTATCAGTCGCGCGTGAAGGCCGTCGTATTCTTCAACGCCAATGAGCAGTTCGATCAAAATTACCCTGTGGGAATTCGCATTGGCGACACCAGCCCTCTAGACACACTTGCCTATAACATCGGCACGACTAATTTCCTGACATATCAAATCAATTCACCGTTCGGCGCGCGCCCAATCCCTCCGGGTCCATTGATCAACCCGAACAATCTGATTTTCCGCCGTGTTTCCAAGAACCCCAGCCGCAACGGCGATTTATTGCTGCCCATTGCCGTGTACCGGCAGCAGGTCGCCAACGCCGTTTATCCCCGCGTCAGCAGTAACGTCGTGCAAGTCACTCCCTTGTTGGAACAGCTCGCCTATGGCGTCACCAGCGCCGGCAACGTTTATACTGTCACCATTTACGACCGCCTGATCGCTGGCGGGTTCGAGTTGCTCTCGGATGAAGAGGGACAATTTCTCTATTTGCGGGATCAGCAGCCCGTTTTGCTAGGCGGCAGTTACCAATATTTTGTCGCCCGTTTTAATGACCAGCACGAGATTTCGGAAATTATCCCGGCCGGGATCGTGACCATTCCGCTCACGCCATGAACGCCATCGCCAAATCCTTTGCCGGGTTGTTGCGTCGAATTTCCATTCTGACGGCCGCCGTTGGCGTGTGGCTGTGTCCCCATCACTGCGCCGCCGCTCCGTCCATCGTCTATGAAACGGCCGATGAATTTCTAGCCTCAGGCGATTTCAACGGAGATGGCGACCTCGATGTCCTGGTTCTTGACAAGATCACAGGCAACGCCCGCGTTGGTTACGGCGACGGCGCGGGCAATCTAACTTGGTCGGCTCCGTTGGTCACCGGCGTGGCGAACGCTGAGGGTTGCGGAGTTGGACGCTGGTTACAGACGACGCGCGACGCCGTTGCTGTTACTGCTCCAACGCAAAATCGCGTCAATCTGGTCGATTTGTCAGGTACGAACAGCGCAGGCGCCCCGGTGATTGTGACCCCGTTAGGTCTCGGTCCGCATACGCTTGTTCCCCTGGCCGATCCGAGCGGTGGCGTGGCACCGGCATACAATGGTTTGCTCATCGCCAGTTCCGACAATAGCGATTCCGCCGAGCTGCTCGATCTCATGGGAATCAACGCCGGCTCGGGAACTGAAACCGGCGAATATTCTGAGAGCGGGCCATTCGATCGCGGAAATCCTTTGCAGTTAACTGTAACCGCGGCGACGTTTGCCACAGGGATCGTTCGTGGCTCCAACGACACGTTTCACATCTGGCAATTCACCAATACGCCTTCCGCCATGCTGTCCTACAGCAACCTACCTCCCGGCAGCGATTATGCCTCCGGCGTATTCGACAACGAAACGCTGCCCCGGTTTCTTTTCTATCAGCGTGACGGGACAAATATTACAGTAGTCCCTCTCCTGCAAACGGCTGGTGTGTTCTCGTTCGGCGCCGTCATTGCCGAACAATTCACCGAGCCGATACAAAACGTCTATTATCTAGCACGCGGGACGGGCGGCAGTTTCATGATTCTATTCAGCAACGCGGTGGAAAGCCTGCGGTTCCCTGGCGGAACGCCGGTGTTTAGCTCCCTCTATACCTCTGGCGCCGAATCCGTTGGCAACGAGTTCACGGGCATTGTCCCGCTCGGCGGCAGCATGTTTGCCCTGCTCGATGCGCCTCCCGGCGGTTCATCATCCGTTCACGGGCAGGTCGTGCATTTTGACGGCACAAACTTTACACAACTCAGCGCCGGCAATCTTCCCACGGTGACCGCTCGCAACACGCGCGCCAACGTCTGGGTTTTCGAAACCGAACCGTTCGTCAACCGCCAGGCGGGTTTCGTGGCGTCTTTCAACACCCCTGATTGGAGCGATAGCCTTAGCGGATTGCCTTCTTCGTTATCGGTCATCACTGAGAATGATGGCGGGACATCGTCC
>Ga0182024_10017497_pt1 | contig 13446 bp, 10 predicted proteins | sample P32metaG_FD_120480 | JGI IMG/M metagenome (GOLD analysis project Ga0182024, IMG submission 120480) | Permafrost microbial communities from Stordalen Mire, Sweden - P3-2 metaG (Illumina Assembly) | ecosystem: Environmental > Terrestrial > Soil > Wetlands > Permafrost | place: Sweden: Stordalen...
ATGGTCCAGCGCACGTCCGTGCGCGGCATCAACCGCTACGGCCGCGCGTCACAGGGCGTGCGGCTGATGAACCTGCGCGAGGACGATGTCGTCAGCGCGATCGCGCTGGTGGTCGAGAGCGACGCGGAGACCGACGCGCCGGTTGTCAACGGCGGCAACGGGGCCACGCCGGCGGAGATCGAAGCCGACGCCGCCGCTTTGCCCGAGCCGGCTGGGGGGGACGGCACGCTCGATGGCGACAACGGGGCTGGGTCGGCGCCGGACGAGGAGTAGGGCTGGCGCGAGGCGGTGCGCTGACCCGGGCGTGTGCGGCTACGCTGCGTGATGCAGAAATAGCTGCAAACGCCGGCACCGCAACCTTGGCATCCGGCGCGCGTTCCAAGGTCTGGTTGGGGAGTGGGGGTCCAACACGTACAACCCCGAGCAGGAGGTACCAACGTGTCCCGGCTTCTCAGTCGTCTGCCCCGCGTCCGCTTAGGCCGCGGTGCCATCGTGCTGACGGCAGGCGTCGTCATCGCTGCCGTCGTCGCCCCGTTTGCCCTGGGCGCCAACGGCGCCATCGTCAAGGCTGGGAGGTCCACCCAGTCGACAACCGAGACCGACATCCTCGCCAACTCGACGACCTGGTCAACACGACAGTCGAACTTCAACAAGACCAGCGGCGGCGCGGCCGCCTACGGCTGCCGCGCGCCGGCGGGCACGCGTCCCTGCATCTTCGGGTTCAACCTGGTGAGCGGGCTCGCGTTCGAGTTCCGCACGCGCGGAAACTCGGCCGGCTACATCCAGGTCGATCCGACCCCGCCGCAGACATCGGCGACAGTCGCGCCGTTTACGACCAACGCCCACGGTATCGCGACGGGCCTGAACTCCGACATGCTCGACGGCAAGCACGCCACCGACTTCGCCCCGGCGACGGCGATCCGCAGCCTTGGGCTCGTGAAGCTCTCGGGCGGAGCCGCAACCAAGACGCTGTTGACCGTGGGCGACATCACGCTGACGGGCAATTGCATTCAGGTCAGCCCTACCACGCTGACCGCCAACATCATGGCGACGTCGACCGTCACCGGCGCCAGCGTCGCCGCGGGCGCGTCGTCGATCCCTGACCTCTCCGGAGGCGCTCCGACGCCACTGGCGACGATCACCGGCAGCTCGGGGGCGCCGGACTTCGGCTCCAATCCGGTGCAGATCGTCGGTCCTGACGGCACGCTGCTGTCGGGCAGCGTGTTCGTCGGCATCGACACGCAGAACCCCAACAACTGCGCGATCGGAGGCACGTTGACGCAGGGTTGAGCCCGCGACCTTCGGCTGGCCGCCGTCATCGCGGTGCGATACTCTGCCGCGACCAGGGAAAGGAGGTGGTCCACCAATTGAGTGACAGTACATTCGGGACCCTGGAGGTGTCCGGCCGCTAAGGCCGTCGGCTGATCCGCCCTGCGGAATCCCCACCGTGACACCGCCGCTGGCGGCGCCGGAGCTGGTCCCCCCGGCGTGACGTAACGCCGCCACGATGACGTATCAGCCGCAGTGCCGAGGGCGCCTTTCCGGGCGCCCTCGGTCGTTGTGGTTGGGCTCGACGGTGGCGCCCGTTGGCGGCCTCCGGTGAGGGCTCTCACGTGCGGGAAGGGTGCAAGCGTTAGGAAGGCCGCCCCGGGCGCCACCGTTGGCCCCCCCGTCGACCGCGGCGCCCGGGCCACGCCACGGCCCGGCGCTTGAGGCGCGGAGATCGGTGCGGTGTGGACCGTCACATGCGGTTTGGGGACCTGGCGCCAGGCGACCCCGCCCCGGGAGACCACCAACCCTCAGGCAGCCTCAGGCAAATACTGCCGCCAAGCTGCCGGGATTGTCGGGCTGGCGACGTGGATGAAGACCTCGGGGCGGGGGGTCCGCGGCGCGCGCCGCAGGCGCATGTTGACGTGGCGCAGGAGCCGGTCCCCCTTACGCCGGTTGCAGGGCGCGCAAGAAGCGACGATGTTCTCCCACGTGGAGCCGCCGCCCTTCGACCGCGGTACGACGTGGTCGACAGTGAGGTTGGATCGCGAGCCGCAGTACTGGCACGTCCAGCGGTCGCGCGCAAACACGGCCCGCCGCGTGATCTTGCGTCGATGTGTATCGCGGGGAACGGGCGCATAGGTGATCAGCCGAATCACCACCGGCCGCGGCAGTGTGATCGACTCGGCGCGCAGCTCGAAGGCGGCGCGCTCGATCAGCTCCGCTTTCTCCTTGAGCAGGAGCACCGTCGCCCGCCGCACGGTGCAGACGTTGATCGGCTCATACGTCGCATTCAGCACGAGCACCCGGCCACAGTCACGTCCGCGCCGCCGGTGCTCGTCGGGCGGCGCGAACGACGCTGGGGCTGGTGGTGCGAGCGTCTCCATCTCCGCGCGAGCCAGAGAATAGCGCCAGCGGTGGCGCATTCCGCGCCTTACCCGGCGGGGCTTTGTGGTGGTGTGGAGCGTTGGGGTGGTGCGTCTTGGGCCCCGCGGGTCTGGGCTCCGCGGGTCTCGGGCGCGACGGCCTGGGGCGCGACGGCCTGGGGCGCTGCGCCCTGCGGTTGCGTGCCGCTGAGGGCGGCCGCGACCGCCTCGGCCTCCTCGGGCGCCAACTCGAGCTCGCCGCGACCCTCGCGGACGATCTTCACGTAGAGCCGGGCCTGCTCGCGATGATGGATCGAGGAGAGCACGACGCCCGACTTGTGCGCGTTGAGCAGCGCCACCGACGTCGACTGGCGCCCGGACATCTCGCCGTAGGCGTCGTAGCGCACCAGTGCGCGATGCGTGATCGCCCCATCCAGTCTCGTCTCCGCCGCCTCGAGTCGCCCATCCAGCCGCGCTGTCGTGTGGCGTACGAACGCCTCCAGCTCGTCGAACGAACGGCCGATCCGCGCCGCATGCGCCACGAGGTCATCCGCACCGGTCTCGCCCAGCACCGCGCGCTGCGCCCGGCGCAGCGCCGCGAACCGAGCCGCCATCACGACGCAGGCGAGCACTGCGACAGCGCCCAGCGCGGCGCCGGCGAGGGCCAGGATCCCGACTGTGCTGCTCAGCTTGTCCACGACACGGCGAGTCTAAGAGGTTGTCGCAAAACTCCGCGCGAGCACCCGGCTGGCGCCGGATCGAGCGCCGCGCCGACCCCGGGGCTCCCGCTACTTACCCGTGAAGATGGCCGAATACGTCGCCGAGTTGTTGGCGAGGTCGTGCTCGCCCGGAACGGCGGCGATCGTCGTCTTGATCGTGACGGGCGTGCCCGATGGAGGCGGATTCGGGTAGGGAAGGTTCGCCGTCGCCGATTGCCCCGCGAGCGTCTGCGGTACGACCGAGTGCAACGTCACCGGCGCGCCGCTGCCGCCGGTGATCGTGACGCCGACGCCGACGTTGTGCTCGTCATTGGCGCCCTCGTTCTGGAAGTCCACCGTGAACGACAGATTCGGCCCGAGCGGGATCCGGTTGGCCTGTCCCGGCTGCAGCGTGACGCCGGCGATCGCGCTCGACGTCAGGCCGTGGCCGTGGGTGCCCGGCGCGATTCCGCCGGGGGGTATCCCCGGCGTCGCGCCGACCGGCGCGGAGATGCGCGCGGCGACGGTGTTGGGATCCAGCCAGCCGAGGTCGGTCAGGAAGCGCTGGGTGGGGTCCGGCGCCGGCGTGCTGCCGAGCCCGCCCTGCTGCAGCGCCACCTGGACCAGCGGCACGACGCGCTGGGAGAAGAGGACGTCGGATGCGAGAAAGACCTCCATCTGGCCGCTGATCTGCTGGATCGCCGTCGCGCTGCCCTGGTTCGACAGTGCGGCTGTGAGCTGGCTGGCGATCCGCGCGATCGCGTCGCGGCGCAGCACCAGCAGGAGTACGAAGTCGCGCTGAGCTTCGGTCAGCGCTCCCGGCGCCGACAGGCCCTCGGCGCGGTTGACGAGGGCATCGGCGTTTGCGCGCAGGTCGTCCGCCTTGCTCGCCAGCTCGATCGGCTGCGCGCCGCTCGTCAACACGCCGAAGAACGGCTGGGAGACCTGCGTCTGGGAATCGGAGTTGATCGAGCTGACGCCGGCGGCGTAGTTGCGCAGCTGGTTGCGGTGCGCCGTGTCGACGCAGCTCTTGATTCCGAAGATCAGGATCAGGAGGACCACCACGCCAATCGCACCGGCGGTCAGCCGGCGGTTGCGCAGCGCGTCGGCGCCTCCGCCTCCACGGCCACCCGTTCGTGGCCGTCCGCGGGCGCTGGGGCGCGCGCCGCCGCTTACGCGACGTGCACCGGTCCTGCTGGGCGGCCGTCGCGGACGGGGCTCCGTGCGCGGCTCGTCTCCCTCGTCGAAGAACGACAAATGCTCTGGCTCCTTGGCTTTGACCCGCGCGCCAGTATGACCGGGCAGCCGGCATCGCCGCGCACACGCGCGTGCACAGGGCCGACGAATGCGGCCTGATTGGTCTCGAAAGCCGGGTCCTGCACGCGCGTGATTCGCCGCCCACGGCAGGGTGCCTGCTCGTTATGCCGAACCTGGTTGGCGAGTGCAGCCAAGCGACACCATCCGGCGCTCCGCGCAGCCGACGCGCCGCGATGCCCGGCGGCTGCCCGATCCCGACCGCGCCGCGCGGGCGCCGCGCAACCCCGCGCGCGCCGGTCTGATCCTTGGCCGATACAGCTTGCAAAGCCGTCTGGGAAAGGGAGGCTTCGGTGAGGTCTGGCGCGCTCATGACGAGCATCTTCGCCGGGACGTTGCGCTGAAGCTGATTCCGGGTGCCGGCGGCGGCGACGACGATCGCGCGGCTCGCGCTGCGCGCGAGGCGTCTGCGGCGGCCCGCCTCAACCACCCGGCCATCGTCGCGCTCTACGAGGCGTCGATCGAGGGCGACGATGCCTACCTGGTGTCCGAGCTGGTCGACGGCGAGACGCTCGCGGCGCTCGAACGCGCCGGCGCACTCTCCGACCGCGACGTCGCGCGCGTCGGCATCGCGCTGTGCGAAGCGCTCGAGCACGCCCACGCGCATGGCGTCGTGCACCGCGACGTCAAGCCCCAGAACGTGCTGATTCCAACGGCTGCAGACGCGCCGTCGCCAGCCAAGCTGACCGACTTCGGCGTCGCACAACTCATCGGCGACGACCCGCTGACGCGCACCGGCGACGTGCTCGGCACGCTCGCCTACATGGCGCCAGAGCAGGCCGAGGGACGCCCGGTCGACGCGCGCGCCGACCTCTACTCGCTAGGGCTCGTGCTCTACGAGGCCCTCGCCGGCGAGCATCCGGTGCGCGCCCGCAGTCCCGCGGCCAGCTTGCGTCGCCTCGGCGCGCCGCTCGTGCCGCTGCGCCGCCGCCGTCGCGGGCTGCCGCCGGAGCTGACCGCCGCGATCGATACCGCGGTCGCGCCGTCGCCCGGGCGCAGGGGCTCGCTCGGCGACCTGCACGCCGCGCTCGGGCAGAGCCTCGGGGAGCTGCGCGACGAGGACGGTGTCGTCGCTCCCAGTCCGCTCGAGCGCGCCGTCGGCACGAGCCGCACTCGGATCGCCGAGCGCGTCGTTGGAGCCGCCGCGGGAGCGATGCTCGGCATCGCCGCTGTCGTTCTGCTGACGCCACGCCCGCCTCTGGCTGTCACGACAGCCGCGGTGGTCCTCGCCGTGGGGCTGCTGGTGGCGCCGCGCGCCGCGTGGGCGATCGTCGCTGTCGCGGCGCTGGCCTGGATCGCGCTGGCACATGGCGGCTCGCCCGGAACTGCAACCGTCCTGGCTGCGGGGTTGCTCGCCGTGCCGCTCCTGCTCGCGCGTGCGGGGTGGCTGTGGTCGTTTCCGGCGGCGGGGCCGGCGCTCGGCCTGCTCGGCGTCTGCGCCGCGGCCCCGGCGCTCGCGGGAATGCTGCCGCAGTGGCGCCGCCGCGTCGCCCTCGGAGCGCTGTCGTGGTGGTGGCTGGCGCTCGCCGAGCCGATCAGTGGGCGAGTGCTCGCATCCGGCGCGCCCGGCGACGTGGCGCCGCTGTCGCACTGGCATGGCTCGCCTGGTCTCGCGGTCACGCACGTGCTGTGGCCGATCGTGACGTCGGGCAGCCTCTTGATCGGGATCGTCTGGGGGCTCGCGGCTGGGTTGATGCCGGTCCTCGTGCGTCGGCGTTCGATCGCCGTCGCACTTGCCGGCGCGGCCGTGTGGGCGCTAGGACTCGTCTTGGCAACCGAGGCGCTGGACCGCGTCCTTGACCTCGCTCAGCCGCGCGGGCTGTTGGCTGGGGCGGCCGCCGGTGCGCTTGCCGCGGCAGCGCTCGCGATACTGCGCCCAGCCGCTGCTCACGTCCCGATCGTCGCCGACGGGTTGCTCGCGAGGCCCGGAGCGGAGCCGTTTGCGTAGCATGGGTGACCGCCGTGCGGGTAACCGATGAGTGTCCTCCGCAGCCTCGAAAGCAAGATCGCGGGCCTCGTCGAGGGGGCGTTTGGCCGTGCGTTTCGCTCGGAGGTGCGCCCCGTCGAGATCGCCCGCCGGCTGTCGCGCGAAATGGATGAGCACCGCTCGGTCTCGCTGTCCCGTACCTACGTGCCAAACGAGTACGCGGTCTATCTCTCAGCTCGTGACCACGAGCGCTTCGCCGGGTACGAGGAGGCGCTCGCGCACGAGCTCGCCGGCTACCTGCTCGAGCACGCACGCCGCGAGCGCTTTTCGCTGCTGTCGCGACCGACGATTCGCTTCCGCGTAGACGAACGCCTCGGGCTGGGGGAGTTCGGCATCGCTGCACGCGCCGCGCAGCCCCCTGCCGGCGGCGCGCGCGAGGACGCCGATCGCGAGGACGCCGACCAGGGTGCCGGAGAGCCAGCGCCGGACGCCGCGCCGGTCGACGGGCACACGATGGTCTACTCGTCGGCGCGGCGCCTGCGGCGCCCCTCGGCGAAGCCGTCACCGCCGCCGCCGGCGGCGAGCGTGCGCCTCGTCGTCGACGGTCGCCGCATGCGCGTCGGCCCCGGGGGCGTCGTGATCGGGCGTAGCCGCGAATGCGACATCGTGCTCTCCGACGCCAATGTGTCACGCCGCCACGCCGAGGTGCGCCCCGGGGACGCCGGCTGGACGGTCGCCGACCTCGGATCGACGAACGGAGTGCGTCTCAACGGTCAGCAGATCGAGCACACGGCCACGCTGAGCAGCGGCGATGTGCTCGTACTGGGGACCGCTGAGCTGCGCTTCGAGCTGGAGTGAGAGCGCGTGCTGGCCCCGGTCTCCGTCGCGTTGAAGTTCGGCTTTCTGCTCGTGCTCTACCTGTTTTTGCTGTGGGTCGCCCGCAGCGCCCTCAAGGACCTGCGCAGGACCGACGAGCCGGCCGGTTTGGGCGAGCACAGATGGGACTCCGGCTCCGACGCGACAGGGTTGCACGCCGCTTCGGAGGGGCTCGGGCCGGGGAGCGAGCGGGAGGGGGAGCCGCGGCTGCGGGTCGAGAGCGCGCCCGGCTTGCAGGCGGGCTCGACGTTCGACCTGCACGCCGGCGCGGTGCTCGGCCGCGGCGCGATGGCGGAGATCCAGCTCGAAGATCCCTTCGCTTCCTCCCGTCACGCGCGAATCGTCTGGGAAGGCGCCCTGCCGGTGCTGGAAGATCTTGGCTCGACCAACGGCACCTTCCTCAACGGTGATTCCGTCGACGGGCCGCAGCCGTTGCACGCCGGCGACCACATTCGCATCGGCGACTCCGAGTTCTCCTACGTCGTCTGACCTGTGCCGCCCACCCGAACATCGTCTCTAGCCTGACCCGATGCTTGTAATCGCTGAGTACGCCGAGCTGACCGACACGGGGCGTCAGCGTCGTTCCAACGAGGACGCTGTACTCGCGACCCCGCCGGTCTTCGTCGTCGCCGACGGGATGGGCGGAGCCCAGGCCGGCGAGGTCGCCTCGCAGATCGCGATACAGGAGTTTGCCGGCGGCCTGCCCGACGAAGGCAACCCCGAGCAGCGCCTGGCGGCTGTCGCGCGGGCCGCCAACGCGCGCATCCACGAGCTGGCCAGCTCCGATCGTCAGCGTGCTGGCATGGGCTCGACGCTGATCGCCGCCTACGTCGACGGCGACGGCGTCGCGATCGCGCACGTCGGCGACTCGCGCGCGTACCGCTGGCGCGATCGCCGGCTCGAACGACTGACGCGCGACCACTCGCTCGTCGCCATGTGGATCGAGCAGGAGGAGATCACCGAGGAAGAGGCCGAGGAGCACCCTCAGCGCTCGGTCATCACGCGCGCGCTCGGGCCCGAGCCGAGCGTCGAGGTCGAGACGCAGACATCTCCCGCCCGCTCGGGCGATGTCTTCTTGCTGTGCTCGGACGGGCTCACGTCGATGATCCCCGACCCCGAGCTGAGCGAGTTGATCGCCGCCGGTGGCACGCTCGCGCAGATCGCCGACCGCCTCGTCGCCGAGGCGAACGAGCGCGGTGGGCGCGACAACATCACCGTCGTGCTCTTCCGCGTTGCCGCCGGCGGCGGGGCAGGCGCCGGCGCGGCGGCCGATCGCGCGACAGACAGCCCGGACGCGCCGGCGCTCGACGCGACGCAAGTCGGTACCGCGGCGCCGACCGCGGCCGAGGTTCGTGCCGCGGTCGCCCAGGCGACGGCGGCAACCGCGCCGCGCTCGACGGCGGCCGACGGTGGCGGTGCGCCGGGGGCTCGCGACGACGGGTCGCCGCGAGTGATCCCGCCGCGCCCGCCCTCTGCCGCGCCCGCTCCGCGTCGGCGGAGCGCTCGCCACGCTCGGCGCTACGCGTTCGCGACCTTCGTCGTACTCGTCCTCGTGGCCGTCGGTGTCGCTGCCTACATCGCCCTGCAGGACATCTACTTCATCTCGACGACCCCCGACGGCTTCGTCACCGTCGACCGTGGCCTGCCGTACGACCTGCCGCTCGGCATCCACCTGTACTCCGTGGTCTTTCGCTCCGGCGTGGCGGTCGACGAGCTGCCGCCCGCGCGCCGCGCCGCGCTGCTCAACCAAAAGCTGCGCTCGCAGGACGACGCGTTCGGCCTCGTGCGCGACATCGACGCCGGGACGCTGACGCCTTGAGCGCGCGCAACCGGGAGCTGGTCGGGCTGATCCCGTCGTCACTGCTGCTGACGGCCGGCTTTGCCGCCGTCTTCATCCAGCGCCAGGCGCAGCTCTCGGGGCTGTCGCTGACGTACGGGGCGATCTTTCTCGGTCTCTGCCTCGCCGCACACATCGTCGTGCGGATGACGTTGCCCGACGCCGACCCCTACCTGTTCCCGCTGGTCGCCCTGCTCGCCTGCTTCGGCCTCGTGATGATCTACCGGATCGACCAGAAGCTCGCGCGCGAGCAGGCCCAGTGGTTCGTTCTCGGCCTGATCTGCTTCGCGGCGACGATCGTGCTGCTGCGCGACTACCGGCGCCTGGAGCGCTATCGCTACCTGATCGCGATCGTCTCGATCGGGCTGCTGGTGCTGCCGCGGCTCGTCGGCAGCACCGACAACGGCGCCTACATCGCCGTGCATGCGGGGCCGATCTCCTTTCAGCCGGGCGAGTTCTCGAAGCTCGGGATCGTCATCTTCCTCGCTGCGTATCTGCGCGACACCCGCCAGGTGATGGTGATGGGCGCGCGGCGCTTCCTCGGGCTGACGTTCCCGCCGCTGCGCCACTTCGGCCCGTTGATCGCCGTCTGGGGACTGGCGATGGCGATGCTGTTCGTGACGCACGACATCGGCACGTCGGTGATGTTCTTCGGCGCGCTCGTGGCGCTGCTGTACATCGCCACGAACCGGGTGTCGTTCGTGATCAGCGGCTTGGCGCTGTTCGCTGGCGGCTCCTACCTGGTCGGCAACGGCATCGGCCACATCCGCGATCGCGTCGCCGCCTGGCTGCACCCGTTCCAGCCGGCGCTCTACAACAAGCCCGGCGGCAGCTACCAGCTCAGCCAGTCGCTCTTCGCCCAAGCCGACGGCGGCCTGTTCGGGACCGGCTTCGGCCAGGCGCTGCTGAAGCTCCCGAACGGGGAGACGATCGTCCCCGCCGCCCACACCGACCTGATCTACGCGATCATCACCAACGAGCTGGGGCTCGCGGGGGCGACGGCCGTGCTGCTGATCTACGCGCTGATCATGCAGCGCGGCTTCAAGATCGCGATGCTCGCGCGCGATTCGTTCGGGACGCTGCTGGCGGCTGGCCTGACGACGGTCGTCGCGTTGCAGGTGTTCGTGATCGTTGGCGGCGTCACCAAGGTGATCCCGCTGACCGGCGTGACACTGCCATTCATCTCCTACGGTGGCTCGTCGATCGTCGCCAACTTCGTCCTCGTCGCGCTGCTGCTGCTGATCTCCGACCGCGCCAGGCGGCCCGCATGAACGCACCGATCCGGCGCGTCTTTGCCTTCTTGCTGCTGCTCTTCGGGGTGCTCGTCGTCGGGACGACGTGGAACACCGTGATCGACGCGCAGGGGTTGCGCGACAACCCGCTCAACCGGCGCGAGCTGCTCGAGGATCAGATGATCCAGCGCGGCACGATCTACGCGAACGACGGGAGCACCGTGCTCGCCGTGTCGCACAAGGCGGCCGGCGGCCTGTATGTGCGCAGCTATCCGCAAGCCGGTCTGTTCGCCCATGCGATCGGCTACTCCTACATCGACATCGGCCAGTCGGGGCTCGAGCGCTCGGACAACGACGCGCTGACCGGGCAGACCGAGTCGGTCTCGACGATCCTCGATCAGCTCCAGGGCCGCCAGCGCGTGGGCGACGACGTGGTCACGACGCTCGATCCCGCCGCACAGCGCATCGCGCTGCACGATCTCGGATCCAACCGCGGCTCGGTCGTCGCGCTGAACCCGTCGACCGGGGGCGTGCTCGTGTTCGCCTCGACGCCGGGGTTCGATCCCAACGGGCTCAGCTCGCAGCGCTTCAGCCAGCTCAACCTCGAGGCCGGTGCCGCGCCGCTGCTCGACCGTTCGACGCAGTCGGCGTATCCGCCCGGGTCGACGTTCAAGGTAGTCACCGCGGCGGCCGCGCTCGACAGCGGTCGCTACACGCCTAGCTCGACGGTCAACGGCAACTCACCGCAGGTGTTCTCCGGCACGCCGCTGCAGAACGACGGCAACCAGAGCTGGGGGCAGGTCGATCTTTCGACCGCGCTGACGAACTCGGTCAACACCGCCTGGGCAAACGTCGCCGTGTCGCTCGGACGCTCGACGATGGAGCGCTACATGAAGCGCTTCGGCTTCTACTCGACGCCGCCGATCGATCTGCCCAGCTCGGAGGTCGTGGCCAGTGGCGAGCGCCTGAACGGCAGGCTGATCCCGCCGACCTCGAGCTACGTCGACCTCGGGCGCATGGGCATCGGCCAGGACAAGCTGGCTGTGACGCCGCTGCAGATGGCGATGGTCGCCGCAGCCGTCGCCAACGGCGGGCGTCTGATGCGCCCGCACATCACGGACCGCATCGTCGATCGCGACGGACGCGTGGTCAGCCAGATCCAGCCGCAGCTGCAGTCGACGGTGATGAGTCACCAGGCCGCGGGCGAGCTGACGCAGATGATGACCAACGTGGTCGAGGAGGGCACCGGGCAGCCGGTCGCGATCCCCGGGCTGTCGATCGCCGGCAAGACCGGCACGGCCGAGGTCGGCAACGGCGACAACCAGGTTTGGTTCATCGCCTTCGCGCCTGTCTCGCAACCACGGGTCGCGATCGCGGTGACGATGGAGAGCCAGCCATCGGGCTCCTTCGGCGGTCCCGTCGCCGGTCCGATCGTCCGCGACGTGCTGATGTCGCTGCTCAACCAGTCTGGCGGGGGCGGCGGATAATGAGCCCGGAAGTCGCGCCGGAAGTGGTGATCGACGGGCGCTACCGGCTGATCGAGCGTGTCGGCTCCGGCGGCATGGCTGACGTATGGGCCGCCGACGACCTCCAGCTCGGGCGCAAGGTTGCGCTCAAGCTGCTCTACCGACGCTTCGCCCAGGACTCCGAGTTCGTCGAGCGCTTCCGCCGCGAGGCCTCGCACGCGGCCGGTCTACAGCACCCCAACATCGTCTCGGTCTACGACCGCGGCGAATGGGAGGGCACGTACTACATCGCGATGGAGTTCCTCGAAGGACGCTCGCTCAAGCAGGTCATTCAGGCGGAGGGGGCGCTGCCGCCGGCGCGGGCGATCGACATCACGATCCAGATTCTCAAGGCGGCGCGCTTCGCGCATGGTCGTGGCGTGATCCACCGCGACCTCAAGCCGCACAACGCGATCCTCGAGCCCAGCGAAGACCGCGTCAAGGTGACCGACTTCGGGATCGCCCGCGCTGGTGCCTCCGACATGACGGAGACCGGCTCGATCATGGGCACCGCCCAGTACCTCTCGCCCGAGCAGGCGCAGGGCCACGCCGTCTCGGCGGCGTCCGACCTCTACGCGATCGGGATCGTGCTCTATGAGCTGCTGACGGGACGTGTGCCGTTCGACGGCGACAGCGCCGTGACGATCGCGCTCAAGCAGGTCACCGAGCAGCCGTTGCCGCCGAGCCACGTCAACCCGGCCGTGCCGCCGGCGCTCGACGCCGTCGTGCTCCGCGCGCTGGAGAAGGATCCCGCTAGCCGCTTCGTCGACGCCGACGAGTTCATCGCGGCGCTGCAGATCGTCAACGAGGGGCTCGAGACGCTGCCCGCCGGCGAGGCGACCGCCTCGTGGGCGGCGCTTGCGATGCCCGATGCGGTGGCGCCGCCGCTCGCCTACCCGCCGTCCGCCTACCCGCCGCCGTCTGCCGATGAGGACGGCGATGGCGCCGGGGCGGCCGCTCGCCGGCGGCCCTGGTGGCGACGCTGGTGGGCGCTCGCGATCGTCGTCGCGCTGCTCGTCGGTGGTGGGGTCGCCGCGTACCTGCTGACACGTCCGACGCAGGTCGTCGTGCCACCGGTCGTCGGCGAGCGGCTGACAACCGCAAGCGCGGTGCTCCAGAACGCGGGCTTCACCGTCTCCGTAACGCGCGTGCAGTTCGCGAGCCCGGTCGATCAGGTGCTGCGTCAGGACCCGATGAACGGCACCAAGGCCGACAAGGGCTCGACCGTTTCGCTGACCGTCTCCAACGGCCCTGGACTCGTGACCGTACCCGACGTCAGCGGGCTGTCGAAGGGAGCCGCGACCAAGATCCTGATGCAAGCGGGTCTGCAGGTGAGCGTGCAGGACACGCCATCCGCCACGGTCCCGAAAGGCAAGGTCATCGGGACCGTTCCGCAGGGCACTAGTCAGGCGGCGCCAGGCGCGACGGTGACGCTGCAGGTCTCCAGCGGCCCGGCGCCGGTGACGGTGCCGAACGTCGTCAACGACACCCAGGACGTCGCCGAGACTCGCCTCAGCGACGCCGGTCTGACGGCCTCCGTCGCTCAGCAGACCTCGTCGCAGCCCGCCGGCACGGTGATCGCGCAGACGCCGTCGGGCGGCTCGAGCGTTGCGCCCAACACCAACGTCACGATCACGGTCGCGCAGGCCCAGCAGGTCGTGGCGATTCCCAATGTGATCGGGGAAAAGCAGGGCGCCGCCGTC
>Ga0182024_10017498_pt1 | contig 13446 bp, 8 predicted proteins | sample P32metaG_FD_120480 | JGI IMG/M metagenome (GOLD analysis project Ga0182024, IMG submission 120480) | Permafrost microbial communities from Stordalen Mire, Sweden - P3-2 metaG (Illumina Assembly) | ecosystem: Environmental > Terrestrial > Soil > Wetlands > Permafrost | place: Sweden: Stordalen...
CGAGCAGTAGTGGGCCGGTCGCCCCGTAACGCGCACACGGATCGGCCCTCCGCACCACTCGCAGACCGCCGGACGGACCGTCGGCGCCCGCAGATGAGCCGGGTCGAGCCCGAGCTCCGCGAGCAGCGCAGCCGTCGCCTCGTCGGCCGCCTGCAAGAGCTCGGCGAGCGGATCGGTGTTGACCCGGCTCACGGCGTCACGCTCCGACCGCGGTCACGACGGCCCTCCTCGACCCTCCGGCGACGAAACGAAACCCGAAAGCCAAGATCGAAAGTTTTTCGCACGGTCCAACTGCGCGGGGTTCGCAAAACCACTGGCCTCGCAGCCGAGCTCCCCCCTGGCTGTCGCTGAGCCGATCGCTGGCGCTCTGCTGCTGCTCAGCTGCTTGTGGCGCCGCCGTATTTTTGAGCGACGCTGCGATGAGTCGTGTCGAGGGGAGCTTCTGTCGTTCCGGGCCTGATCGCGTTCTACAACGAACGCGTCGAGATCACTGTCGACGGCTCGCCCCAGACCTGGGCGTAGCGGCGGGCATCTCAAGACGCGACGCGTTGAATGACAAGCACGACATCGTTATAGGACGAGTCCAGTCGTCCAAAAGACAGAATCCCCGCAAGCGCAATGGCCGTTTCCAGGAGCCGCCACTTTAGCCCGGTGCTCCATGGTTGCTTGCAGATATGAGTCCGGTAGACCGTGTCGATAGTCAGTCGGTGCTCACTACAGAACCGCTGCATACCTTTCAGGCCGATTTCTGGATCGTAAACCGCGACATACGGTCCGTGACCAGGTTTTCCCGCCTGCCGGCTACCGAGGAGCCATCGGTCATACACGACGTGAACCTTATGGGGCAACGTCCTTCCCAAGAATCCGAAAACAGTGTCTCGATCCGGTATATGAACAATGATGACCCCATCAGGCCGCAGCCACTGTAGGAAATTGTCCAGGACCGCCCCGGCCCCATCGACATGCTCAAGTACCTGCTTCGAATAGATCACGTCAAAGTGCGCTGACGCGACGATGTTCGTGTCTCGAAGGTCGCCAACGGACGAGGAGTCGAGGTCCCTGACGACGTTCACTCGATGGCTAAGCGCCTCCTCATCCAAGTCGATACCCGTGAGGTGAAAGCTCCTGTCCGCGAGATCGAGCCCCCACCCTCGACCACATCCGGCCTCGAGAATGTCAAGTGGCCGATCGAGTGCTGCGGTAAGGCGTCGAATATCGTCCGCCAGAAGCTGGTCCAAGTCGGGGTCTGTGACCACACGCCGATCCTTGAGAGGAGTCCCCATCGGCCGCGCAAGCTACCAGATTGAAGCGCTGGATGGAACCCACCTTTTCAGTGGTACATCAGTCTGACTGGGCCGATGCCCAACCAGGCTCGGGATCGTCGAGGCCGACGACATTCCAGGCGGTGCACTACCTGAGCATCGGGACCTGGGCGCTCGCGGTATTGGCGCTGGCCAGCTCCTGGCGGCTGCGCGGACGACTCGCAATCCCGGCGATTCTCGCCTTCGCGCCGTTCGTGATCCTCGGCGGGCAGAACTACGGCGGCGAGGCGATCTACCGCGTGTTCCTCTTCAGCACGCCGTGGTGTGCACTGCTGATCGCCTCCAGGATCGTCCGGTTCCGCAGCCTCCGCCTGCGCCAGGCCATCGTGCTGGTGCTGCCAGCATGCATGATCCTGCTGGGCGTGCAGGGCCTCTACGGTCCCGTCGCGGTCGACACATTCACACCCGCCGAGGTCGACGCGAGCCTTTATCTTTACGCGCACGTCCCGAGCGGGTCCCGGCTCATGCCGGTCGCCGACAACTTCCCGCTGAGCGAAACGGCGAACAGCCTCCCGTTCAAAATCAACCCGGTGCCGTCGGATCCGTTGGACGACGACTTCCTGTTCGACGCACGCAGCGAGCCCAAGCTCGACAGCTGGGCCCGACACTTCAAGGACCCGCATGTCTACTTGATCTTCAGCCGCAACATGGCTCGCTATGCCGCGTTCTTCCTCTACCCCGCGGGGTACGCCACGATCGAGCGTCACGTGGCTCGCGACCGGGCCTGGAGGGTCTTCTATCGCAACCAGGATGTGAGGGTGTACACGCTCCGCTAACTGCTGGGCCCGCCGACGCGCCGCGTTCGTACCAACCGCGGCTTCGGCAGGCCCTGCCGGGGGCGCCGCGCAGCCGCGGGGGCGTCAGGCCTCGCCAGGCCCCGGCCGCCGGGCCCGTCGCTCAGGCCGCCAGGCGCAGACGTCGCGTCCGCAGCCAACTGCGCAGGTACGCGCCGGGGCCTTCCAGCATGCCGAGCGCCTCGAGCCGCGCAAGGCTCGGCTCGCCCGAGGCGCCGGCGGGCGCACTCGCCGCCGCGCGTCGCTTGCGCACGTAGGCACGAGCGAGCGCGAACCCACCCGATGGCAATGTCATCAGCATTGCCGCCATCAGACGCCGGTCGCTGAGCATCAAGGCGAGCGTCGCTGCCGTGTATCCCACGCCGTAGCGGCGGATCTGCTGCCGCAGCGACTCGTAGTCGCGACGATGCGTGTGGTAGGCGATCGCGGCCGGGACGAACGCCAGCCGGTCGCCGCGCCAGGCGAGCCTCGCGAACACGAAGAGCTCCTCGCCGGCGTGCGTGGGCGTTCCCGGGCCCAGACGGATGTCGAATCCTCCCAGTGACCGCAGCGCGTCGACGCGGAACGCCATGCTCCCGCCGGCGCCGAACTTGCCGAAGTCGAACAGGGGAAACGTTGACGCGACGTTGCCGTCGTCGCCGATCGCGAGCACGCGCGGCGCCGAGAGCACGCTCCCCTTCCGCTCGAGCGCCAGCGAGACCTGATCGAGTCGTCGCTGGCCGAACCCGTCGTAGAAGCGCTCGATCTCAGCCTGGGCCTCGCTCTCGAGGTTGTTCGGGAGGATGAGCCCGGTCACGCAGACCTCGTCGGGGTGCCCCGCGAATCGCTCCGCGAACGCGTTCAGCCACTCGGGGTCGACCACGCAGTCATCGTCGGTGTACGCGATGAACTCGCCCGACGCGGCGGCGAGCGCGCAGTTGCGCGCCGCGGACAGGCCCGGCCGCGTCTCTCGCAGGACGCTGACTCGGGGCAACTCGCGAATCCACTCCCACGCGCCCTCGGCGCCTGCGGGCCGGTTGTCGACGAGGAGGATCTCGTAGTTCGGGTAGTTGAGGCGCTCAAACGAGGCGAGGCAGTCGCGCAGCTCGTCCTCGCGGCTCATCATCGTGCACGCGACGACGGAGAAGAACGGCGTCGCCGCGGGTGCCCCGGCGGGGTCGGCGTCCGTAGCGACGCCCGCGGGCAGCTCACCGATCGCCGCCTGTAGACCCGCTCGCGTGATCGGCCCGTCGGCCAGCGACAGCTTCAGCAGGCCACGGGGATGACGCCCCGAGCGCACGAGCACCCATACGCCCGCGTAGGGGGCGCCGACCGCCCGCTCGGCCGTGATCTGGTGCGGGAGCGATTCCACGTCGACGGTCATCACGCGGATCGGGAGCTCTGGTCTTGATTGTCCGCTCATGGCAGCGCGACCGCGCCGCGGCCGAGCCGCTGCTCCGCCCGCGCTCGGCGGACGCGTCCAGCTCCTGCGCTCTCGCGTGGCGCTCGGGCCGTGTGAGGCTCGAGGTCTACGGGCCAACGTCGGCTGTGAGCGCGCGAGCCGGACGCCGTCGGCGTCGCTTGAATGTGCACAAATCGATCCGGTGGCACCGCTGGCAAGTCTAGCCGCGCCCCGGCGTACCGGGGACCGCCCCCCGACCAGCAGGCGTCCGGTCCGTCCGCCGATCGCCTCGACAGGGCACGACCTCCCGAGGGCTCGCGCTCACGCATCACCATCCGGGTCGTACTGGAACAGCGCGCTCCCATACTCCTCGAGGGCGAGCGGTGTGATCCGCCTCGAGTTCACGGGCCCGAATCCGATGAACTGGCGTCCGCGGCCCAACAGCCAGGCCTTGCCGCGCAGACCGTCCTCGATCCAGCGACTGCGCGGCACCGTCACCATGCGCGTCAACTGCTCGCCGGTCACGGAGGGACCGATGAGCAGCCGCGGCAGCGCGAGCGGATCATCGCCCGACGCGGCCCGCAGGTGGTTCGTGGTGCACCCAAGCGTGAATCCGGCTTTGGCCACGGCCCGGCGACTCCCCGGGGTCTGGAAGCCGAAGGGATAGGCGAAGCTCGTCGCCGCCACGCCGAGCTGCTCTTCCAGTTCAAAGCGGCAGCGGCGCGCATCCTCCTCCACGATCGCCGGAGGGTTGGTGTCCGCGGCGATGTGCAAGTGGCTGTGCCCCCCGATCTCGATGCCGGCATCGCGGAGGTCGGCCAGGGCCGACCAGCTCGCAAGCGGTCGACGCGAATCATCGCCGCGCAGCCACGCCGCTCTCGCGCCCACGAAGGCAGTCGGGACGAAGACCGTCGCTCTCGCCTGGTGGCGCGCCAGGATCTGCGCCGCGTCGACGACGTCCGCAAACGCGTCGTCGATCGTCACGGCGGCGACGGGGACATCGTCGCCGCCATCGCCGCGGAGCATCGCGAGCACGTCCGCCAACGGCACGATCCGCACGCCAGAAGCGATCAGCGCCCCAATCTGCTCGTCAAAGCGCTCGGGGGCCACGGTGAGCTCACGCTGCTCTGGGCTCGACGTGCTCGCGACGCTGTGGTACATCAGGATTGCAACACGAGGCCGGCTGTGATTCCCTCGCCCCACGCCGGCCGCTGTCGGGGCGATCATCCAGACCTCTCGCTGAGCCGTCGTGCGGCGCCCAGAGCTCCGTGACCCCGGCGCACCGGCCTCACTTGTCGTGGCCCGCGGACAGCCGACGCCGGTGCACCGCCCCACGCCTCCCGCCGACCAGCTCGACGGGATACCCGTGGGCGACCGCGGAGCGCCGGCGGCACTCGGCGCGGACGCGTGTGACCACCTCGTGGGCGCGTGTCATCAGCGCGACGCTCGCCCGGAAGCGCATGTCCCAGCGCACCCCGAGCGGGTGTGACGCACGAACGCGGGCGTCACACCGTCGCGGCCGCGGTGCCCCGCATGGCCGAACGCGCCCGGGTGAAGGCTCGTGCCAGAGGCGAGCTGGACCGAGGATGACGCGTCGGCCTTGTAGGAGGACAGGCTGGGCCCCCCGGTGCCGCCGCCACCGCCGCCGCCACCGCCACCGGACCCGCCGTGAGCGCCGTTGCCGCCGCGGCCCTCGCCCGGGACGCCCACGGAGCCGCCCGCGCCCCCCGCGCCCGCGCGGCCCCCGAGGGCGCCCGGGCCGCCGTTGCCGCCGTCGCCGCCGTTACCGACAGTGATCGAGCTCCCGTCCTGGACGGTGACGGTGGAGGATCCTCTGACGTAGATCCCGAACGAGCCACCGCCGGCTCTGCCGCCCTGGCCGCCCTGGCCGCCGGCTCCGCCACCACCGCCGCCGCCGCCGCCGTTGCCAGATCCGAACCGGACGCCCGCCCTCGTGGTGACGGTGTTCCCGGCCCCGCCGCCGCCGCCACCGCCTCCGGCCCCCGGAGCGCCCGCGTGTCCGTCGTGTCCGGATGCGCCGACCCAGGCGACTCCCTGCTTCGAAGAATTCGCTCCGACGGTTCCGGGGGCGCCAGTGGTGCCGTTGGTGCCCACGGTGCCATTGGTGCCAGGAGGCCCGACGCTCGTCGTGGTGGGGGCCCCGGGCGGCCCGCCCGCGCCCTCCCTGGCGATCGGCGTGGCGTGCAGCGACGGCGATCCCCAGCCGCCGTAGAAGTAGCCGATGAGAGCGCGCCCGACACCAACGGCACGCTCGGGACCGCACGCGAGCGTGGCACCGCTGCCGGTGCAGCCCTGCAGCGTGAGGGTGGACCTCGTAGACCCCCATCCGCCGAACCCGCCGTCGCCGGGCGATGCCTTGCGCGAGGGGATCGGCGCTGCGAGGACCCTCGCGCGAAGGATCGGGTTGGAGAGGTAGGTCCGGTTCAACCGGACGAAGTAGTTGTTGCCGTTCCTGCTCAGGCCCGCAAGGCCGCCCCTGCCATCGGCCGTAGTGCAGTTCGACTGGCCGGCGGCAGCGCAGGCGGCCACCTGCGCGGGCGTCTCGCCGGCGCCCCCGGGTCCGCCGGCGCCTCCGGGCGATCCCGCCTTGCCCTTGGCGCCGGCCGCTCCCGGAAGCCCGTCCGCCACCTGCACCGCGACCTCCGAGAGCGTCAGGCTCGACTTCGCGAGCGCGACCACGCCGTAGGCGGACGGCGAGTGCGGGCTAGGCGGCCGGGCGGCCAGCGTGACGTCCTGAAGCGTGACACCCGTCGCGCCGCGGGCGGCCAGCGCCGCGGGAGCGCCCGAGATCGTCGTCGCACCGGCCGCTGTGACGATCCAGGTCGACGGGTCGAAGCCGCCGTAGATCCCAACGCCCTTGTCGCGAACGGTCAGGCTGATCGAGTCGTAGCTGCCCTGGGCGATGCGCAGCTGGCCTTTCGCGCCGCCGGAAGCCTCGACGATCGCAAGGCCGCGCTGCGGTGTGCGCACGGGCTGCGACTCGGTGCCCGAGCTCGCGTCGTTGCCGCTTGCCGAGACGAACACCGCGTTGCTCGCGCTACCCGGGACCGGTAGCGCGAATGACGCGTTATCGGTCTCGTCGGCGTGCACGTTGGCGATCGTGCAGGTGCTGGACACGCCGGAGCACGACCCTCCGAACCAGCCGGCGAGCGCGAACGGTGGCGTGGCAGCGGCGGTCAGCGTCACAGTGTCGCCGGGCTCCACGCTGCAGTTCGACTGCGTGCAGATCGCGCTCGGGTTCGAATCGGCGATCGTCACGCTCCCGTGCGGCGCGCCCACCACCGTGATTGTGTACCGGCTGCTGAAGCTCGCCGTGTCGACCTCCGAGGCGGCGGCCGTGAAAGTGCAGGGGTTGGTGGCGCCCACACAGCTACCTCCCGACCAGCTCGTCAGGTGGTAGCCGGCAGCGGGGGTCGCGGTGAGCATCACGACATCCCCCACGGCGCCCAGGCAGCTCGCCTGCGCGAAGCACCCCGCGCTCGCGTCCGTGACCGTGGCCGTGCCGTTGCCGCCCGAGGCCGCGCTGATCGTCACGTGGTTGTCGAAGCTCGCCGTATCGGTCTGGGTGGTGGCCGCGGGGAACGTGCAGGGGTTGACGACGCCCGTGCAGCTGCCGCCCGACCAGCCTGTCAGGCGGGAGCCGCCGAAGGGCGATGCGAGCAGCGACACGGTGTCCCCGATCGGAACCAGGCAGCTGGCGAGACCCGTACAGCCGAGGCCCGCATTGGTCGTGTCGGTGACCGTCGCCGTGCCGTTTCCGGATGCGGCGGCGGTGATCGTGACCGCCGCCACGAAGTGGGCGGTGTTGGTCTGGGTGGTGGCAGCCGCAAACGTGCACGGACTGGCGCGCCCGGTGCACGTCCCACCCGTCCAGCCGGTGAACACGCTGCCGGCGGTGGCCGACTCGGCGATCGACATCGAGTCGCCGGTCGGAACCAGGCAGCTCGCCTGCGCGGAGCACACGCTCGGCGTGGTCGTGTCGGTGACGGACACGGTCCCGCTCCCGGCCCGGACGGCGCTGATCGTCACCGCCGCCACGAAGTGGGCGGTGTTGGTCTGCGTGGTCCCCGCTGCGAACGTACACGGATTGGTGGTCCCGGCGCACGTCCCTCCGGACCAGCCGGTGAACAGGTTGCCAGCGGTGGCCGCGGCCGTGACCGTCACCGAGGCGCCGGACGCAACGGTGCAGCTCGGCTGGGCGGAGCACCCCGTAGCGCTCACCGTCGCCGACCCACTCCCAACCGTGGCGGCGCTGACCGTGACCGTCGCCACGAAGGTCGCGGTGTCGGTCTCGCTGCCACTGGCCGTGAACGAGCAGGAGGCACCCTTCCCAGCACACCCCGCCCCCGTCCAACTCGAGAAGCCGAATCCGCTGTTCGGGGTCGCCGTGATCGCGATCGAGTCGCCTGCATTTGCAGTGCACGTCAGACCGGAGCAGAAACCGGCGTTTGTGTGGTCAACGATGGCGACGCTGCCGCCGCTACCCGCTGCGGCCGTGATCGTGTCGATCGCCACAAACGACGCATTGTCGGTCTCGTCGCTGGCGCCCACGGAGAACCCGCAGCTCGCGCCCATGCCCACACACGAGCCCGAGGTCCAACCTGCGAACCGGAAGCCGCCGTTCGGGGTTGCGATCAGCGACATCACGTCGCCGGTGGCCGTCGTCGGGCAGGAGAGGCCGGTGCAGTCGGCGGGGGTCGTCGTGTCAGCGATCGTGACCGAGCCGCCCGCACCTGCGGTTGCCGTGATCGCCGGATCGGCGCCGGCGGCGCGGGCGGGCTGCTGCGACCAGGCGGACAGCGCGGCGACGACCGCAAGGAGCACCGCCATCACGCCGAGACCCGCCGCGAGCCGGCGTCGTGGCCGCAATCCGTGCGGCCGGCGCTCCCCGTCCTGGTCTGAATTTGCCACTACCACACTATTGCGAACTCGCCCGTGGTCCGTCGCGCGACACCGTTCGGCTCAGCGCGTCGCGGCCGGCGACCACGTCGCGTCAGATCTCCCGCGCCCGGCTCAGCCCCCGGGAGGCTGCGGGCTGGCCGCGAGCGTCGACGGCCTGGGGAGCTCGCGGTATGCGGGGCTCCAGTCGCCCACGTGCTGCGCGGACGCCGTGCGGCGGAGGCGCTCGCGGAGGATCGTGCGCAACACGCGGGTGCCATCGCGCGCCGCGTTGAGCTTGCTCTCCCCGTAGAGCCGCTCGTGCTCGACGGACGCAACTTCGGTCACGACGAGACCCGCACGCGCGATGCGGATGGCCATCTGGGTCTCCACCTCGAAGCCGTCGCAGTTCACGTTCATGTACGGCAGGCAGTGACGCCAGAAGGCGTTGTACCCGTAGCAGAGGTCGGTGTAGCGGGTCCGGAACAGGAGGTTGACGGAGCGTCCGAGGACACGGTTGCCGAACGCGCGAACGGTCGTGAGGTCGGCGCTGCTCCCACCGGTCGCGAACCGCGAGCCTTTCGCGAAGTCGCTCCCCGCCAGCAGCGCGGAGACGAAGTTCGGGATCTCGGCGGGATCGGTGGAGGCGTCGGCGTCGAGCATGACGATGATGTCTCCGGACGCAACGGCGAAGCCGCAGGCGAGGGCGTTGCCCTTGCCACGGCCATCCTGCAGGATCACGCGCGCGCGAGGCTGGACCGCCCGAGCGACGGCGATCGTGTCGTCGATTGAGTGCCCATCGACGATCACGACCTCGTCAACGATCTCGGGAATCCGGGTCAGGACGTGGGGAAGGTTCGCCGCCTCGTTCAGGGTCGGGATCACGACGCTGACCGTGACAGCCGACCTCTCCCCAGCGTCGCCGCCGGCCTGCCGCGGTAGAGGCGCGGCTCCCATCGTCGCTTGACTCACTCGCATCCGGCGCACCTCCGCGCAACCCACGACGTCCGCCCAGCTCTCGCGCCTCGTCAGCTGCCGAACCGCGGTTGACCGGGGCGCGTCGTCTGCGGCAACCTTGAGTGCGCACGATAACGGCTGGCCCAGCGTCTTTCGGCACCTGGGGAGAAAATCCACCAGTTGAAGCCCCGCATCGTGCGACCTTCGTACCCAAAAGCGTCGATTTCGGTGCGTCCCGGGCCGGCAGTTCGTCGTGGCCGGCCGCGGGCGACGCCGAACGCCTGCACAGCAGGCCCGCATCTGCCGTCGCCGACCGGCGGCGGCACGCGCCGGCGGACCCTGGACGACGGCCGAAACGGCCCTGGGAACGCTCTCGGCCCTGGCCTCCGCGCGATCGATTCTGCAGACACCGCCGAGGGACGCCGATCCGCCCGCACCGCGATCCCATGGGGCTCGCTCGGGTCGGGAGTCCTCCGGGGACGGTGCGGCGCCCGCGGCGTCGCTCGTCAGGGTCGGCACGCCAGCTGACTCGCAACGGTGGTCGAGCCACCCTCCGCGCACGGTCAGGCGACCGCGGTCGCGGGCGTCCGCCTCAGATCGATCCGATCGCCGAGATCCGCGCCAGCATCGGCCGGGCCATCAGCGCCGCGGCGCCAACCCTCGACGCCAGCAGCGCCCAGCCCACGCCGACGAGCCCCAGCCGGGGGAGGAGCACGAGGCTCAATATGAAGAACATCGCGCTCGACCCCACCTGCACCGCGAGCAACCACCACACGCGCCGGTCGAGCCACGCAAAGGATTGGTAGAGCACCGAGACCAACGAGAACGGCGCGGTGATCCCCACCAAGCGGAGCAGCGCCACCCCGTGGTTCGAATACCCGTGTCCGACGAGCGGCAGCACGAGGGGGCCGATCACCACGCAGCCAACCACGGCTCCGAGGACGACGAGCCCCCAGATCTGGATGCTGCGCCGCAAGAGCTGCGCTGCGTTTTCGGCCGCGGTCACCACCTCGACGACAAACGAGACGCCCACGTTCCATAGCACCACCGACAGCGCCGTGCTCGCGAGCCACGGAATGAGGAAGTACGCGTTCTCTGCGACACCGAGCTTCCACACGACCAGCAGCGGCATCAGCTGTGCAACCAGGATTCCGCAGAGGCTCGTGAGGTACTCGGCCGCGACGAACGACACGAGCGTGCGCGGAGCCGGAACCTCGCCCTCCGGCGAGCGCACGCGCGTTTTGAGCTCCCGTGAGAACAGCGCGCCGTTGACGATGATCACCGCCACGACGATCGGGACCACCCAGGACACGATGATCCCGGTCCGGGCAGCTCCAATGACCAGAATCGGGAGGAGCGCGAGCTTCGCCAGAGCGCAGGCGATGTTCTCGATCGGGACCCAGTGCGTGATCCGCAGCGCGATCATCACTGAATCCTGGAGGGCGAACACGGCGAACAGCGATACCGAGACCACAAAAAGCACGCGATCGAACAGGTCCCGCCCGACGACGCTGGTCGCGAGATCGCTGAGCACGAACACCACGCCGACCGCGAGCGACAGGAGAATGACCGCGAGGTAGGCTCGCCTCACGAAGGTGGCGCTGAAACGCCCTGCAACCGGCAGGAAGCGAACGAAGATGTTCGTGAGGTTGAGCTGGCTGATCGACGACAGCAGCGTGATCGCCGAGAGCTCTGCGTAGGCGCCGCCCACCGCGACGCGACTCTGTGTCCGCGCCGCGATGCCCCAGAAAAGCAGGCCCAACAGGTTCGCGGCCACGGTCGTGAACACAAGCGATACGGCGTTCACGGTCAGCCTGTCGCCGCGTCGCATCAATCGCCAGCGGCTTCGGGTGCCCTGGATCAGGTCCTGCATCTCAATTCTTCCCGCGGGCCCGTCGGTTCGCCGGCGACGGCGGGGCCGGTTCTGACGGCGCGCCCCGGCCGCCCCATCTCTGGACCGGGCTCACGGCGACGCTCTGCGCGCGTGCGTCACCGCTTGGAGCACCGCTTCCACGTTCAAGCGACTCCACACGACCCTATCGACGTAGCGCTGGTGCTTCCTCATCGTGAGCGTGATGTGTCGCAGCCAGCACAGCAGCACCACGGCCTCGTTGGGGATCGGGGAGCTTGTGGGAAGCTCGTGCGCCGTCAGGATGAGCTGCGATTCCCAATCGCTCCACGGGTCGCCGCCGATGACGTCGCACACCACCCGTCCCAGCTCCTGGTGTCGCATGCGCGCGCGAGCCGCGAGCAGGAGGGTGACAAGGTCGATCGACGGCAGGTCCTGGGGGTGAGCGAGATCCCAATCCACGATTCCGCTGATGCGCCCGTCCGGAGTGACGAGGATGTTCCCGGCGTGGTAATCGCCGTGTACCCAGCTGACGGTCACGCGCTGCTGCTCGAGCGCCTGGCAGAGATCGCCGGACAGCAGCGCGATGGCGTCCACCAGCGACCTTCTCCCGTCACCGATGAACTCGGCCAGCTGCCTGGTGGGAACCCTGACCCAGCGATCGAGTGCCTCGTCCGCGTTCACCTGCTCGGTCGCGGTCGCGCGATGCAGGAAGCCGATGACCTCGGCCGCCTCGCGCAGCGCGCTCGCCGGGTCCGCGGTCTCCCGCAGCGCGAGCGCGAGCGACGTGCCCACCAGCGCACCCTCCGCGACGTACCAGGTGTCGCCCACCTCACCGCCGCCGATGAGGTGCGGAAGCAGCGCACGCCACTCGCCGAGCCGCGGATCGGCGTGAAGCGTCGTCAGCGTCCGATACTCCGACTCCAGCAGCCGTGCTGCCCCTGCCGACTCGGCGATCTTGATCATCGCGCGCGAGGGCTGCTCCCGCGGACCTGCGGACAGGATTGTGAGATCCGGGCTCGCCCGGAGGACCTCATGCGGCTCCCACGTCGCCGGCTCGCCGTCTTCGTATGTCACCGCCAGGTCCGCGAGCAGCGCGGGGACGAGTGCCTGCCCGCGGCTCTCACCGCGGCGGTCGACGTGCATGCCGCGCCGGCGCTCGACGAGGGCGACAATGCCGATCCGGGCCACAATCCCGCGCGCGATCGTCACCAGCCACCAGCAGACGCTGATGAGCCGCTCGCGCGGCCGCGGCCGCGGTCCGAGCCGAGGACCGAGCATGCGCCGGCGCGCCGTCACCGGATCCCTGCCAGCTTGGCGGCCCGCCACGGGATACCCCGCATGCCCTTCTCGCGAACGGCGAGCAACGCGAGCAGCATGCGACGTTCGCGTGAGAGTGCCACGAGGCGGCACTGCGAGCAACTTCCCGGCGCATGGCCGATCAGACGCCCGACCGCCTCGGCAAAACCGAGTTGAAAGCGCGCACGCGTGGTGGGGAAGCGTCCGCCAAGCGCCGCTCCGGCGTGTCCGGGAGCAAACGGACGCTCAGCGAGCGCGAGCATCGGGATGTCGGCGGTCGTGTCACCGACCGCAAACGCGAGCATTGGCCCCGCGGCGGGCGCTTCAGGCACCAGGTCGCGTACGAGCGCCGAGATGCCACGGCCCTTGTCGATGGTCTGCGCCACGAAGTCGGTCTGGCGCATCCCCTCGACGGAAGTCGCTCGATCGTCGCCGGCACGCCGCATCGCTTCCGCGATGGTCGCGTGCGGAAGCGCTCCGCGGATGCCGTCCGCGCCGAGCGCAAACGCACGGATCGCGTGGGTGTAGTCGGGATCGAGCGTAACCCCGTCCTCTGCGTCCAACTCAACCCGCAATCGCTCGAGCACGCGCTGTTCGTCGTCGCTGGTGAGGACAGTCACACGCTTGCGCCTCGCGTCGTAGGTCACCGATCCGTATTCGGCGACGCCGCCGATGAGCCGATATGCCTCGCACCGTTCGATCACGTCGCGAAGACTTCGACCGGTGACGATCATCGGCTGGTAGCCGTGCGCGTGGAGCGCACGCAGCCCTGTCGCAGATGCGGGTGTCAGCGCCGGGAATCCGAGAAGCTCGCCCTCGAGAACCCCGTCGATGTCGATGCCGCACAGGGGCCCGCTCTCGTCGATCACCAGATCGTCGAAGTACACGGAGCGGTAATAGCTCTGGAGTGCCCGAGAACAGCCGCGCAGCACGTCCTGATCCGCC
>Ga0182024_10017499_pt1 | contig 13445 bp, 11 predicted proteins | sample P32metaG_FD_120480 | JGI IMG/M metagenome (GOLD analysis project Ga0182024, IMG submission 120480) | Permafrost microbial communities from Stordalen Mire, Sweden - P3-2 metaG (Illumina Assembly) | ecosystem: Environmental > Terrestrial > Soil > Wetlands > Permafrost | place: Sweden: Stordalen...
CGTGTTGGATCACACGCAGATACTCCATCGATCCGTACACAGGCAACTGAACCGTCCGGTGCAGGAACTGCCAATGCTGGTAGGGCCAGAAGTCCGGGTGCGTGAACGAATCCCACAGAATGTGGGTTGCTACTCCGATGAGGATCGACAGCAGCACCAGCGCAAACTGCGCAATATTCCTGACCGGCAGAGCCGCCGGACCAAGCCGAATCCGCCGCCGCACGCTCTCGGGCAGCCACATATAGAGCGGCTCCTTCGCATATGCGTGATATAGCCACAGCGTAATGAACGCCGCCGGCAAATCAAAGAGAAACACCCCGGCTAAGGTGTGACCGAATCCTCCCTCAGGCGCGAAGTGCAGGAAGTACTCAAAATCAGGCGCCATGCAGCCAATCACCAAGGCAGACGGAATCAGGCGCGTGCGCAGAAATGGCACCGCGGCAGCAGGGTGGGACAGGGTGAATGGCATTCATACCATTATCAAGGCGGATGGCCAGGGCCTTGGGTCGGAAATGATATCTTGCAGAGACGCTATACGAATCCTCTCTTTTCAAAACTGGAGAATCGCCATTATGAAGCGCTGAGCGAACGGCTCGCGATTTGGAACCGCACGCTCGGCAGATTCATCGCCAACTATAGCTTGAAGTAGATACCTGGGCGGGCGGTCGTGGTTCCTGGGTCCCAAAATCGAGACTCGGCGCACCCATGTCGCGGTCATTTTGCTTCCTCCAGCTCGGCACGCAAAACAGGGGCAAAACACGCGCAAAATCAAGCTCCCGACCGCTCTTGACGCGCTTATGGGAAATTCTCTGCAAACCTGTGATCTTATTTGGTCAATTTCGCGGTTACACTCACGCCCAGAAGGGCCAATTTCACGGTATTTGTCTCAAAGAATCGCAACCGCCCGAGCGAACATTCGCGGGGGCGCATCGCACCACTTAAGCCAACATTTGGCCGCTTCGACGCACCGCTTGAACAAACATCGTTCCTGATTCTAATGGACTTAACGAAACGCCCCGCTCCGGACGCAGGAACGCTACTGGGACGCCGAAGTTCCAGCCGGCGGCGCAGCCGCCGGCGGTACTTTGGGGCCGAGCAGAACGCCGTCGTCGAGTGAGGCTGCGACGAGCCGGTCGCCCGCCACGCGAATGAGGGCGATCTGGTAGCCGGTCTGCCACCAGACCCAGGTCATGGTTTTGGGGTCGATGGCATAAACCTCATCTGTGGTCCGCGAGCTGACCAGAACCCGCTTCGCAGCCGTGTCGTAGCTGAGATCGTCGATATCGCGAAGAGGAAGCCGAATGATATACATCCAGGTCTTGCCCAGGTTGCGCGTGAAGTAGACTCCCTCGCGCGCGCCCAGCCAGAGCGTGCCGTCAGGCGAGAAGACGACCCGGTGAATGTGCGTAAGCATGGTGGGCATGCCCATGGGGAACCAGGTCTGGCCGGCATCGTCCGAGATCACAACACTGTCGTCGCGCGCCGCGACCATGTCGTTGCCGTGCGCGGTCACGGAGAGAAAATCGCCGAAGCCCATCACCGGCCCGCCCTGCCACGTGGCGCCCCGATTGTGGCTGGTGAGCAGTCCGTAGTTGGTGGCCGCGACCCACACGTCGCCGGAGACGTCGAGCGCGTTGACGAGACTTTCGAACTGAATGACAGGAACCTTGACGGCTTTCTCGACGTTGACCTTGGTGCCGCGATGAATTTCTGTCGAGGTCTTACGCAGCGTGTTGGCGATGGCGTTGCGCGGCTGCCACGCGAGCGCGCCGGCTGGAGGGTCTGCGGGAGCGGGATCGTCGGCTGGTTGGATTCCTGTATTCCCCGGTCCCCAGGTGCGAGGGACCGGGGGCACCCGCGCAGGATTGCCGGCTGTCGCCGGCGGATCGGCTGGCGCACCGAGAACGAAGATGCCGTGGCTGGTTCCGGCCACGATGGCTCCGTCTTTAGTTTCGGCCAGTGCAAACACGTCGCGCCCGTCGAGCCCGGCGCCTAACTGCTCCCAGTGCGCCCCGGCATCGATGGAACGGAAGACACCGCCGAATTGCTTGTCGTTGACCACGCCGGCATAGAGGAAGGCGGGATCGTCCCCGTCATGGTTGCGGCCATCGTCGCGATTGTCGACGAGCAGGGCCGCGATCTTGCGCTCGGAGATGCCCCGGTTCGACGGCGTAAACGTGACGCCCGCGTCCTGGCTCGAAAGTACGCCGCCGCGATCGGTGGCCAAGAGCACGCGACTGGAATTGCCGGGATCGACATAGACGTCGTTGACGATGACGTCGGAATCTGTCATCAGTGTGAAGGTTTTGCCGCCGTTCACAGTTTTGTAGAGGCCCTCGGTGGTTCCGGCGTAGACGATCTTGCGGTTTTCGGGATCCTGCATGAGAACACGGGTGCGCCGCGCCTCGGTAGGAATGCCCTGAATCTTGTGGAAGAGAATCCCTGCGTTTTCGCTTTTGTAAATGCCGCTGCACGCGCTCAGGTAAACGATGTGGGGATGCTGGGGATCCACGATGATCGAAAAGACGTCGGAGTCGACGATTAACCCTTGTTTGATGTTGCGCCAGGTCTTGCCGCCATTGGTGGTCTTCCACGGCAGGTGCCAGGTTCCCGCGTAGACGGTATCCGGATTTCCGGGGTCGACGGCCAGAGATTCGATTTCGTGGATCTCGTGGCTGCCGGCTGGGCTGATCTGGGCCCAGGTCGCGCCGGAATCGCTGGAGCGATAGACGCCCTGGAGGGTTCCCGCAAAGAGGATGTGGGGATCGGTCGGCGCCTGCGCCAAGGCGTAAATCGGCTGGCCTTTGAAGAGCGCGATTTCCTTCCACGTGTGGCCGGCATCGTGGCTGATCCACAGGCCGCCGTCGTCAGTGTTCTTCCACGCGCCCACGTAGAGAGTGGCGGGATCGGCGGAATTAACCACGATGCTGTCGAGAACGAAATCGTCGCCGCGGTCGAGCTTGGCCAGGCGATGCCAGGTTGCGCCTTCATCGAGGGATTCGTAGAGCCAGCTGTTGGTGGTGCCGAGGTAAAGATGATGGGGCTCGCTGGGCACTGAAGCAAAGGCGCGCGCATCGCCACCGTCGGGACCGACGACGGTGAATGCGGCTTGCGCATGGGCAGCTGGAAGGCAGAACAGGTACAAAAACAGAGAAACGAGCTGGACCGGAATGCCAAGCTGGCGCAACTTCAAAGGAAAAGGCCACAAGCGGTTCATCTAGACGGAGAGCTCCCCAGGTTCTCTATCCAGAATAGACAAAAACCGGGCGCGATAGCGAAATGGATGGGCATGGCAGGCGCAGATGCGCATAAGTCGCCAAGAGGGCGAGGAGGTGCGCGGAGGACGGTGGGGGTTCGTGCTATCCCACATCTCAAAATCGAGATGTGGGGCGCCGGCACTGGCGTCTTCTGTCATGGTGGGTTCACATGTGCGGGTCTGGAGACCGGCGCTACAAAAAGCACGGAAAAGGATGGGGCACGGATGCTGTTTTTTAGTTGCCGAATCGCTAGCCGACGTTGAGGGTCTTGAGGAGGCTGCGCGGCTCGTGCTGAATCTTTTCCTGGAGAAGATTAATTGCGTAGATGAGCTGCTCGGGGCGTGGCGGACAGCCGGGAACATAGACGTCGACGGGCACAACCTGATTGACGCCCTGCAGCAGGGCATAGTTGTTGAAGACGCCGCCCGAAGTGGCGCAGGCGCCCATGGAAATGACCCATTTGGGCTCGGGCATCTGGTCGTACAGGCGGCGGAGAACGGGACCCATCTTTTGCGAAACGCGCCCGGCCACGATCATGAGGTCAGACTGGCGCGGGGAGGGGCGGAACACCTCGGCGCCGAAGCGGGCAATGTCGAAGCGCGCCGCGCCCATGGACATCATTTCAATGGCGCAGCAGGCCAGGCCAAAGGTCATGGGCCACACGGAGTTCTTGCGCACCCAATTGACTGCGAAATCGAGTGAAGTGAGAAAGACGCCTTCCGGCTGCTCGTAGCCGTACTCGGCTTCTCTCACTTTGAGGCGATTTTTTACGCTGCTATCGAGCGCTCCGAACAAATAGCGGTCACGCTCTTCGGGAGATGCCATGGTTCAAGTATATGCCAGAGGTGGATTGGAGGGCTGGATCCCGCCTTTACCGATTCGCAAAAAAGTGCGAACCGGAGCTGGACGGAGCCCGGGGGTGTTCCCGGATGCACAACAAAGTTTCAGTCAGTGGCGGCCAATAGCCCGCCCGGCCTGTTACGCTATCGAACAAGGAATTCTGTTTATGTTGAAGATTGAAGCCGTATTACAACCTTCCAAGCTGGATGCGGTGAAGGATGCGCTGCTGGAAGCCGGCATTGAAGGCATGACGATTCTTGAGGCCCGCGGCCACGGCCGCCAGAAGGGCCACACGGAGTTTTATCGCGGCCGCGAGTACACCGTGGATCTTCTACCCAAGGTGAAGATCGAAATGGTGGTTCACGACGATCTGAGAGAAAAGGCGGTTCAGGCCATTGTGGGGGCAGCGCGGACCGGCCGCATTGGCGACGGCAAGATCTTTATCAGCCGCGTCGACGAGGCAATTCGCATCCGCAACGACGAGCGCGGCGAAAACGCGCTGTAAGCGGGTGAGCGCGGCAAGCACGATTTGGCCGCGAGTCATTTTCGGGCGCCGCAAGACAGCGACACTGGTTTCCTGGCCAGACGATTACGTGTGCTTTTATCCGGCGCCGGTCCGTCAGCCAGAGCGAGAGCGTCTTTTCGGCTTCGCTTTCTCGAAAATCATTGTCAGAATTCGGCCGGCCCTGCGGGACGGGGACAAATGTGGGCTTGCGTTCCCAGGGTTTCACCCTGGGCTATTCTCGATCGGCCCCTCCGGGGCCCGGCCTTCCGCTCTTGTTCGAAGAGCGCGCAGTGTTTTAGTGTGTTGATGCAGGATTAGCCATCAACAAAGGAAGAACGCACATGATTCCCCGGTCCGTCTACCTGGCGGCAGCGATATGCGGCGCGGCCTTGTGCCTGGCGGCGCAGGACACGCGCACCGTGATCGAGCCATTTTTCCCGCAGCTTTGCAGGACGCTCGACGCGCAGCTGCAGAGCAACGGAAACACCCTGGCGCCGGCCGACGAGCAGAAGCTCGACACGGCGCGCATTCAAAAAGCTATCGATAAATGCGGCAAGGGCCGGGCCGTCCTTCTGCACGTGAACGAGACGAACAATGCATTTCTAAGTGGACCGCTGGAGTTGCGTCCGGATGTGACGCTGATCGTGGGACGGGGCGTGACGCTTTACGCGTCGCGCGATCCCGCGGTTTTCGCGGTGTCGCCGGGAAGCTGCGGCATTGTCAGCCACGGAGGGAGTCGCGGGTGCAAGCCGCTGATAGCGGTGGAAAGCGCGCGCGACTCGGGTGTAATGGGTGACGGCACGATCGACGGCCGCGGCGGGGAAAAGATGCTGGGCTCCGAATACTCGTGGTGGGATCTTGCGCAGCAGGCGCGCGATGGCGGCGGTCAACAGGTGCCGCGGCTGATTGTGGCCAACGATTCGGACAGCTTTACGCTCTACCGCATTACTCTCAAGAACTCGCCCAACTTTCACGTGAGCTACAACGGTGGCAATGGATTTACGGTGTGGGGCGTAAAAATCGACTCGCCGCATCGCGTGGCCGACTCGGCGCATCCGCTGGCCCGCAACACCGACGGCATCGATCCCGGCAACGGCACGAAAAATGTGACCATTACGCACAGCTTTATCCGTGCCGGCGACGACAACGTGGCCATCAAGGGCGGACCGGGCGGGGCGACGAACATGACCATCAGCCACGATCACTTTTACTGGGGCCATGGCATGTCGATCGGCAGCGAGACCAATGGCGGCGTGAGCAAGATCCGCGTCTTCGATCTTTCGCTGGATGGCACCGACGCCGGCATACGGATCAAGTCGAACGGCTCGCGCGGCGGCCTTACCCGGGACGTGGTCTACGACGACCTGTGCATACGCAATTCGCCGAACCCGATCACGCTGGACACAGCGTATTCGGCGAACGGCCCGCTCGAGGGCAACTCCCCGCCGACCATGCGCGACATTACACTACACAACGTGCGAGTGAGTGGCGGCGGCAAGATCACCTTCAACGGCTACGGGCACGATTACCGGATCGAGGCCACGCTCAGCGGCGTACAGATTACCGACGACGCGAAGTACAGCTACGTGATGGATCACGCCGATGTGACTCTCGGTCCGGAGCCGACGAACCTGCAACTGCCCGCGGGCGCAGATGCGACGAACAACGACACGACGATTAAAGGCACCCCGACGGAGGGCAATCCGACCTTTTGCGCGGAGAAGTTTGTGCCGTTCCCGGAATGAGACAGGGACTAAGGGACTGAGGGATCGACGGAACAAGGCCCCTGGCTCGGGTTCGTGCAATCCCAATCTAAACACAAATGCGCATTTAAGATGCGGTACCCCTTTCGTGCTGAGTTCGAAATGCGAAAAGCAGCCGCAGGTCCTTCGACTCGTTTAGGCGCATTTCATGCACCTAAACTCGCTCAGGATGACATCTAGATGAGGTGGGTCCATCGGTTCTGAGGAGGCGTCTGAGCCGCGGCGATTGTCAACCTTCGCAACGAAAACCTTCTGCCTCCGGCAAAGATCGCTTATTCTTGTAGCAACCCCTTCTTGCTTTGGCTGGCCCGAGCAAACAAACAACCCTATGAGTGCAGTCGTTTTGACGGTAGACGATCTTCGGGAGCAGTATACGCGGGAGATGGCGCTGGTGCGCCAGACCTGCGATCGCACCGGCGACGGCACGGCGGCCATCCGGCGGCGCTCCGCGGTAGTGGATCGCATCCTGATTGAAATGTGGCGCCGGGCGTTTGCCGATTTGCCCGCGCAGAACGTGGCTCTGCTGGCGATGGGTGGCTACGGGCGCAAGGATCTGTTCCCCTACTCGGACATCGATGTGCTGTTCGCTTTTGCCGACGAGAAGACTGAGGAGCACTCGAGGGAAGCGGTGCGGGCGATCATCCAGGGCATGTGGGACATCGGCCTGCGCGCCAGCCCCAGCTCCCGCACGGTGAAAGAAGCGGGACGGTTCGATCCCGATAACCTGGAGTTCACGCTGGCCACGCTCGACCGGCGCTTTCTGGCCGGGCAATTTCCGCTATACCAGCAGCTTCACCAGGTCACCTTCCCCGGCCTGATGCTGAGCGAATGGTCGACGATTACGCAAAAGCTGGGCGAGATTGCCCGCACGCGGCATGCCAAGTTTGGCAATACCATCTTTCATCTGGAGCCCAACCTGAAAGATTGCCCCGGAGGATTGCGCGATTACCATCTCGCGGTGTGGTTCGCAGTGCTGTTCCATCTGAAGGAAACCAAAGAGTGGCCGCGGCAACGCGGGGGAGTGTTCCAGAGCGCGCGCGGTGACGCGGAAGCGGCCTTCGACTTTCTGGCGGCGGCACGATGTTTTCTGCATTTCCGGCACGGGCGCGACGACAACACGCTGGACTGGCAGTCGCAGGACGAGGCCGCAGCGCGATCGATCGGCCTCGAAACCAGGGGTACCGCCGATCCCTCCTACTGGATGCGCACCTATTACCGGCATGCGCGCGTGGTGTATCGACGCGCTGCATTGCTGATGGAGCATCTGCCGGCGCCGGTGAGCTTCTACCGCCAGTTCCGGCGGCGGCGCACGCCGATTGCGGGCACCGATTTCCTGCTCGATCAGGGCCGCATCGACATCCAGCCCGGAGCGCAGTTCAATGACACCGCGGCCATCCTGCGCATCTTTTCGCTAATGGCCACGCACGGCTACACGCTGTCGCAGGCAGCCGAAGATCGCATTACGGACGCGTTGCCGGTTCTGGCGATCTCGATTCCCGAGGGGCCGTACCTGTGGAATGCGCTGCGCGAGGTGCTGCTGGGGCCGCATGCGGCGCATGCGCTGCGCACGATGCATGCGCTGGGAGTTCTGGAGATGCTGATCCCGGAGTTCCACGGCATCGATGCGCTGGTGATCCGCGACAGCTACCACCGCTACACCGTGGATGAGCACACGTTTCTGACCATCGCCAACGTGCACGGATTGCGCCAGCCGGGGCACGACTACGAGCAGCGGCTGGCCCAACTGCTGCCGGAGATCGACCGAATGGATCTGTTTCTGCTGGCGCTGCTGCTGCACGACACGGGCAAGGCGCGGCGCACGGGCGAACACGCGGGGCAAAGCGTGGAGCTGGCCGATAGTTTCCTGGCCCGTCTGGATTTTGACGCCGAGGAGCGGGAAGCCATCCTGAAGCTGATCAGGCTGCATTTGGAGATGTCGGTGGCCATGCGCAGAGACATCTTCGACCTGGAAAACGTGAAGGCCTTCTCAGAGAAGATCGGCAGCCCGCAACTGCTGAAGATGCTGACCCTGATGACTTTTGCCGACATCAAGGCCGTGAATCCCGACGCGCTGACTCCATGGAAGGCCGAGAACCTGTGGCAGTTCTACATGTCCACATCGAACTTCATGGATCGCTCGGTGGACGAGGCGCGCTACCACGCCGCGATCGATCCCACGCTGCTCAATCGCATCCGGTCGATGGTTCCACCAGGGCAGCACGACGCATTGAAGCAATATCTGGAAGGACTGCCGCAGCGTTACCTGCAAACTCGCCTGCCCGAGCAGATTCGCCATCACTTCCAGATGGCCCTGAATCTCGACCTGAACCCCGTGCAGCTGGACTTGCGGCCCAACCGGCAGCTTTTCGACCTGACCGTGATTACGCGCGACCGCTCGCGATTGTTTGCCGACGTGGCCGGAGTTCTGGCGTCATGGGGCATGAACATCGTGCGCGCCGGAGCGTACTCCAACGATGCCGGCGTCATCGTCGACAGCTTCTATTTCTCCGATGTATTCCGGACCATCGAGCTGAATCCCAGCGAGAAGGAACGCTTTCTTGCCAATGTTCACGACGTGGTGGCGCAAAAGCTCTCCGTGCAACAACTGCTGGACGCGCGCCGCCACCTGAATCATCCCACCAATCTCAAAGTCGAGGTACAGACGCGCCTCGAATTCGACAACGAGGCATCGAGTCACTCCACGCTTTTGCAGGTGATCGCGCAGGACCTTCCCGGCCTGCTGCGCCAGATCGCCCTTACGTTCGGCTCGCACCAGTGCAACATCAAGATCGCGCTCATCGACACGGAAGGCGAGACCGCGATTGACGTGTTCTACCTGACGAGCCACGAGGAGAAGCTGACGGCGGAAGCGCAGGAAGCGCTGGGCAAAGATTTGACCGCCGCGCTCGAAGCGATGCGGACGCCGGCCCGCGCGTAAGCGCAGGAATAATCGACTGGTACAATTTGCACGACGGCGGACGAGCTGCCTCTCGGCAAGATTCTACTGTTCACTTTTTTTGACGAGATACTCATCGAGCAGCACCGCGACGAGCACCGCGGTGGGGATGGCGACCATGGCGCCGACGACGCCTTCGACCGCGGAACCGAGCAGCAACGCGACAAAAATGGCGAGCGCGGGCAGCTGGACGCGGTTTTTCATGATGCGGGGAATGAGCCAGGAATTCTCGACTTGAAGATAGACGAGAAAGAAGATGGCCACGCCGAGAACACGGCCCCAGGAATCGATGGCCGCCACCAGGAGCGCGAGCACGACGGAAACGGCCGCGCCCAGCACAGGAATTATGTTGAGCAGACCGGTGAGCACGCCGAGGCCATAAGCGTAACGGATATCGAGCGAGAGATAGAGGATGGTGCTGGCCAATCCCAGGAAGAGCATGAGGCTGGCCTGGCCGATAAGCCACTTTTCCATGCGTGCGGCAGCGCGTTGCAATGTGACGTCGAGGCGGTGGCGGGACCGCGGAGTGAGAAACGAGAGAAACCATTGGTAAGCGCCCTCGCCTTCGAGGATGAGATAGAGCGTAAGCACGAAGCCGGCTGCGACCTGGACGAGCACGCCGGCCCAGTTGGTGAGCGAGAGCAACAACCCTGCAGCGGCATTGTTGAGGGAGCCCTGAATCGAGGAAATGACCTCAGTGGAGTTCAGGCTGCCGACGAAGGGAATTTGCTTGAACCGGGCCAGCAGCGCGGGAAGGCGCGTAGGCATTTCGCCGTTGAGTGACTGCAAATCGCGGATGACGGGCGGGAGAGCGAGAAAGCCGAAGGCCGTGAAGGCGCCGGCCACAATGAGCAAGAGGAAAAAGATGGCCGTAGCGCCATGGAATGGACGCCACTGGCCGATGCGCAGCCGCGACGTGGCGCGCACCACCGGCGTAAGCACGACGGCGAAGAGCGCGGAAACATAGAGCAGGACAAGGACGCTACGCAACAGCCACACGACGTAGATGGCAAAGGCAAAAGCGAAAGCAAAGACGATGTAGCCGCGAATGCTTTGCGCGGAGTTTGGCGCGGGTTGAGTCATACGAGGCGATCCTTGCAAAACGAAAGCGGAGCTAGCGGGGTTAGCGGCGCTAGATGGTTATAACCACGCTAACACCGCCAACTCCGCTAACGCCGCTTGTCTTCATTGGCCTCCGGTGATGATGGAGCCGAGGATGCCGCCAACCAGTCCGGCGCCTCCCGCCTGTTCTATCTGAGGCTTGGGCAGGTATTCGTAGATCTGGTGGGCAAGACGCGAGATGGGGAGCGTCTGCAGCCAGACTGCGCCCGGGCCGACCATCTGCGCGAGAAAGATTCCATCGGCGCCAAAGATCATGTTCTTAATGCCGGGAACCATGGTGATCTGGAAGCCGACCGAGGCCTGAAATGCACCGACGTGGCCCGGGTGCACGCGCAGGACTTCGCCCGGCGCGAGGTTTTTCTGGACCAGCTCGCCGGAGAGCTCGAGCCACGCCGTGCCCATGCCGCCAATGCGCTGCAGCAGAAATCCATCGCCGCCAAAGATGCCCGCCCCGAGCGACTGCTGGAAGCCGAGGGTGATGGTGACCTGCGGCGTGGCACAGAGGAAGCCGTGACGGTGCACCAGGTATTCCTGCCCCTGGCCAAGCTCGATGGGCACAATGTGGCCGGGGACTTTGGTGGCGAACGAGACTGAGCCGGGATACTGGAGTGCACGGTACTCGGTCATGAAGATGCTGGCGCCGGCGGCGGCGCGTTTGAGGACACCGAAGAAACCGCCGCCTCCGCCCATCTGCGTGTGCGTGGTCATCCCGATCGAAGCGGTCATCCACGAGAGCTCACCGCTCTCAGAAAACACACTCTCATCGGGATTGAGATCGACTTCAAGAACCGGCATGGTGGTGCCGAGAATGCGGGCTTGCATTGGGAATGCCTCCTGTTCAGGACCAGTGTACCCAAAAGCACGGACTACGGGACTACGGGATTGCGGGGCTGCGATCACTGCTCGCCGCGATGCGCGATGATCGAATCCTTGATGCGGTCGTAGACGTCGCCGGGAAGCACTCCGTGATCGAGAAGGTCCCGCTTGGTGCGGTAGGGGCGGAAGCGGACGATGCGGGCTGCCCAGGTGGGCGTCATGCCGGGAATCTTGAGCAGTTCGTCAAGGCCGGCGTGATTGATGTCAATGCGTGACGCGGGCGGCGGAGCGGGTTTGGATTTTGGCGCGGCTTGCGTCGCGCTGGACTGCGCAAGACCGGGGACGGCGCGCAGGTTCACGGCGAGAGGAAGAATCAGGAGCGCGGCAAAGAGCACCGCGAATGGCTTGCAGAGTTTCATGCAACCATTCTCTTCCTGCTCGCGAGCCGGCCGCAAGAAAAGGATTTGACAGCGCGGGGGATTTGCACGTAATTTGGAAATAGATGCAGAGCCTCCGCCATCACGGGCACCACCATCATCATGGAACATCCATGCCGGCGGACTGCCATGGCCTGAAGTAAACGGCCAGAGAGATCAAAAAGAAGTACACGAGCCCGCCGGCGAAGACGCTGGTGGGCTTTTCCATGTGCGATCGAGAAAATTTGAAGGGAAACAGGAACGAAGATGAGCAACCTACCGAATATTGATTTCGACAAGATGGATGGCCTGGTGCCGGGAATCGTGCAGGACGCGCGCACCGGCGAGATGCTGATGCTGGGTTTTCTGAACGCGACCAGCTATCAGAAAACGCTCGAGACCGGGTTTGTGACCTTCTGGAGCCGCACGCGCCAGAAGCTGTGGATGAAGGGCGAGACCAGCGGTAATCGTCTGCGCGTGATCTCGGCCGCGACCGACTGCGACAACGATGCGCTGCTGTTTCGCGTGGAGGTAGAAGGCGATGGGCTGGTGTGCCATGAGGGCACGGTGAGCTGCTTTACGAAGCCTATTGCTATACCACCCCAACGACAAGGACCCGTCGTTGGGGACCCCGGAGTGCGCACGGAGGTGAGCCGTGGCTAACAAGTTGCGACTGGGAATTCCCAAAGGCAGTTTGCAGGACGCGACCATTGCGCTGTTCAAGCGCGCGGGATGGAATATTTATGCCGACGGCCGCTCCTATTTTCCGTCGATCGACGACAGCGAGATCGAGTGCATGCTGATTCGCGCGCAGGAGATGGCGCGCTACGTGGATCACGGCGTGTTGGACGCGGGATTGACGGGCATCGACTGGGTGGTGGAGAGCGGACTGGACGTGGCCAGCGTGACTACGCTGACGTATGCCAAGCAGAGCAGGCGCAAGGTGCGCTGGGTGCTAGCGGTGCCGGAGTCGAGTAGCTACGAGAAGGCCGAGGACCTGGACGGCAAGATTATTGCGACCGAACTGGTGGAGACCAGCAAGCGCTATTTTGCCGCGAAGGGCGTGAACGTGAAGGTGGAGTTCAGTTGGGGCGCGACGGAAGTGAAGCCGCCAATGCTGGCCGACGCCATTGTGGAAGTGACGGAAACGGGCAGTTCGCTGAAGGCCAACCACCTGAAGATTATTGACACGGTGATGGAGAGCGAAACGCATCTGATCGCGAGCAAGGCCGCGCTGGGCGATGGGTGGAAGCGGCAGAAGATCGACCAGATTGCAACCATGCTGCGGGGCGCGATTGACGCGCAGGCACAGGTGGGATTGATGCTCAACGTGAAACGCGCGAATCTTGAAGCGGTGCTGGCGGTGTTGCCGTCGTTGAATTCGCCGACGGTTTCGCAGTTGAGCGATTCGGAGTGGGTGGCCGTGAACACGATCCTCGAAGAGCGCGTGGCGCGCGACGTGATTCCGCGGCTGAAAGCGGCGGGCGGAGCCGGAATTGTGGAGTATCCGCTGAACAAGGTTGTGCTTTAGGGTGGTGCTGTAAGCGAGAGTGCGATGAAGCTGATCCGGACGAAAGGACGAGGAGCGCAGGCCGCGACAGAAACGCTGGCGGCTCTCGAGCGACGCGGCGGTGCGGCTCTGGATGCGGTGCTGCCCGCGGTGAAGCGCATTGTGACGGACGTGCGCAAGCGCGACGATCGCGCGCTGCTGGGCTATGCGGCGGAGTTCGACGGGCTGAGCGGGCCGCATGCGTTGCGCGTGACGCCGGC
>Ga0182024_10017500_pt1 | contig 13445 bp, 10 predicted proteins | sample P32metaG_FD_120480 | JGI IMG/M metagenome (GOLD analysis project Ga0182024, IMG submission 120480) | Permafrost microbial communities from Stordalen Mire, Sweden - P3-2 metaG (Illumina Assembly) | ecosystem: Environmental > Terrestrial > Soil > Wetlands > Permafrost | place: Sweden: Stordalen...
AAACGTGCGTCCTGCTCGCTGGTTTGCAAACCGCAGGCACCACGGTTGTACGCGAATCGGTTCGCACCCGCGATCACAGTGAACTGGCCTTGCGCGCGTTTGGAGCGGAAGTTATACGCAGCGCCGATTCGGTCTCTATTACTGGGCTTCAGACGCTGCACGCCATCGAGGCCACAGTTCCCGGCGATCTGTCGTCGGCTGCGTTCTTCCTATGTGCCGCAGCAATCTTTCCCGGTTCCTCGCTGGTGCTCGATGGACTCGGACTAAATCCGACGCGCGCTGCCCTGCTTGATGTTCTCACCATTCTCGGCGCCCATATCGCGGTGCTTGATATCGAGGAGAAACATGCCGAGCTGATCGGCACGGTACAAATCACGTCCCCAGAAGAGGGATTGCGATCGACTGAAGTCAGCGGTTCCCTGTCCGCGCAGCTCATTGATGAACTGCCGGTGCTCGCCGCGATTGCGCCTTATACGTCGGGCGGCATTCGCATCCGCGACGCCAAAGAACTGCGCGTGAAGGAGTCGGATCGCATTGCGCTGGTGGCGCAAAACCTGCGCGCCATGGGAGCCGAAGTCGCGGAGTTCGAGGACGGCCTCGACGTGCCTGGCGGCCAGAGTCTGCATGGTGCGGCAATTGACTCGGGCGGCGACCACCGCATCGCCATGGCCTTCAGCGTTGCGGCTCTTCGCGCAGAAGGAGAGACACTGATCCAGGGCGCAGAATCCGCAGCCATCAGCTTCCCCGAGTTCTTCGACTTGCTTGACCGCGTCGCCGACCGATAGAGCCCTGTATCGTTCGATTCGCGCCGATTATCCTCAATGCTTCGCGCCCCACAGAAAAACGGCCCGGCTCTGAGAGGAGTCGGGCCGTTCCACGCACACAACGAAATGCCCCGTCGACTTAGTTGCTCGACGGAGGCGTCGTTGGGGCAACCGTCGTATTCGAAGCTGGCTGAAGGCCTGGAACCAGGGGCGCGGTTCCCACTTTTCCGGTAACGGCGTCGTTCATGTTGATGCCATAATGCTGCAGTGTCGATGCCAACACCTGGTATAGGAACGCACGATCCTTGGCGTAGGTGAGATTCGCTGTGATTCGGGCGTTTTCCGCGACGGCAAGATTGCGCTGTTGCAGAAGCACGTTGGCAGTGATCGAAGCGCCGAGACGCAATTTCTTCTGCTCTGCATCCAGGCTTTGCCGCGCGTAGTCCTCTGCCGCGATCGAAGCCTGCACTTGAGCGCGATCGTTGGCAAGCGCATAGATCTGCGCCACAACCTGCATGTGGATCTGCGTGTAAAGCTGCTCCAGGTGCATTTCAGCCTGGCGGTATTCAATCAGCGAGCGGGCCTGATCAGCCTGCACTGCACGGTTGCGAAGCGGAATGTTCAGAGTGAAGCCAATACCCTTGTCGGGCGACGTGCTATTCACCAGACCGTTCAGCACAGCACCCTCGCCGATCGTTGGAACGGTATCGGGCGCGCATGCAGCCGGGGGTGTCGCGAAAATGTTAAGGCAACTCGGACTTTGTGTACCGCCAGCGGCACTGGCGCCATAAAAGCCGTACGCATCGAAAGTCGGCAGCAAGGCGTTGCGAGCGCCCCGCAACGTGATCTCATCTTTCTTGATCGAAAGCACGGCCTGCTCCAATTCAGGCCGATTCGTGAACGCCTCCTGTACCAGCTCCTCTGGGGTTTGCTTCTCTTCAGGCAGCGGGTCGAGGTTCACGCGATCGGTAGGAATAATCGGAGCATTCACAAAAGCCGGATCGTTCAGGTTACGTGCAATTGCCTGCTTGAGGGTGAGCTGCTGATAATTCAAATTACTCTGCGAACTGATCAGCGCCTGCTTGTCCGTGGCCACGGTCGAATCGGCATTGACCACATCGAGCGGCGCCATGGTGCCGATCTCGAGTTGCTTCCGCGTATCGCTGTCAAGCTTTGTGCTCTGCTCGAGCGCCCGCTCCTTCGCCTGCACGTCTTCATACGCGCTGACAACAACCCAGTAGATGTTCTCCACCTGGTTTACCGTGGAAAGAATCTGCTGACGGAAGGTGGAGTCGGTGATGCGTCGGTCGAGAATCGCCTCATAGATGAAGCGCTTGTTCACCCAGATGCCCGCCCCTTGCAGAAGGTGTTGCGTCACAGTGGCTCTGAAACTCGATTCGAGCTGAGGGCTGTAGTAACTGAAAAAACTATTCGTGGTAACGCGGCTATTGTTCCAACCCACTTGCAGCGCGGTGCCGGTGACGAATCCTTGGTTATACGTGAAGTTGTATTCGTCTGTATTCGTGAAAGCACGTGGAGAGAATATGCTCGTTTGTGGCGACTCGGAACGTTCAAACTGAACCGTACCGCCCACCACGGGGTCGCGATTCTCCGGCGTCGGCCCTGCACCGTCGGTGGAAACGACGATTCCCGCGCTTCCGGTGGCTGCCCCACTCACCGTTCCAGGAGCGCCGCTTTGGCTGAGCGTTTGCGAGGTGCCGCCCAACGTATTCTGCAGCACCGTGGCGCTCACGCCGCGCAATTCAGCGCCGGACTTGGCTCGCAGCAAGTCGGTGTCGGCAATGTCGAGGTAGTAACGGTTGATTGCGATGTCGTAGTTGTTCTCGAGCGCAAGAGCAATCGCATCCGAAAGGCTCAGGTAAATCTTTCCGTCCTTGAACAATTCCTGCAGTCGAACCGAATTATTGAAGTCGGCCTTGGCAACGGCTGTGGGGCGATACATGTTGATCGGGTCGCCCAGCAGATGACCAGCGGGCTTGGAAAAATCGCGCGCCGATTGACGCATTGACAAAGGCTCGGTCGGTGTCGGAACCGGAGCCGATGGCAACGCCGAAGCAGCTTTGTTGGTTGTCGTTGTGGGCGTCTCTTGCGCATACCCGGAGGGCACGCCTGTGGCCAACATTAGCGCCGCGGCCGCAATAGCACGGAGCGGACTTCCCGATTTCTTTCTTCTTTGCCGCACGTCCACATCCTGCTGTTCAAACACACGAAAATCGAACGAATGCATGATTCCTCTCCACGAGTCGATGGGGCATGTGGGGTGCCATTCTTCAAGACGCCCGGAGAACCTCTCCGGACGCACTATGTGAGGATTCCGGCCGCAATTTGCCTGCTGCTTCTGTCGAACAGGCTCACTTTCAGGGAATACGCGCGCGGTCGGCGATTCGTTCCCTTGTCCGGATCCTGAATGTTCAATACGTTCCAAATGGAAATTATTCGTGATGCTGAGTATATCGCAGTAGTGGTCTTAACTTCCTTCGCCATTCTGGTCAATTACCCTGTTATTCAGCTAGATACCCATGCCCGAATCCAGTTCACTTGCCGCCGATCTGCATACGTGGAAGCTGACTCTGGCCTATGACGGGACAGACTTTCGTGGATGGCAAGTGCAGCCCGGCGAACGCACAATTCAGGGCGAGCTCCAGCAGGCGTTAGGCCGCGTCACGGGCGAGATTCCCTTGCCCCAGGGTTCGGGACGAACCGATGCCGGCGTGCACGCTTTGGGCCAGGTGGCAAGCTTTGCCTTACGCGCACCGATTCCCGTCGAGAATCTGCAACGAGCTTTGAACCGCACATTGCCTGATTCGATCCGCATTCTGAACGCATCGACGGCACCGAGTACATTTCACGCTCGACACTCCGCAGTAGCGAAAACATACGAGTATCGCGTTTGGCTTGCGAAGTCGGGATGCGACGCTGTTTGCTCGCCGTTGCTTGCTCGGTACGTGGACGCGTTCCCTTGGCCTTTGGATCTCGACAAGCTTGAATCGGCTGCGCAGCATTTCTTGGGCGAGCACGATTTCCTGAGCTTTGCCGCCACCGATCCCGATTCGACAACGCGAAACGAGAAAGCCACTGACGCACAATCCACAAATGTCGAGGAACAGCCTTCAACCATCCGCACGATTTTCTCCTCGACCTGGACAAAAAAGGAGACGGAAGACACCGATCTCCTCATCTATCGAGTTCGCGGCAATGGATTTCTCCATCACATGGTGCGCAATCTTGTCGGAACGATGCTCGATGTTGGTCGCGGACATGTCAAAGCTGAAGCTATTCCGGGTATCTTCGCGGCCCGTTCGCGTTCCGCTGCCGGACCCACTGCGCCTGCGCGCGGTCTCTTTCTGCATTCGGTCGAATACGAAGAAACTCATCCACACTGAGATTCGAGCCCGGCGCAAATTTTACCTATAAGCTAAGAATCTCCGCCCCTGATACCCTGAGACCATCCGTATGGTTCTTTTTTCTCGCAGCACGGCGTTCTCAAGGGTAACGACGCTCGCTGCGCGACGCCAAGTTCATGCCGCCTTTGCATGGATGCACAACAATCCGCGCACCATCATGGATTGGCAGGCGGAGCTTGTTGCGATTCCGGCTCCGCCCTTTGGCGAAAAGGCACGGGCCGCTTGGATTTCCGAATGTTTCGTCAAATTGGGCCTAGCCGAAGTCAACACCGACACCGCCGGCAATGTGATCGGTATTATTGCGGCAACGCATCTGCCCGCGGAGAGCAGCGGCCCGGTAGTCGTGCTTTCGGCGCACCTTGACACGGTCTTTCCGTCCGAAACGCCACTCAACCCCAGAGTGAGCGAAGCAGACGGATGCCTCCGCCTCGAAGCGCCAGGCGCATCCGATAATGCTGCAGGGGTGGCCGGCATGCTGGCACTTGTCCATGCGCTCATCAACGCTCAAGTTGAATTGCCCGTTCCCCTCGTCGTGATCGCAAATGTGGGCGAAGAGGGCGAAGGTGATCTGCGGGGAATTCGCCACTTTTACAACGAGTCCCTTCTGGCGGGCCGCGTGGCTGCCCATGTCGTTCTCGATGGAGCGGGAGCTGACTCGGCCGTGACCCAGGCTCTCGGCAGCCTGCGATTTCAAGTTGAAATCTGCGGTCCCGGCGGACACAGCTTTACCGATGCCGGCACACCAAACCCGATTGCCGCTCTCGCCTCGGCGCTGGCCGTCGTCGGCGAAACCCAACTCCCAGACGAACCGCGTACCACGCTGAACATTGGAACCATCCACGGCGGCACGAGCGTGAATTCGATTCCCGAGCGGGCAGCTGCCTCGATTGATTTTCGTTCGACAAGCTCCGACGAGCTTTTGCGTCTGGAGGTAGCCCTCCATCGTTCCGTCGAAGATGCCGTCAGTCGCGCGAATGAGATTGCCAAAATGCCTCGTGGCCGCAGTCGCGGACCCCTCACTTTCACCATCACAATAATCGGCGACCGACCCGCTGCACAGCTTCCTCCCGATTCCCCGGTGCTCGAAACGCTACGTTCGGTTGACCGTCATCTCGGGATTCGCACCGACCTCCGCCTCGGCTCGACCGACGCCAATATTCCCATTGCACGCGGGGTTCCTGCCCTCTCCATGGGTGCTGGAGGCGATGGCGGCGGCGCTCACACGCTGGCCGAATGGTACACCGACAAGAATCGTGAACTCGGTTTGCGAAGAGCACTGCTCCTCACACTCGCCATTGCAGAATGGGCCGCGGAACAATAGCACCCTTCTGGTAGACTCCGCGCATGCGTGCCGCTTACCTTCTCCTTACCGCGTCGATCGCGTCGATTCCGTGGTGCCTCGCACAGACTTCGTACACACAGCAAACTTCCTCGACCAAGACCAAATCATCAAATGCTAGATCTGCGAAAGCTCCGGAGATCATCTTCTTCAACGGCGTCATTTACACCGGAATAGGCTTCGCCGAAGACAATCCGGAGACTGCGCAAGCGATGGCCCTCGGCGGCGGCATGGTGATTGCAGTAGGCTCCGATGAAGAAATCAAGCACCTCGCTGGACCTGCCACGGTGCTCCGCGATCTGAACACCGCCCGCACGGGCACGTTCGTCTTTCCCGGATTCAACGACGCGCACACACATTTGGGCGGTGCGGGACGAACTAAGCTCAATGTCGATCTCACCGGCGTCGGGTCGCTCGATGAGATGCTGGCCAAGGTAAAGACGTTTGCGGATGCTGCTCCCGCCGGACACTGGCTAACCGGTGGCAATTGGGACCATACGCTCTGGATGAATAAAACGTTGCCAACCCGCCGGGACCTGGATAGAGTCACCGGCGATCATCCCGCGTTCCTCGACCGCATTGACGGCCACATCTCGATTGCGAATACCGCGGCTCTAAAAGCTGCAGGTGTCACAAGCGCAACCAAGCCGCCGCAGGGCGGAGCCATCGATCTCGACGCCGACGGCGAGCCCACCGGCATTCTTCGCGAGTCCGCGCAGGACCTGGTCTACAAAGTGATTCCTCCGCCGACGCACGAGGAGCGCAGACGCGGCGACGAGCTCGCCATCGCCGACGCTGTTTCGCACGGCATCACCAGCGTGCAGGATTTCAGCGATTGGGAAGACTTCCTTGTCTTCGAGGATATGGAGAAAGAGGGCGCACTCAAGGTACGCATCACGGAGTGGCTGCCATTCAAGGACCCACTATCCGAGTTGATCAAAATGCGCGCGCATCACGACCTGGACGATCCCATGTTGAACACGGGATTTTTGAAAGGATTCATGGACGGGTCGCTCGGATCGCGAACGGCCGCAATGAAGGCGCCGTTCGCCGACGATCCGAAGAATTCAGGCCTGCCGCAATACACGCAGGCGCAACTGAACGCCATGGCTGTCGAACGGGCAAAGGCCGGATTTCAGCTTGGTTTCCACGCCATCGGCGACAAGGCTGCGGCGATGGCACTTGATGCCTACGCGCAACCGGGAATTTCGACGACCGCACGGAATAGGATCGAACATGCACAGGTCGTCGATCCTGCCGACATCCCGCGCTTCAAGCAACTCGGCGTCATCGCGTCCATGCAGCCCAATCATCTCCTCACCGACATGAATTGGGCTGAAGATCGCCTCGGCCCGACGCGCGCCGCGTATTCCTACGCGTGGAAGGCCTTTCTCGACGCCGGGGTGCCGCTGGCCTTTGGAACCGATTATCCTGTCGAGCCAGTCACTCCCTTTCGCGGCCTCTATGCAGCGGTCACGCGGATGAACGAGAGCGGCACGAAGGCGTACTATCCGGAAAACAAGATCACTCGGGGTCAGGCACTCTACACGTACACGCAGGGTTCGGCCTACGCCGAGTTTGCTGAGAAGCATAAAGGCAAACTAGCACCCGGTTTCGATGCGGATTTTGTTCTCGTGGATCGCGATCTCTACAAAGTTGACGCGCCGGCCATCCTCAAAACAAATGTGCTCGAAACATTTGTCGCGGGCAAGCAGACCTACATTGCAAGCGCCAATGCGCAATGAATCTGCAGACCTGAATGCTCTCCGCAGTTGCACCAGGAATCAAAACCCATGAAGCTGCGCGCCTATCTCCTCATGCTGTTTGTGGTCGCGGTCTGGGGCTCTACTTTTGTGCTCATCAAATCCGCGCTCACCGATGCCACACCCGCGGCATTCAACTTGGTGCGCATGTCTCTGGCTTTTGGATTCCTCGCGGTCGCCTATCACCGCTCTTGGCAAGGCATTCGTTTGAGTCATCTGGCAGCGGGTGCGGTGGTTGGCTTCTTTCTCGCGGCGGGATATCAGTTCCAGACCATCGGACTCGTCCGGACCACGCCATCGAAGTCGGCATTTATCACGGGACTCGTTGTTGTGCTCGTGCCGTTGTTCTCGTCAATCCCGGCGCTGCGCCCGCCCAACGCGCACCCGACGCGTTGGAACGCCTACACTGGCGCCGCCTTGGCGTTTATGGGAATCCTGCTGTTGACGGTGCCTTCCACAACGCAGCCACACGGCCCAACCGCATTCGACGGAGTCGCCGCTCTGCTTCCCGACTTCTCTTCGATTAATTTAGGCGACCTGCTCACCTTTGGCTGCTCGATCGGATTCGCATTTCACTGCATTGCGCTGAGCCATGTATCGCCGCGCATCCCGTTTCAGCCCTTGGCGCTGTTGCAGGTAGGATTTTGCGCGGTGTTCATGGCTATCAGTCTGCCGATGATCGAGCACCCGCAGCTTCTTTTCACGCCAAGACTTGTTGTCGCTCTCGCCATCGCTTCGGCTCTCGCCACAGCTGCCGCGTTCTCGATTCAGAGCTGGGCACAGGCCATTTTGCCGTCGACGCACATCGCCTTGCTCCTGACCATGGAGCCAGTCTTTGCGTGGATTGCATCGTTTCTTTTCATGAGAGAGCGCCTCGGTCTTCGACCCGCCGTTGGTGCGTTGTTGATTCTCGCTGGAATTGCGCTTACCGAATTGATTCCGCCACCACATGTTCCCTCCGCGCACGAAGCATGATCACTTGCGAAGCGGCGCATCGGATCGCGTAGGCTGAACGACAACGCGGGAACTCTGCCATCGTCTAAGCTGAGGCAAGGAACTTGATCAATGCACAAATTGAGTGCAGGAATACTCCTCTATCGTCGGCGTTACGGCATGCTCGAGGTTTTCCTAGTTCACCCCGGTGGACCATATTGGAAGACGAAGGACCTCGGCGCGTGGTCGATTCCCAAGGGCGAATACAATACCGGGGAAGACCCAATCTCCGCAGCAAGAAGAGAATTTCAGGAAGAAACCGGATTCGTACCGACCGTTGGGGAGTTGAACTCGCTGTCCGAAATCAAGCTGAGCTCCGGCAAAGTCGTCACCGCGTGGGCCGTCGAAGGAGACTGCGATGCCAACGCGATCCGCAGCAACATGTTTTCGATGGAGTGGCCTCCAAAATCCGGAAAGATGCAGGAGATTCCCGAGGTCGACCGCGCCGCGTGGTTCACTCTGTCGGAGGCGAACGAGAAAATCCATCCCGCACAGCGAGAATTCCTCATCCGCCTGGCGGCGATCATCAACACTGGCCGCGCCGTGAATCACGAATCGAACTAAGCCGGTCGCTAGCGCGGAGCCGGCTCCGGCGAGTCGGCCAATGCATACGCCAGAACAGCCATCACCGCAGCATTCTCGTTCAGGTGCTTCGGATCGATTTTGTCGAAAGTGTCGGCGGCTGTGTGGTGATAGTTGAAGTAGAAGCGGCTGTCCTGCGCGGGAGCGAAACTCGGCACGCCCTTGGCGGTGAGACCGGCAATATCTTCGCCGGCTTCCGGTGCGCTAACCAGTGTCTCCGCTCCAATTGCATCGAGAACCTGTGCGACCGGCCGCAGCCACTGCCCCAGTTCGCCCTTCCCCGCGTAATAGATTCCTGCCGGATGATCAGCACCGAGATCCGATTCGATGGCTCCGATGTGATTTGCGATCGCGCTGTTGTGATCCGCCATATACGCGGCTGCGCCTTCCGAACCTTCTTCCTCGCTCATCCAGGCAACGAAGCGCACCGTGCGCCGAGGATGAATGCCGAGCTCTTTGAGCAGATGAAGCGTCTGCATCGAAACCACCACGCCCGCGCCATCGTCGATCGCTCCTGTGCCAAGATCCCATGAATCGAGATGACCCGACACCACGACTACCTGCTCCGGATGCTCGGTTCCCTTCCAATCGGCAATCACGTTGTAGCTTGACGCATCGGGCAGAGTCTGCGGCGTCAGCGTGAAGTGCAACTTGACGGGTCCCTGGCTTGTGAGATCTTTCAACAGATCGGCATCCTCGGCGGTCACTGCGGCCGCGGGGATTTTCGGCTCATCGGGCGCGTATTCCGTCATGCCCGTATGCGGCAGCCGAAAATCCGCCCCACCCACGGATCGCACCAGGACTGCCACGGCTCCCGCCGCCACAGCAGCAATCGGTCCCGCGCCGCGGTAGACCACCCCACCAACGTAGGCATTCAGGCCGTCGCCCTGCGCGGCCAGTTCTTTATCGAATTTGTGGTTGAACAGGAGAATCTTTCCTTTCACCGCGTCGGGTGTTAGCGCATGAAGCTGCTGCCAGTTATCCACCACCACAACCCCGGCCAAAAGACCCTCTGGAGGTGTGGCCACGCTCCCACCGAGCGCTGTCAGCACGACTTTCTGTGTTGTGCCGGGGGTCTGACCGGGCCAGGAGACGATCTCGCCTTTTTCCACACCGCGCACCCAGTGAGGCACCGTCGCCTTCTCCAGCGTGACCTCTGCGCCCAGCGCGCGCATCTCACCGGCAACATAATCCACGGCCTGCTGCGCCTGCGGCGAGCCGCTGAGTCTCGGCCCGATGTTGTCGGTCAGATGGCGCAGCTCATCCAGCGCATAGGGATCCTTCATCGCAGCATCGCGCAGCCGCTCCATCGTGCTCAGCTGTTCAGGCGTCCAGGCGCTCTTGCCGCCGGCCATCATCGCATTCAGCCGGTCCATGATGCTTGGCGGAGTGCTTGGCGGACCGTTCGGCTGGGCATTCTGCCCCGAAAGCAATACCCCGCTCGCTGCAAACACCGCTAGCGCGATAAGTTGTTTGTATCTCTTCCTGAATTCCATGCAGGATGTTAGCACGCCCACTGAACGACACTTTGCGCACAACATGCGTCTAATCCACTGATGCCAATGATTCCTGCCGGGGTAGAAATCCCTTGCATCGGAGACATTTCCTCACGACGGGCATGCGTCGGCAACAGGGTCGAGTTCGCTCCGATGCCCGTGCCAGTCGCTATACTGTAAGAACGTGGAATGAACGCTCCAGCCCCAAGGGCTGGTTGCGCAAAACGAGGTCAGCGAACTCATGAATTCGATTTTCGAACGGCTGCGCGCCCGCCGTCTCGCGTCAACTTTTGTCGTTCTTGCCACTCTTTCCGCCGCAATTGTGGGCGGCTCCTTTCTCGCGCATGGTGTGCGCGGACAGGAAAAGCAGAACGAGAGCACGGACGCCACGCCTCTCCACGTGGTGAATTCTTCCGTGCCTCCTAATGAGTTTGTCCGGATTGCCAAAGAGGTGGGCCCCGCAGTGGTCAACATCAACACGGAGACGCTGCCCAAGCAGTCCACAAACCGGCGCCGGAATCCGCACGGCCTTCAGCAGGTGCCACAAAACCCCAACGGGGGCGGCGATGACGACCAGAACGGCGATCAGCCGGGCCAGGGGCAAGGCCAGGGTCAAGACAATTTCCAGGACTTCTTCAACCGCTTTTTCGGCGGCCAGATTCCCGACCAGGACGGCGGCGGGGATGACGGACAGGTGCGCGAATCGCTTGGCTCCGGGTTCATCGTGGATTCCAAGGGATACATCATCACGAACAATCACGTCATCGAGAAGGCCGACAAGATCTACGTCAAGCTTTCCACCGATCCTGACACTCAAGACCTGGGTCGGCCCGCGCGGGTGATCGGAACCGACAAGGCCACCGACCTCGCGGTGATCAAAATCGACACCAGTGCGCCATTGCCGATTGTGAAACTCGGAAACTCCGACTCCACGCAGGTGGGCGATTGGGTTGAGGCCATCGGCAGTCCGTTTGCGCTGTCGCAAACCGTTACCGCTGGCATTATTTCCGCGAAGAATCGCACCATTGAGCCCGGTGCAAGCGGTCAGTTTCAGCACTTTATTCAGACCGATGCAGCCATCAATCCCGGAAACTCCGGCGGGCCTTTGCTTAACATGACAGGCGAAGTTATCGGCGTAAATACCGCAATCTTCACGCAATCGGCCGGCTATCAGGGCATCGGTTTTGCGATGCCCTCCAACACCGTCGTATCGGTATACAACGACCTCATCAGTCCGAGCCACAAGGTGACCCGCGGGTCCATCGGCATCCAGTTCAGGCCCAATCTGTCCGGAGCGGTCAACCGTATTTACGGGTTCAAGACCGGCGTGCTGGTCCAGCAGGTTCAACCTGGAGGCCCTGCCGACAAGGCCGGACTCAAGCCCGGCGACATCATCACCCAGGTCGATGGCAGACCGATCAAGGACGGCGACGATCTAGTCAATGAGATTGCGAGCCGGAAACCAGGCTCCAGCATCCGGCTTGGCTTAGTGCGCGACGGCAAACCGACCGATGCGACCGTCACAGTTGGCGATCGCGACAAGGTCTTCGCTGAACTGAACAACCCGCAATCGAGCGCAGCCCCTGACGAGGAAGCCGATGCGGGCGAGAGTAAGCTTGGCATCGTGGTCCGCGAAGCTCCACCGGCAGTCAGCGGCCGCCTGCATGCGCAAGGCGTGGTTATTCAGTCGGTTCGCACGGGTTCTTTCGCAGACCTGCAAGGCCTAGAGCCGGGGCTCGTGATCATCCGCATCAACAAGCAGCCCACCAGTACGAAGTCGCAATACGAAGCTGTGGTCGGCCGGCTCAAGACGGGCGATGACGTGGTGTTTGAAGTATTGGATCCGCGGCGGCCTGGCGATGGAATCAACTACATCGGCGGCACGCTTCAGTAACCCGCCGTCGACCGACTGAGAGAGATGCCATTCCGCCTTTCTCAGTCGGCCGCGATTACCCCCGAGGGGGCTCGACAGCGCCGAATGGAGAAGAGCAAGCGAAAAGGGGCAGCACATTAGGGATTCTAAGTTACGTTTGAAAAAATCCTTGCATTTTCTTCATGCCGAACGGGTTTTGATTGCGTACGATAGTAAGACTCGATAGAATTCCGGGATAGGTATCCCGGCAAATCTGTTTCTTGAGAGGAAACCAGCATGCTTTTATTCCGAGCAAGCCTGGGTCTGTTTTTATCCTCAGCCCTGGTCGCCGTTCCGGCGCTCGCCTCTCGTGTGCACAAGGTTTCCCCCACCAGCCATGCGCACTTATCCGCCATCCGCGGCCACAAAGGCGGCACTGCTGCCAGAAAAGGGCATGTCTTAAAGGCGCACGCGAAGCGTGGGCAACAGGCAATCGAGCCGTCCCGCGTCACCGAGATCCAGCAGGCATTGATCCACGAGCACTACTTAAGCGGCGAGGCGAACGGACAGTGGGACTCGACCACACAGGCTGCGATGCAGAAGTATCAGGCCGATCAGGGCTGGCAGACCAAGCTGATGCCCGACTCGCGCGCACTAAAGAAGCTGGGCCTTGGAGCAGACTATTCCGCAGCCATCAATGCTAAGACTGCCTCATTTGCCGATCCTCCGCGGGTTTCATCGATTCCGGCTGGACAAGCGGCCGGATTTGCCGCTGCTTCCGGCACAGACCACTGATTCTTCCAGCCATTTAAGGTTGTATCTCCTAAGCGCAAGAACATGAAAGGTCACCCAAAAGGTGGCCTTTCATGCGTCACAGCAGCTTTATCCTTCAGAATCGCATCGGCGGAATTCCTTCGAGCAAAAACTCGTAGCGTGCGCGAAGCGTGTCGGGCCCAGCCGTAATCGGATCATTGAGGTGGATCAGAGCGTCGTCGGCGCCAAGCTTTGGCCACATCGGCAACCCAGGTCCGTTCGGATCGCCCGACCGAGCGAAGTTGGTCCAGTAGCTCATCATCTCGTCGCTCAGCTTGCGGTCCTCCGGACGCACGGTCCAGCCTGGACGGGTATCGAGCGTGCCGAAAACGTATTCGATGTCATCGGAGTGGAAGGCAAACGTTCCGGGATGATATTTGCTAGGCGTCGCAGCCAGCTCGAAGTGATACCGATACAC
>Ga0182024_10017501_pt1 | contig 13444 bp, 15 predicted proteins | sample P32metaG_FD_120480 | JGI IMG/M metagenome (GOLD analysis project Ga0182024, IMG submission 120480) | Permafrost microbial communities from Stordalen Mire, Sweden - P3-2 metaG (Illumina Assembly) | ecosystem: Environmental > Terrestrial > Soil > Wetlands > Permafrost | place: Sweden: Stordalen...
GACGGCGCGCCAGTCGATCCACCGGCGTGGCGCGATACCGTGCTCGTCCCGGCGCAACGAAGTACCGGCGGCCGCCGCATCCCCGGTACCGCAAGAATACTCGTAGATTTCAGAAACCCGGCGGTTCGCGGAACCTTCGTATTCCATTGCCACATGCTCGACCACGAAGACGGCGGCATGATGGCCACAATAAAAGTCGTGTCACCCTAACCGCAGCACTGTCACCCTGAGCCTGTCATGTCATCCTGAGCGCAGTCGGACGAAGGGCAAAAAGCGGCCGTAAGAACGCTTGGTTGCACCATTTGAAAAAACACTGAAACACTTGTCCGCGTGCGACGGTCTAAACGAATATGTCAAACAAAATCACCATCGTGAAGCCACTCGCGCTTCGCCTCTCTTTGGCGACGCTCGCACTCCTCCTTGCGTTCGTGAGCCAGCCGATTCTGGCAATTGCGGACGACGCCGGCGGCATCGCCGGTGTAATTACCGATGCCAACACCGGGGCTCCGATTTCAGGCGTCCAAATACAGTTCAACTCGCCCTCTCAGAGTGCAACCGCAACGACGGATGCCAAAGGACACTTTGTCGTCCTTTCATTGCCGCCCGACAACTATACGCTGACCTTGGTAAAGCAGGGATACGATACGCGAGCGGTCTCAGGCTACTCCGTTATGGCGGATCAAACGCAGCAGTACGACTTCCAACTCACGAAGTCCACGGCCGCGTCGTCGGGGTCGCCGTAAGCCGAAGCTGCTAAATTCCGTAGAACTTTAAGCTCGGCCAGAGCTGCGGGAGCGGCGGATGCATGCCGCGGCAGAGGACGATCGGGCGCATCTGCTCCCGCGGCATCACGTACGGCGAACTTCCGAAGCGTCCGACAAGGCGTGCCGAATCGCACCACTGCGTCCATTGCATGAGGTCGACGTTGACGGCAATCACGACCGATCCGTCGAAGCCGCGCGGTCCCCAGAGATAATATTGGTTGTTGCCGCTGAGCGCCGGTGGAAGGTTCGTTCCTAAGACGTCGATAGCCGCGGCCTCGCCGTAGTGCGTCGCGAAAATCGCCGCCTTGGCCCGATCCGCCGGCGGCAGCGCCGCGTAGATGCTGCCGACTTGATTTGCCAGATCCTCCCAGCCGAACTCGTACGAGAAGATCTGCGTGAGCGGCGCACCTATGGTCGCTACCTCAACCGGCCGCTCTCTGAACCCCGAATGCTCGATTACATATTGGAGCCTCCCCGGCGTGTAGATGGGAAGCACGAACGGTAGCGCGAGCGCACCGTTGGCGGCGGCAAGCGTTGCCCAGATCGCGACCACTACTTTCGGCAATCGGGTGCAAGCCGCCGCACCCAGTGCAAACATCGCTGGATACGCCCCGGCGAGATAGTAGCTCTTTCCGTGCGTGGCAAAGACGAGCACGGCCGAAACGACGAACGCAATTGCGAGAAACCGAAACTGTGCGAGTCTCGCCGAAACGAACGGCACCACGATGCCGGCTACATATAAGGGCGCCAGGACCACGTTGAGCGCGATGAACTGATCGATCGCAAACTCACCCGGTGTCCCGGTAAGATTCCCCGCGCTGTCGTTGCGCATGACCTCCAGGAATGGAAGTCCGTTTGCCAGTTGCCACAACACGTTGGGAAGCGCGATCAGCACGGCGATCCCCACGCCGATCCAGAGGTCGCGCGAACGAAACGCCGCCCGCGGCCCCACGGCGAGAAGGCCCGCCGCCAGCCCGACGATCCAGATAAGGATGCCGTACTTCGACTCAAACGCGCATCCGGCAAAAACGCCCGCCCACCAGAATGCCCGCCCCTCTCCTCGCACCAACGCGCGCGTGACCAGATAGGCGACCGCGGTAAAGTCGAAGACTTCGAAGGTCGAGGTCGTGAGCGTCGAGGTCATCGCCGTCAGCATCGGCGCCGACGCGGCCGCGATCGCCGCCAGCCACGCCCCGCGCGTGCTCGCACCAAGCAGCACCGCGAACCAAACGACGAGCGGCACGAGCAGCGCCGCCGTAAGCACGGAGGGTAGGCGCAAGAGCCAGACGTGCGCGCCCGCGAACTGCGTCGCCGCCGCAATCAGCGGCACCAGCGGCGGCTGATCGACGTAGCCGAAGGACGGGTGGCGTCCGCAGACGATAAAATACAGCTCGTTGACGAAGAAACCGTACCGGCCGGCGGTCAAGAGGTGAACGATTGCCACGACGGCCGCCACACCCCACGCTGCCCACTGCATGCCTCTGCTCATGGGAGCGATAATATCACGCCTTGGAGATCAAGGCGCGGATTCGGGTAAACCCTGCCCGCCGGCGTCGAGCCCTTCGGGGTAGCGTACTACGCCGGCTTCCATATCTTTCCACGCTTGCGAAAGAATCGAACGCAGCGAGTACAGGAGATGCGTGCCGTCGGATTGCGAATAAAACGTCACCGGGATTCCGGCGTCGCGTAGAAAGATTGCCGTCAGGGTCGGAAAGAGCGTCCGAACGATGTCGTCTTGCGCTCCGGTCAACACGTAAAACTTGGTGCTGCGCATCTTCGTTTCAATCAGTTGAGACCTCGAGCCAAGGAGCGATCCCGAGATGCACATCACCCCCGCCCAATCCGCCGGATGCATCGGCGCGATGGTAAACGCCGAGAAGCCGCCCATCGAGTATCCTGCCAAGTACCGTTTATGCGGGTCGATGGTAAAGGCAAGACTTGCCGCATCGAGAGCGTCGTAGACATCGCTCTCCGCGCCGCGATAATCGTAGTAGCCGCGGCCATATGGCGCCACGACGATCGTGCCGGTGCTCTCGGCAATGTCCTCGATGAACTGCGGGGCTAGCAGACTCGACTCGGATTCCAGCCGCCCGTGTAAAAAGATCAGCAGCGGCGCCGGCTTATCCTTCGAATACCCGGACGGCACGTAGACCGCCACCGGCTGCATCGTTGCGTCCTTTGAAGAGCGCACGAACGTCTCGCCGAGACCTCGAATGGATGCCATCGGCTGATACGTCTGCGCCAAGAGCTGCGAGGCAAGGCTCAAGTCGAGCTGCGAGAATCCCTGCACCGAGTGCTGCCACTGCTCGGCGGTATAATAACTCGGCGGAGGCGCATTCAAGAAACCGGCATCGTCGAGCAGCCGCTGGTAGTAATCCATCGTAGCATCGCGCCCTGTTATAATCGCGATCTGCCCAGCCTTCGCGTAATAGGTCGCCGCCACGGAGCGCAGCGTATCGCTCGCGCTCGTCGTCGCGCCAATCGTAAAAGCAAGCAGGGCCGCACCCAACCCAATCGCACGAATCCTCAAGGTAGTAGGTTAACGCACCCCCCTCCCCCGCCGTGACGCTCTCTCCCTTTGTCACCCTGAGCGCAGTCGAAGGGCGACTCCCACTGTCATCCTGAGCGCAGTCGAAGGATGACAACGAACAACCCCCAAACGACCACCACATGAAGTGGTACTTTGAGCCCGGGCACTCGGCGGCGGAGTTTCGCGCGCGGCACATGATGGTGACGTGGGTGCGCGGGTCGTTCAAAAACATCCAGGGGAAACTCGACTTTGATCCGGCGAATCCGCGACAGCTCGCCGTCGAGACGACTATTGACGCATCGACGTGCTGGACCGGCGTCGATGCACGTGACCAGCATCTACGCAGCCCGGACTTCCTCAGCTGCGAGCGCTATCCACAGATGAGCTTCAAGAGCTCCGGCGTCTCGCAGATCGGTCCGGTCGATTACCGCGTTACCGGCGATCTCACGATCAGGGACGTCACTCGCCCGGTGACGCTGGACGTTCGATATCTCGGCTCGTGGGAGACGCCGTGGTGGGAAGACGGTGTGGACAAAGGCCCGAAGACGCGCGCCGGATTCACGGCACGCGCGCGCATCGATCGTTACGATTTTGGCGTCAGCTGGAACGATAAAATGCCCGACGGGGGCGTAGTGGTCAGCTCGCAGATCGACATCATCCTCGACGTCGAGGCAATCAGGGAAGACTAACCCCGCTTACTTCGGACATCCCGCGCCCTGCCAGCGCTTGAAGCGGTCGCACATTTCAGCGGTCCAAGGGGCTTCCCCGGAGGACGCCGGCGGCATCGCTCCGGTGCTTACGGTCCCGTAGATCGCCTCCGCGTGAGCCATTACATCGTTTCTGTCCGAAAGATCTACACCCAAGGCTTTCATGTGCGCGACGTCCATATCCGTGAACATCGGGCGAATGTCGCCTGCGAAACTTAGTTCGTCTCCGTTCGTCATTGCAATGCCTCCTCCAAGCGCTTAAACGCTAGTGATCTATAAAACCGGATGCTTCGTCCATCGTCGGATCGCGGCGCAACTCTTCGTAGGCATATTTACGAATCTCGTGCCCCTGCGTAGTTTGAACGCGAACGACGACTTCGTGTGGATGAACCTCTTTGACGATCCCTTCCTCCTTGGTCCCGTCGATGAAGACTTTATCGCCCGCCTTGAGCATTGGGGTTTCCTTTCATATTGAATCCGCCGTACGTCAAGTAGGCGCCGAGAGCGAGCGTTACGCCCGCGTAGAAGTAAAAGAGCTGCTCGTAATGCATTGCCGCCAGGTCCGCGGCGGCGCCTGCCGGCGCCAGGAACGTGAGAAACAGACCCTTGAAGAGCGTTAACCAGCCGACGATCGTAACGACGATCGGCAGCGCCCCCGCGGACCAAACATTATGCCCCAAAACCATTGCGATTCCAAGGCCCAGCACGACGACGCCGAGGACCAACAGGGCACCCGGCTCTGCGACCAGCGCGCTAACGGCGCTCAAGGTCGTCTCCCGATGCGCGAGCATCGAGAGCGAATAGAGAACGCAAAAGAGGCCGATGAGTTTGCTGAGAAATGCCGTACGCTGCCACATACTCTATGGTGATTCCACGATTTGAGTCCTTTTTCCTTAGCTGGAACGCAATCGTCTTGGTGCTCGCGTTCGTAATGCTGAGTGCCGCGCTTGGGCTCATCGTCGTGCAAAGAGTAGCTTAAAGGTAGCGCATTTGGTTCACGAGGTCGGCCTCCGAGAGGCCGCCGGGAAGTCTCAGTTTCCGATCGGCAGCAAACGTGCTTCTCGACCAGCCGGCATCGGTGATGTCGTAGACTTCGTCGACGTACGTGCTGAAAAACTCCCACGTCATCTTATAGAGCTGGCCCCACGAAATAACGATTGCGCCTTGGGCATCGTAGCCCGGTAGAGCGACGGCGTGGCCGCCGACGATCTGCGGGTTACCGGGAGCGACGGTCCACGTTTGCGGCGGAGCTTCGCCGGGCGGCATGATGTTGGCGGGAACGTTGAACCCGATATAGGCGATCCCGCTGTTAAAGATCGCCCGCTTCACGTCGTCGAGCATGCGCGGATCAACTTCGACGAAAGCCAGAATTTTATCGACCGGCGGTCCCGTGGGCCCGATCGGCGCGCCGGTCTTATGAATGTAGGTTAGAACGTGCTGCTCGTTTCCGCCCGGGCCTTCACCACCTTGACTCGGGTTGTAGCCGCATGCATCTTCGTACAAGAGTTCGACGTCGCCGTCAGGCGCCGTCTGCGTGGCTCCGGTCGAGTGGAATGTCCAGACCTGCCGCGCGTGATAGAAGGCCGCGCACGTGCAGTCGCCGAGCGTGTCGTTGAGCATCATCCCGAAATTATTTGGGGCCTGCGGCATCCCGGTCGTGTAGTCGACCTGTGGTGGCGGCGGCGGCGGCGACTTACCCGCGAGGATTGCGCTAAGGTGTGGGATTGCCGGGTCGAACGTTCTCGGGTTGCGCCCAAGTTTGTAGCTTGCCATGATAGCTCTCCATTAGCGTTGCGTTTATTGCCAGGTTTACTTCGTCAGTTTTCCGGAAGCCAGAGGCCCACCAAACAGCCGTGCAGGTTGAGGACGCTCGATAGCTCCGGCGCGGAATCCGTCGGGAAGACAAATTTCTGACAGAGCCCGCCAAGCTCCGACAGACGCGCATCGATGCTTTTTGCTATGAGGATGTTTTTCTGCCGGTCGGCGCTGGAGATCGAGAGATTTCTCGACGAGCCGATCAGGTATTCGACCTCTTGACCCAGGAGGAAGGTCGCCGCTACGCGGCGGTCATCGTACTGCGCGGACATTGCCGCATTCGCCAGGTTGCCGGGGCTCAGCTCATCGCCGTTATTCGCGGGACTCTCGTACTGATCGCGCGTTTCGAGGGTACGCCAGTCTACCGAGTTTTCAAGTACGACGCGTGCGAGCGGATTGAGCTTCGCGAAATCCGCTAAGCGCGTCGGGTGCTCGCACGTCAGCGTGCTCGGCAGTTTTGCGCACAGAAGCAGGTGTTCGTAGTCGCGGGCGAGCGTGTAGCTTCCGAACAGCATACGGTTTTCCGCTTGAACGGCCGCGGTGTGCTCTTGGTTCAACTGATGGGCGAAGACCCAGCCGCTCAGGAGAAGCGCTGCCACGGCAACCGACATGTTGATGACGTCGAGCGCCTTTAGGTTTTGAAACATCAGCAGGGATTGGCGGTGGAGAAGGGGTCCGACGGCGTTGGACAGGGCACCATCGTCGGCGTCGGCGTAGGGGCCGCTGCGAGCGGGGCCGCGCCCGACCGCGCGGCCGCCGAACTGAGCAGAGATACCGAGAGCCCGAGACATGAAACGAGCAGCGCGAATGCGAGGATTGCGCGCCGCAGCGCCAGGGACGTTGGGTCGCCGATGCCGGGTCGTTTCAAAGGAACCCCCCTACGCAACACCCTGACGCCCGCTTGCCACGCGCGCTAGCTAAATCCTGCCACCGAAACGGACTACTTTCAAAGCGTGCACCCTGGCCCATGCAGGGGGGAAGGCTCCGGGCCACCGGAAATTTTAGCGGCCTAAGGGTTGGCAGGCTCACTAAGTAGTGGTAGCTTTTTTTGATACTAGCTATTTTTAGCTAGCTTACTTCTCGGCACCTCCGAGCTCGCTCGGAATTAGGAGGCTCCCATGGCCCTATTTTTCGCCTTTCTGGTCGCCTTGTCGTCGGGCGGCTTCTTCCATGCGGCGCAGGGCGCTGGAATCGTCCAGCCGCTGGACAGCACCGGAGGAATGGACGGTGACTGAGCTCTAGCGCAGCAGCGGGGAGGGGGTCGAGAGACTCCTTCCCCGAACCCACGCACAATGGCTGCAGTTAGAAAAGCGTCCTCAAACGAGCGCGGCTGGCGAAGCGAGTTTGAGCGGGCGTTTACGGAGGGCCGATATAAGGATGCGGCCCATATCTACGACCTTTCCGCTGGACCGTCCGAACGAATCGACGTTACCCTTCGCGGAGCACAAGCGCATCTGCGCTTCGATCCGCCGAAGGCATTGCGGTTGTTGTTAAGTCTCAAGATTCCGGCTTCAAAAGCGCGGGAACAGGTTGAGCGCGACACGCTACTCGCTGAGGCATTTGCTCGAACGAATGATTTTGAATCGGCTGATATCAGATTGAATACCGCTTTGGACGCGGCTCGGCGGCTGAAGGACGCAGAGCTGGTTGCGATGGTCGGCTACCGCGCCGTGCGACGGCACCTCCAAGCCGAGGATCCGGCGACGGCTCGTCGCGCCCTGGAGTTGGCTCGAAAGGGTCAGTCGCGCAAGGCCCAGATCCACGCCCTTCACGCCGAAGCGCTAATTCTCTCCTACGAGGAGCGCGTTAAAGATCAGGCCGACCGGCTAGTCGAGCTGCTGCGCTCGATCGATTCCCAAACGGCCGACTTCATCAACCTGCGAGCGTGGGGAACGCACAACCTCGCCGTTCTGGCACGCGAACTCTACCTTCCCGATGCGGTTGCCGAGATCGAACGACAGCTCGGCGGCCTTCCGTGGCCAGCCGATTTCGACCATAATCGCTTCCAAGCGCTCAAGGCGCTCGCGTGGGCCAAGGCGCTGCAAGGAGATTACTTCAACGCGTTTCGCCACCTCAAAGCGGCGACCGAAGCCGCCGATACGACGGCGTGGAAGGTCGTAGCGGGCTGCGATCGCGCCTATCTCGCGCGCGCCTTTGGCGAGCATCGCTGGTCCAGAGTCGAGCTCGACGAGGCAGAGCAACTCGCGAACGGCGTCGATTGGCATGCGACGCTCTCCGAGGAGCGCATCGGCCTGCTGTTGCTTGCCGAGCTTTTCGGCGAGATCGATACGGCTCGAGCGGCGATGTACCTCGCCCGGTATCGCGAACTCGGAGAGGTCAAGTCTCCACTATTCTACCGCCACGACGCGCGTCGCAATGCCTTCGCCCAATACTCGACGGGCGTCGTTGAACTGGGACTCGGGAACAAGAAGCGCGGCCTAGCCGAGCTTCGCGAAGCGCGCAAGGTCTTCGAGCGTTTCGGCTACGATTCTCGCGTCGCGCGGTGCCTGGTTGACGAGTACGGAGCCACCGGCGATCAAGCGCTGCTCCCGGTTATTGAAGAGAAGCTGCGCAACTATCGGCAAAGCTGGTTGATGACGCAGCTGCGCACGCGACTGGACCGTCCGGAAGTTCCGCTCCCACCGATGCAAAGGAAAGTCTTCGCAGAGGTCTGCGCGGGGAAGTCGACGGCGGAGATCGCGAACGCGTTGGAACGCAGCGAGTATACGATCAGCAACCATATCAAGCAGATCTTCAAAACCTTCGAGGTACGAAGCCGCTCGGCACTCGTGGCCGAAGCGGTACGCCGCGGCTTGGTAAAGACCGGCTAACGCTGAGCCGCGCCATCGTTACCGGGGCCTCCGGAGGTCTGGGTCTTGAGTTTGCAAGGTTGCTCGCGGCCGATCGATACGATCTCGCGTTGATCGCGCGCTCGGGCGATAAGCTCGAGGCGATCGCGACAGAACTGCGCGATCGCCATGGCGTGAGCGTCGAGACGCTCGCGATGGACCTGAGCGGGCCCGGAGCGGCAGCTGCGGTGCTCGCGCGCGTGCCGGCGTGCGACGTGCTGATCAACAACGCTGGTTTCGCGACGAATGGGCGTTTCGACGAGATACCGGAAGAACGGATCCGCGAAGAGGTGATGCTCGACGTCTTGACCGTTACCGAACTCACGCGAGCCTACTTGCCGGGCATGCGCGCTCGCGGAGCCGGCCGGATCCTCAACGTTGCTTCGACGGCGGGGTTTCTACCGGGCCCCTTTATGGCCGTTTACTATGCCGCCAAGGCATATGTGATCTCGTTCTCGCAAGCAGTCGCTGAGGAATCGCGTGGCACCGGCGTCACCGTGACGTGCCTCTGTCCGGGCGCCACGGCGACGGGGTTTGCGGAGCGCGCCCACGCGAAGGATACACTGCCCTTTAAGCGGCACGTCGCCGATGCGGCGTCGGTCGCGCTGGCCGGTTATCGCGGCATGATGCGCGGTCGTGATCTCGTGATCCCAGGCATTTCGAACAATCTCGTCCCGCTCGCCGCGCGGTTCAGTCCCCGCCGTTTGCTGCTTTGGATCTCCCGCAAAACCGTGGAGTAATCCTTCGACAGGCTCAGGATGACAAAGGTACGTTAGTAGTTCAGCGCGCGGTCGGAGGCCATATTCGCCAAGTGCCAGCGAACGTTTTCGAAGAGGGTCTGCTGATTGATGTCGCTCGCCCATGTGCGAAAAGCCGGGTCGGTTTGGTTCCAATAAGCGATTAGCGACGCGGCATAAGCGTATTCCTTGACGATGTCGGAGTGCTCGACGCCGTCGGCGTCGGTGCCCAAGAGGCAGCGCACGCGAGCCTCGAGCAAATATTTCAGCGACGCATCGCCCAGAATGCCGCCCACTTGCGCGACGTTGCTCGGATCGTTGACGAGGGTGCCGAGAAGATTATTCAGCTCGAAGTTCGTCGCGGGGTTTTCCGCTACTGGATCGATCTCATCGGCAAGGATCCTCGCGCCGCCCAGCGGCATTCGTGCGATCGGATATGCCCCGGTTGCCACGTTGCTCTCGAGGTTGACGTCGGCCTCGACTCCCTCGTCGTGCATCGTCTGCGCTTGAGCTTGTGTCGCCCAGGTATCGTGCGCCAAGCGAAAGAGAACGTAGTCGTGCACGTCGGGATGGGCTGCCTCGAACTGGGAAATCGCCGCCAAGAGGATCGAGATATTCGCCTGCGCTTGCGCCGAGTTGGTGCGCGTCGACGGAAGTCTGGAGAAGAGCGCTTGGAACGTCCATGGTTGCGCCGGCGGAGTCGGCGCATACGCGATAGTGGCACCCTCGCCGACGTGCGTGTGCACGAGGAGCTTGCCGTGCCACCCTGTCAACCGCCGGGCTTTGGCCGCGTCGTACACCGCCCCGATGAGTTGCCGGTAGTATCGCATTCCGTCGGACGTGAAGCAGGTCGTCTCAGGAGCCGCCGTGTCGATGCCGACGACCGTGTTGAAGTACGGCGCCGCCGCTGCCCCGGAAACGACGAGCCGCCCGGCGCTCCAACCCATCAGCCCGTCGTAGACCATCTTTGGCGTCGTCACCAGCGCGCGCGGCAGCAAAACGGCGGCGCACGCGCCGGTCTTCGACCACTCGCTGTATTGCGCGCCTCCTGGGAGCGTCGCGAGTTGCGCAGTGTGCGTCATGAGCACGACCTTGACCGTCGGCATCGGCTTGGCCATAGCGTGCAGCGCCGCGGCGAGGCCCGCATCGGACGGTGCGTCGATCATGCACTCGATCGAATCGAGCGGCTGGGATTTACCGTCGGCAAAGTTCCATCCGCCGACGAAAGGCACCGATTGTTCCGAAACGTCAATGTGCGTCGCGGCAAGATCAAGAACGGTCGCCCTGCAGAGATCCGCGTTGAGCCGATCGTCGCTTCCGGCATAGAAACGCGACTGAAGATACGACCAGGCCGGTCCTCCACGGAAGGCATACGCACTGTCGAACTCCGACCACGGCGTCGCCGTCAGCACTCGCTCCAAGGTACCGTCGAGCGCCACCGCGCTCCCAGCAACTTGGCTGCGGTAGACGAGCAGCGCGGCGCGTGCGCCTAAGGCGAACCGCTGCCCGTCGGCCGGAGAGAAGAGCTTGTCGTCGAGTGCGACGCCTTTCGACGGATACCAGACGTCGGTCAGATAGTTGTAGAGCGCCAGGCGATCTTCAACGCTCACTTGTTTGCGCGGATTGGAAAGGCTTTCGATGAATGCGGGCAGGTCCGCGTAGGCGTAGTACGGGAGAATTCCGCTGAGGTGATTGTGCGCGTCAAAATAGCTGACGCCGTTTGGCGCGGCGCCAAACAGCATCAGCGACATAGCAAAAGCTACAATTTTGGCGGCTTGCAAGTCGTCAGGCTAGCGACCCGGCAAGTGGCCAGCGCAAACGCGTTGCTGCCCGCGCCAAACGGCGATCCCGTGACTGCCGTCAGCGCACCGCTGGTCGGGTTGATCTTATAGCCGGAAACGTTGTTAGAACCATAGTTGGCGACGTACGCAAACTTGCCGCGATTATCTGCCAACACGCCGCGAGGAGACGTGCCCGCGCTAAAGGGCGACCCGGGGACCGCAGTCAATGCACCGCTGGCCGGGCTGACCGTATAGGCGGAAACATTATCGGAGCTATAATTGGCGACAAAGGCAAACACGTCGTTCTTCGAGACGTTCACGGCCCAGGGGTCCGTACCAGCGCCAAATGGTGATCCCGACACCGCCGTGAGCACGCCGCCGGCGCCGATAGAGAAAGCATCGACGCCGCCAGTAAGGTCGGTCGTATAGACAAACTTATTATGAGAATCGACTCCTAAAGCGTCGTTATAGCCGCCGGCCGAAAATGGCGAACCCGCCACTTGCGTCAACGCGCCGCTGCTCTGGTTGATCGTGTATGCGGAAACGCTGCCTCCATTGTTTCCGCCATTACTGACGTACAGGTATTTGCCGTTGGGAGTGACGGCGATTCCATCGGGCAACTGCTCCGATCCGAACGGCGAACCCGAGATCTGCGTCAAGCTGCCGGTACTCGGGTTGATTGTGTAAGCGGAAATGCTGCCTCCATAATAGTTGGCGACGTAGAGGAACTTACCCGTTTTGTTGATCGCGATGCCAAAGGGCTCGCCACCCGCACCGAATGGCGATCCCGACAACTGCGTGAGCGCGCCGTTGCTGACATTGATGCTATAGCCGGAGACATTGTCGGAATCTTCGTTCGCCGTATAGAGGAAGTTATTTGCGGGAGCGATCGCCACAGCGGCCGGCTGGGTTCCCGCCGTAAAGGGCGAGCCCGTCACCGCCGACAGTGCGCCGGAGGTCGTGTTGATCGAGTAGGCCGAAATGTTGTCCGAACCATAGTTCGCCGCGTACAGAAATTGCTTGGGAACGTTGGAGATGACCGCGCCGTGCGCCAGGCGCGTCTGCACATTGGGGGTGGTTGAGATTGGGGTGGTGCCGTTGCCCGTGCTGCACGCACTCAGTAGAATGGCAGCCGATAGGGCAGGCACGAAAACCTGGAAGCTCCGCATCGCGACTCCTGTTCTGGCAGGGCACAATCCTCGTCAGGTTTACGGGCACCCGAACGAATTGGCCCGGGGGTAATCGTCCTTTCGCAAGGCCGCTTGCCTTCCTGCCGCCAAAGCTACACGCTTACTCCCCTACTGAAGCGCTGTAAGGCGCTTAAGCATTGGTAAGCGTGCGCGGAGACCGACTCGATCTCGGCAATCTCATCCGAGTGCGCGATCGCATTCCCCTGAGCGATCGCCGCCTCGCGGGTGGCCGCCTCGACCGTGGAGCAGATCGACACCGGGCGCGTGCCACCGTAGACGAGTCGCTCTCGCTCTTCGCCTGCCCAACGCTCAACCTCGTGCATCAAAGTTACAAGCTCTTGCGGCGTCATGAGTGCAACGGTATCAGCCCGTCCTGTGAATGACCTAAATAGCTGCGAGCCGGTGTGAAACCAAACGCGGATTCGAGGCCGTCAACGACTCCATGAGTACGTCACAAAATCTCACACGGACCGACCTTCGCCCGGCAGCCGCGAGCGGCAGTTTTGTCATCGGCGGCGACCTTCCGGTGCATCGCCTCGGCTTTGGCGCGATGCGCATTACGGGGCCGGGCATTTGGGGCGAGCCGCCCGACCACGACGAGGCGCTTGCAGTCTTGAAAGCCGCCGTCGAGTTCGGCGTCACGATCATCGACACTGCGGATTCGTACGGGCCCGAAGTCTCGGAGCGATTGATTGCTGAGGCGCTCTATCCTTATCCAGCGGATCTCGTCATCGCGACCAAAGCCGGTCTCGTGCGGCCCGGACCAGACGACTGGAAGCCCGACGGGCGGCCCGAGCATTTGCGCGCGGCGGTCGTGGGAAGCTTGCGCCGGCTGCGCCTAGAACGCATCGACCTCTTGCAGTTGCACCGCCCCGATCCGAAGGTACCGTTTGACGACCAAATCGGCACGCTGGTCGCGCTGCAACGCGAAGGGAAGATCCGTCACATCGGCCTCTCGAACGTGACGGTGGAGCAGATCGAAGCGGCACGCCGCATGGCGACGATCGTCTCGGTGCAAAACCTCTATAATCTGAGCGATCGCAGCGCGGAAGATGTCGTCGAGTACTGCAC
>Ga0182024_10017502_pt1 | contig 13444 bp, 13 predicted proteins | sample P32metaG_FD_120480 | JGI IMG/M metagenome (GOLD analysis project Ga0182024, IMG submission 120480) | Permafrost microbial communities from Stordalen Mire, Sweden - P3-2 metaG (Illumina Assembly) | ecosystem: Environmental > Terrestrial > Soil > Wetlands > Permafrost | place: Sweden: Stordalen...
ACGTCGACTCGATCGTCGGGGTGCAAGGAGTCGGCTCGACAGCGCTCAGGGCGACGTCGTTGTAGTCGACGTGGTCGTTGTCGACGTCGTCGTTGTCGACGTCGTCGTTGGTGATGAATTCGTGGTCGTCGGCAAAGTGGTGATCAGCGCGCCATTCCCCGTAGAAAGTTCAGTGAGTGATCCCGTGCGCGCGCTCGGTGTCGCGCTGTTCGCACCGGATTGACTGGCCACCCAAAGTTGCCCACTGAAGACGGCAAAAGCAGAGAGCCGACTGAAGTAGTACGGACCGTTGGTGTTACACATGTACCAACTCGGCCGCCCATTCAAGGCAGACAACTTGGTAACCATCGGACTCGTACCAAAGGGACTCGCGACGAAGATGTTGCCACCAGAACCGATCACCGTTGAAGGGGAACCGAATCCATAGCTACCGTCTGAGTCGGTGTAAGTGCCGATGACGGCGCCTGTTGTAGCCGCGAGCTCGGTAACCGCGTTGCTTCCGCGGTCGGCCACCCAAACGTGGCCGGCCCCGACCGCGATCCCGTCGGGAGCATTGAGCCCTTGCTCGGCGACGACACGAAGCAATCGGCCTTGGGCGATGCTCACTTCGGTCACGGAGTTGCCACTCTTGTTTGCGACGAAAACGTCAGGACCTGACACAGCGAGCGCCACGGGATCCGCAAACGAGAAGCGGGAACCCGACACTGTTCGCAACAGGGAACCGGTGCGCGTATCGATCACCGTGATTGATCCCGCTTCGTTGGACCGACCGGCATTAAGCACCAAGACGGATCGCCCGGTCCCTTCAATTGCCACCGGATTGACGAAATGGAATTGGGGTCCGGCTATTACCCGAACCAGGGCGCCAGTGTCGGCGCGAATCTCACTCACCGAGCCGGCCCCGTTAGCGATGAAAAGGTTCAATCCTGAGCGGACGACCGCCGTCGGATGATTGAATCCGTAGTTGTTCCCGCTCAAGGTCGCAATCCACGAGCCGTTCGACGGATTGATCTCAGAGACGGAGTTACCAGCCTCGTTGGTCACCCACAGATGACCACCGCCAAAGGCCAATCCGGAAGGTGAATCGAACTCGAAAGCACCAGATGCCGCCGACGCCGCCTGTATCGGAATGACACTGAGACCGGTGGCGGCAATGACGCAAAAACGAAGCCACGCGGCGATACTCCTCCGTCGGCGAGGTGTCATAAGACGGATTGTAAACCCCAAACAGTCCCATTGGTTGACAACATTGGCCCAAAACTCAGTCGGACAGCGAGCTTTAGCTTTTCCGTGAAGACACGTCGGCGAAAATCGTTCGCTGCGAACTCGGCCCCAGCAAGTGGCTAGTGCCAAGGGAGGTCGCCGTCGAAGTGAAGTGAGAGGAGATTAGGTCCCCGAGGCAATCCTTCTCGGTGTGCGCTGCCGGGGCGGTGCGGTGCATCGGTGGCCAGTCCAAGTGCGGACATTGTCCCGAACACGGCACCGGAGGCGCGACAAGGCGTTCAGCTAATCGGTAGGCAACTTTTCCGTAGTTGATAGGTCAGCCTCCGAAGTCGGGACACGCCTCCTCCGCACTTCGTTTCATTCAAGTTCTGTTTGAAGTCGCTCGGGTCCAAAATCGCACCGCCCTCGACAGCGCCTTGATTGAGATCACGCAGTGAATCTTCCAACTCTTGTCGCTCAATCAATGGAAAAGCTACGACGTCGAGTTCGCGTTCGCTCGGTCCTGACGTTGTTCGTAGAGCGAACTTGTAAGCACGAGCCAGAGGATTCGGGCGCTGAGGCGACCGGTCTCTTGCGCGCTCTTCGAGGGAAACGCGTTGGTCGCGAATCCCGAGATGTGCATCGAGAACGCATCCATCACCCAGGTTGGCGGCGAACCATCTCCATCCAATGCTCGCCACGCCTCGGCGGCAACCGTTTCCGCGTATCGCTGACGCAGCGGTATCGTGGTGGCGATTTTGACCGTGACTTCAGGAGAGATATTCGGTCGATCGGTGTGAAGATCCCAGAACGCTCGGCCAAGGAGATGTCGGGAAAGTTCGTGCATCGATACAATCGCATCGGTGAGCCACCCTTCAAGGTCGGCTTCCGGAGCCGGAGGCGCCGGCACTTCCGTTTCAAAGATCTGTTCAATTTCGTTCAACGTGGCGAGAATGAGTTCACCGTGGTTTGTAAAGTGACGAAACACGGTGCGCCGACTCACTCCCGCCGCGTCAGCGACTTGGTCAATCGTGGCGTCCAGTCCCCACGCCGCCACGGCAGTCAGCGCGCCTTGAATAATGCGTGCCTGCGCCCGGGTGCGTGAATCCTGTCGCAGCGAGGGCCGAGGGGCGATGACGGACGCTCCGCTCTCCCCGCCTGTTTCGATGGTCGGCAGATCTCGCTCGTTCGGCTTTGACTCCATAATGCCATTGTAGCGCGTCTATATGGCATGGTATAGTGTCAATATGACATCTGAATGGGACTCTAAGCCGAACGTGACGACGACAGGGTTTCGAGGGGAAGAAGCAGCTTTCGATCCGGAATCACGCTCAGCTCTCGATCTTCCTCACACGGAGCCGAGTAGGCGCTTCGCCATGTTGGAAAAGGTCGGTCACCGCTCGGCGGACATCATTGTCGTCATCGATCGAAACGGGACCGTCGTCTACGCCAACCCCGTTGCCCTTGAAACGTTCAGAATCTCGCTCGAGCAGAGCATCGGTACGCGAGCGTTCAAATATCTCCACCCTGACGACACGAAGCGCGTGACGCGTGCCTTCTTCGAACTGGCTCGAAAACCCGGGGCGTCCGTGAGCGATTCGGTGAGAGTCGTGACCGACGATGGTGAGATCCGTGATCTCGAGATTATTTTGACGAACTGTCTCGACAACGACGACGTGGACGGGATCATCGTGAACGGCCGCGACGTCTCCGAGCGACGGGCGTACGTGACACAGCTGGAGGCGCGCGAAGAGTGGTACCGGACGCTCGCGGCCAACTCCAACGACTTGATCGCCGTCCTCGACGACGAGGCGAGGACGATCTTCGTCAGCCCAAACAATGAGAGGTTCTCGGGCTACGGCCCACAAGATCGACTCGGCAGGAGCGGCCTTGAATTCATCCATCCCGACGACCTGGACGCGGCCCGTAAGACTTTTGTCAGCGTCGTCCAACAAGGCGGCACGAGTCGGCCGGTTGTCTATCGCTACGCAACGGTCACGGGTGGATGGCGCTTCTTAGAGATCGTCCTTACAAACTGTCTGAATGAACCGGCGATCCAGGGGATCGTCGTGAACGCACGCGACGTGACGGATCGAACGAATCTGAGTCGCGCGTTACAGACATTGACCGAAGGCAATCAAGTCTTGGTTCGCGCCACCGATGAAGTGCAATTGCTTTCAGACATCTGCCAAACCATTGTCGCCTCCGGCGCGTACTTACTGGCCTGGGTTGGCTACGCGGAACACGATGAAGCAAAAACGGTGCGTCCCGTCGTCGCCGCCGGCCGCACGGAGTATCTCGACGAAGTTCGAGTGAGTTGGGGTGACGACGAGTTCGGTCAAGGTCCGACGGGACTGGCTATTCGAACCGGCACCGTCCAAGTGCTCACCGACCTGCGCGAAGCGAACCATCTCGCCGCGTGGCAGGCACCCGCTGAGAAGTACGGACTACGAACCGGGTGCTCGTTTCAACTGGTCGTCGGCGCCGAGACGGTCGGCTCGCTCACGATCTACGCGGGCGAGCCCGGCGCCTTTGGCTCGGACGAAGTCGCGTTGCTAGGGGAACTTGCCAACGATCTGGCCTACGGAATCGGGCGACTTCGTGACGCCGCTCAACTCTTAGAGAAGGAGACTCTTCTACGAGAGTCCGAGCAGCGCTTTCGAATCGCCTTTGAGCAGAACCTGGCCCCCATGCTCTTCGTAGATCTCGCGGATCGAGTGTTCGCGGCCAATGAGGCTTTTTGTCAAATGACTGGTTTATCGAGCGATGAACTACGTAGTGAAGAATCGAATCCCTTCACATATCCCGACGACCGCGACGTTAGCGAAGAGGTTCAGCGTCGCCTCGTGCGAGGCGCCCCCGGTCCCGACCGCTACGTAAAGCGGTTTCTGCGCAAGGACGGTCGAATCGTCATCGCCGAAGTCTCGAAGTCCGCCGCTCGTGACGAATCCGGGGAGATCCTCTATTACGTCATTTCTGGACGCGACATCACCGAGGAGCGCGCACTCATCGAACAGCTCTCGCACCAGGCGTTGCACGATCCCTTGACGGACCTCGCCAATCGAGTGCTCTTCGAAGATCGGCTCGCGCAGGCCCACGCGAAGGCGTCACGTCAAGGCGGTTTGGGTGCGGTGTTCTTGCTCGACCTCGACGACTTTAAGGGGATAAACGACGTTCACGGTCACGTGGTAGGCGACCAATTGCTCGTCGCGATTACACGTCGCTTCCAAGAATCCCTTGGTCCCTCTGAGACCCTCGGTCGCTTTGGGGGCGATGAGTTCCACTACTTAGTGGAGGACCTCACGTCGCCGGGAGAGGCTCCCACGATTGCAAAACGTCTTCTAAACGTCTTTGCCGAACCCTTCGTGGTGTCGGGTGTGCACGTGGAGCAACACGTGAGTATTGGCGTCGTGGTTTGGGACGGATCGAGGTCGGATCCCGAAGAGATCACTCGCGACGCCGACGTCGCGCTCTACGAGGCCAAACGTCAGGGCAAGGGCCGATACTCCATCTTCACTCGCAATATGCACCAAAAGGCGATCAGTAGATTTGCGCTCGTGCAAGACCTGCACCTCGCGCTGCAGTTCGGAGAACTGTCAATGCACTACCAGCCGATCATCGACCTCGCAGCCAATGAGATCGTCGGCTTTGAAGCGCTGATGCGATGGCAGCACCCCGATCGCGGGTGGGTGCCGCCGAGCGTGTTCATTCCTCTTGCTGAGCAGAGTGGACTCATTTTGGAACTCGGCGTCTTTGCACTGCGCGAAGCAGTCGCCGCGGCGAGCTCGTGGGGACCAACCGGATCGCTTGGCCATCGACCGTACGTCACGGTCAACCTCTCGGCGCACCAGTTCCATGAACCCAAGATGGTCTCGATGATCGAAGACGTGCTCACGACGAGCGGCATTGAGCCTGAGCGACTCGTTATCGAAATCACTGAGAGTGCCCTGTTGCGCGACGCGAGCGAGGCGACGAACGTGATTCGTCGTCTCCAAGAACATGGAGTGAGTTTCGCGTTGGACGACTTTGGCACCGGCTACTCGTCGCTTTCGTACCTTGCGGAGCTGCATCCACGAGTCATCAAGATCGATCAATCGTTTGTTCGACCCTCAAACGAAAGTCTTCGCTACGACGCACTCCTCGAGACGATCATTACGTTGGGTGACAAACTTGACATCACGATGCTCGCCGAAGGAATCGAGACTCCGGCACAACTGGCGCGCCTGCGACTCCTAGGTTGCGAACTTGGTCAAGGCTTCCTCTTTTCGCGCCCCGTGCCGAGTGACCAACTGGCGGCCTTGTTGACGCGCGGACGCAGTGAGTGGGAAAGTCTGATTTCGTAGTCTGGCGATCTCCACTGACGTCACCATTAATAGTTTGAAGCGCCGTCAGTCAGCAACAGTTAGTCGGTGTCGGGTCCCGATCGATTGTTGTCGCCGATTATCCGACTCGAAAAGATCGCCGACTCCTCAAGAATCAGTTCGTTGGCGATGCGTCGTCACCACTCAGGGGAAGCGAGCGAGTGCTTGGTGAACCCGAAGAGAAACCTCTCGGCGTTCGTTGCGGTGGCCGGTGGGGAGCCTCAGTGGCCAGTCGCAAATGCGGACGTTGTCCCGACCACGGCGCCGGAGGCGCGACGATGCGCGCCGCCAATCGGTACGCAACTTTCTCGTAGTTCACGCGCCAACCAACGAAGTCGGGCCACGCCTCCTCGGCACTTCGTTCCATTTCAAACCCGGTCTCTCGCATCATGCCTACGGCCTCCTCGAACTCCGCGTAGGTCAGCTCAATCGGGCCTGCAGGATCGGGGTCGGATTCAACGTCCCAGCCGAGCGTCACGGCGATGCGATTAAGTGCGGTGAAGCCCATGCGAAGACAGAGTCGGGCCTGTGACGACGCTCGATTCGGCGCTAGCGAAAGATGCATGGCCGCGGCGTCGAGTACCGAGAGCAGTCCCACGAGCCACGAGTACCACGGCTCGGGAGAACGAAAGAGGAGGAGGACCGGGTACGTCGTGTGACTTTCGGCCAGATCCGCTGACCACTCCTCCCACGTGGCGTAGAAGTCGGGCAAGGTGTCGGTGATGCCGACGATCTGGTGTCGCATCAAGATCTCTGGGCCCCACGCCGGGACACCCGACCTACTTTCGAGCAGAGCCACCAAGCCTTCGCGTCGATTGAAGGAAGCGTAGAGACTCGGCAGATACGCGATCTGCAACGTCACGACCACGACCCACGTCGCGCCAGCCGTGATGTCGAGGGCGACGTTCGTCGGTCCTCCCAAGTGAATCGCTCCCACCGTGAAGAGACTCGTCGTCGCTTGGAGCAACGCGTTCGCGAGGCCGTGCGTCGTCGAGTACAACATCAACGCGAAGCCAACGATGAAGCCCCCGGCCCACGTGACCAGTTGGGCCACGATACAGACCGGCCCCGTCGGAGCCATGATGGCGTCCTTCGCTTCGTAGCGGCGAGCCAATTGGGACAGTCCAATGAACGCGAGGCGAACCATTGAATTTACTTTGAGTGAGATCCGCTCAAAGCCACGTGGTCGACGTGGGAGAACGAGAGCGAACAGTATGTTGGCGCCGACAATGACGCAAACGATTGCACCCAGAACGAACAGCAGTTCACTCACGCGAGAGCACTCATCGAACGTCGCCCGACATTATCGGTCCGCTTGGGCGTGGATATCTGGTCGACTAGCACTGAGCACCTTCCCTAACGGCTCCGTGTGGCGATGTTAGGGCGTTAGCGACGCCACGCACAACGAGTAGGTGTCGAGTAACAAATCGATCGTGAGATTCGCCACACACCATACGCGCGAGCGTGCTCGCTCTTGTTCGAGACGCGAACTAGGCCATCACTTCGAGTCGGGGTAGCCAACACCGACGAGCGCGAGCCCGCCAGCCGGCGCCGCCTGTGGGAGTTGGTACCGGCTCAAGCTCTCGAGACGTTCGCGCACGATGCCCACGTCCAGGTCACCCTGACCAACGGCGACCATCGTCGAGACCAGGCACCGCACCATGTTGTGACAGAAGGACTGGGCGCGAATCGTGAGGCGCACCACGGGCGCGTGACGCGGACTCATCACCCACTCGTCCTCCAATCGCTCCCAATGGGCTATCAATACCCTTCGAAGAAGCGGCTCGTCCGCGCTTGAATTGGTCGGTCGACGGCAAAATGCTCGAAAATCGTGCGTGCCCAACACGTCCTTCGCGACTCGATTCATGGCGCGAAGGTCGAGCGGTCCGGCCACGGACCAAGCCCAGGCGTTCGTGGACTCGAGTCCGGGTGGTTTCGACTCGAGAACCAGGTAGCGATACTCACGCCACGTCGCCGAAAAGCGCGCGTGGAAGTCATTCTCAACGGGTTCGGCCCTCAGAATCTGTACGCGACCGCGAAGTTGTTTGTTCAACGACGTCATGAGGCGCTCGCTCTCGAGCGAGCGAACCTTCGTCACGACCGGGAGGTCGACGTGGACGACCTGGTTGAAAGCGTGCACGCCGGCGTCGGTGCGACCAGCGCCCACGATCAGTGGTTCGTGCTCGAGGCGAAGCGTCTTAGCAAGGATGGCGCGAAGGAGCCCCACGACCGTGTCGTGTTGAGGTTGGTACGCGAAGCCACTAAAGGCCTGGCCGTCGTAGGCCAGGTCGAGGCGCCAGCGTTGCGTGGCGCCTGGTGGATCAGACGAATTCAATGCGCGCCATCGGGGCGTTATCGCCCTGACGCGGCCCGAGCTTCAAGATGCGCGTGTAGCCACCGGGACGGTCCGTGTAGCGCGGCGCGATCTCGGTGAACAACTTGTGCGTCATGTCCTTGTCGCGAATGAACGCGACGACGCGACGGTGCGCGTGGACCGATCCCTCCGGTGAGTTCTTCGCGGCGGTGACGACTTTTTCGACGATCGGACGAAGTGCCTTGGCCTTGGCCTCGGTCGTGACGATGGACTCCGCGGCGATCATCGAGGCGACGAGGTTGCCCATCATCGCCTTCTGGTGCGCCGAGTTACCACCGAAGCGCTTGCCTTTGGTTGGAGTACCGCGCATGCTTAGTCCTCTACTCGAAGTGAAAGACCGCGCTCTTCGAGACGGTCGTTCACGTCCTTCAGCGACGTCGCGCCGAAGTTGGTGATCGACGTGAGGTCGCGCTCGGTGGCGTTGACGAGCTGGGCGATCGTGTTGATGCCCGCGCGCTTCAAGCAGTTGCGCGAACGCTCGGTGAGACCGAGCTCTTCGATGCGGATGTCGAGTTCACTCGCGGCGGCCTGGGCGCTGCCCACGTCACCGAGCTCGAGCGAGGGTGCCTCTTCGTCGAAGCTGGCGATCAGCTCAACGAGTGAGCCGAGTGTCTTGCCGGCCGAGGCCAGCGCTTCACGAGGTGAGATCGATCCGTCGGTCTCGATGTCGAGGACGAGGCGGTCGAAGTCCTTGCTCTGCTCGACACGGACGGGCTCGATCTCGAAACTCACGCGACGAACGGGTGAGAAGATCGCGTCGAGGGGGATCACGCCAATGGTCGACGAACCCTTGTTGCCTTCGGCACCCACGTAGCCCTTGCCGCGCTCGACGGTGAGCTCGAAGGTGAGGGCACTCTTGGGTGTCGTCAGGTACGCGAGGTGCAGGTCGCCGTTCAAGATCTCGACGTCGGCCGTCGTGGACAGGTCGGACGCGATGACCTGACCCTCGCCGCGCTTGTCAAGGCGAAGCGTCACGGGCTCGTCGGAGTGCACGCGAATGAGCAGGTCCTTCAGGTTCAAGGTGATGTCTTGGACGTCTTCCTTGACGCCTTCGATGACACCGAACTCGTGCAACACGGCGTCGAACTTTACGCGCGTGGCGGCGGCACCGGGAATCGACGACAACAAGGTGCGACGCAGCGAGTTGCCAAGCGTGTGGCCAAAGCCGGGGTCGAGTGGGCCAATGCCGAAGGACTGACGGTTATTGACTTCGTCGCCGAGGGCTTCGATGGTAGGTCGTTGGATAATCAACATAGGGACTCCTAGGGTATTTAAAAAGAACGGTTACTTGGAGTACAACTCGACGATGAGTTGCTCTTGGATCGACTCGTCGATCTGCTCGCGCTGGGGTACGACGCGCACGGTGACGCTAAAGCCATTTTCGCCCTTTTCGAGCCAGCCGGGCACGCTGCGGTCCAGCACGTCGAGGTTGCGCTTCACGTTGAAGTTCTCGCGGGTGGCGACCTTCAGCGTCACGACTTCACCGGGACGAACCCGGTACGAAGGAATGTCCACGCGCTTGCCGTCGATGCTGACGTGGCCGTGGCGAACGAGCTGGCGGGCCTGGGCGCGCGACGCGCCCCATCCAGCGCGGTACGTCACGTTGTCGAGGCGGGTCTCGAGGAACTGCAGCAAGTTCACACCGGTCATGCCGGGGCGACGGTTCGCCTCTTCGTAGAGGTTACGGAACTGCTTTTCCAAGATGCCGTAGATGCGACGAGCCTTCTGCTTCTCGCGCAGCTGGGTCAAGTACTCCGAACCCTGGCGTTGACGGTCGCGACCGTGCATGCCGGGCGGAAAGGCGCGCACGCGACGGTCCGAGTTCTCGGCGACGGGGCACTTCAAGGTAAAGCAGCGCTCACCCTTTAGGTAGAGCTTGGTGCGCTCACGTCGACAGAGTCGACAAACGGGTCCGGTGTAACGAGCCATAACTATTCCTTAACCTCGACGCCGCTTTTTGGGGCGACATCCGTTGTGCGGCAGTGGGGTGACGTCTTTGATCGCCACGACTTCGATGCCGGCGGCGGCGATCGAGCGAATCGCGGTCTCACGACCCGAGCCGGGACCGCGCACCAACACGTCGACCTTCTTCACGCCGTGTTCCATCGCGGCGCGGGCGCACTTCTCGGCGGCCAACTGCGCGGCGTACGGCGTTGACTTACGCGACCCCTTGAAACCAACCTGACCCGACGAAGCCCACGCCAAGACGTTGCCCTCGGGATCGGTGATGGAGACGATCGTGTTGTTGAACGAGCTCTTGATGTGCGCGACGCCGAAGGCGACGTTCTTTCGTTCCTTCTTGCGGGTCTTGCGAACAGCGGTTGGCTTAGCCATTACTTCGTTACCTTCTTCTTACCGGCGACGGTGCGCTTAGGTCCTTTGCGAGTGCGGGCGTTGGTGCGAGTGCGCTGACCGCGAACGGGCAGACCCTTGCGGTGGCGGATGCCCTGAAGGGAGTTGATCTCCATCTTGCGCTTGATGTCCTGAGCGACGTCGCGACGAAGGTCACCTTCGACGGTGACGTTCTGGTCGATGTAGGTACGCAGCTGATTGACTTCACTCTCGGTGAGATCCTTCACGCGTGTCGACTCGTTGATGCCCGTCGTGGCGCAGATTTGTTGTGCGATGGTGGAACCAACGCCAAAGATATAGGTGAGTGCGATCACCGTGCGCTTGTCGCGCGGAATGTCAACACCAGCAATACGAGCCATCGTTTTCTCCTAACCCTGACGCTGCTTGTGGCGCGGGTTCGCTTCACAGATCACGCGAACGACCCCGGCCCGGCGAATGACCTTGCACTTCTCACAGATGGGTTTCACGCTCGCGCGAACTTTCATTTATATACTTTCTCGATGTCGAAGAACGTGAGTTATCGGTAGCGGTAGGTGATGCGTCCGCGGGTCATGTCGTAGGGCGTGATCTCAACTTGCACCTTGTCGCCGGGAAGAATACGGATGCGGTGCATGCGCATTTTCCCCGAACTGTGAGCGAGAACGGTGTAACCATTCTCGAGCTCGACACGAAACATGGCGTTGGGTAGAGGCTCGACGACGGTTCCCTCAACGGTGAACGCGTCTTCCTTTGGCTTACTCAGGTTCCTTCTCCTTATATACGTCACTACAGGGCGCGCGAGAGCTCAACGCCCACGCGGGTAGACCTCAAAGTCATGCCTCAAGGTCGGCTTACTATTCTACCGGATTTTCTCAAAAACGCAAAAACAGCGCCATTTTTACGTCAAGGGGGTTTGCACGTCAGACCAGAAGGCCACCGTCAATTCTAGCGGGATTGCCAAAAAGGACGTCCGGGGCATCCTTCAATTTCGGCGACGCGCCCTCACGAGCAACAAGTCCGACCCGAGCCGCAACGACACGGAGCCGACGAGGGACCGCCTCGGCGTGCCTGTTCGTCCCAGCCTGACCAGGCACAGCAGTCCCGGGGCGACGGGTTCGCGTCGAGGGCGACGGCCCAGAGGACGAGCGACAGACTGACTTCGGGGGCAGGCTACGACTCCATGAATCCCGGATCAGGCGAGGAGATTCCCCTCGACACGTCCGTGTTATCGCGGGAAGAGGCCACCACTTACCGCTGTGTGGTCACGCCTCCGTTATTGCTGGCTGACGGGGCGAAGTCGAGCCGAAGAGCCGCTTCCTCCCAACGATGTCGGGAGTTGTCGACGGCGAATCGACCGATTCACGATGAACGTAGTGATCTCCTAGGACCGAAATGGTCACGGCGAGAAGATTGGCAAAGAAGGGGATCTCAACGTCCACCGACCACGCCGAGGGCAGCCAGTTGAAGAACGAGGTCGGAAACAACACAACCCACCACAGGCACATGGCTCCGGCGAAATACGTCGTAGGCGATCGCGGCGTGTTCAACGCCAAGGCTCGCGCGACCCAGATCCATAGGATTGGCACGATGAGCAACGTGTAGTCAGCGTGTGAGACGGGAAGCAACAACAGCACGCAGCCGACGACGTTCCAGAAACTCAGACGAGTACTGTCGCTCCAGCGCAGGCATCGCACGAGGATACTTATCGCCCACGTGGCGAGAATCAACGTGGTGATCCACCGTAGTGGCGCCGATACGAACAGTGGCTGAGCGAACCCGCTCTTGGAGAACAGAGCCTGCGGTGCGCCCCAGACTGAACAGCTGACGAGTCGTTGCGAGCTCGCGCTCACGGTGACCCGGATCAACGACGCCAATTCCGACGGACCACCGAGAATCAGCGCCAGAATCGGGGCGATGAGCGAAGTAAGCAAAAAGGCAATAAGTGTTCGCCACCGACGCGGGAAGTCTCGGCGAAGGAAGATCAGCGCTACCGCCCACGGCCAGGTTTTCACGATGCCCCCGAAGGCCAACAGCGCACCGGACGTGGCCGAGCGACCACGTTCCGAAGCCAACACTGACGCCGCTAAGAAGACGAGAACGAACGCGTCCGTATTCCCGTTATTGAAGTTCACTGTTGTCGGCATGAATCGGAGTATCGACCCAATCATGATGCCGAACAGGACTGGTCGACGCCAATCGCGCTCAAGGGGACCTTCCGCCTTCATAACGAGCAGCACCGCGAGCACCAGCGAAGCTATCGAAGCAATGAGCCAAAGGTGCCACACGGTGGAGATCCCCAGGTGAAGGAACGGCCAGAGCACGAGGGCGATCAAGGGTGAGTAGACGTAGCCGTCACCACGAGTGCCAAAGCCGAAGTGGTAGGGATTGAGCCCCGAAGCGACCAAGTGGGACGCGTGATAGAAGATCCAGAAATCATCGCCCCTACTTCTGAAGTCACCTGGGACGGCCCACGCGTTGCTGTGGTACCGCTCATAGGACAGCGCAAGAGTGCCCAGGACGGCTAAAGCCCACAGACCGGCTATCACGGCACGTGATTTGCCCGTCGACGTCATCTCTTGATCTGTGCCGATAGGCCGACTCTGATGAAACATTCCAGCTTCCCTCCGAAGACTCTTCAACGTACCCAGAGCGAGTGAACAACTATCAAGTTGGCCGACACCGCTTGTTAACCAACTTGGCCGGGTCCCAGTAAATGGACCACTCTCGTGAGAGCTTGACCTTGGTTCATCGCGATAGTAGCCCTTCACACGCGACAGCGTCAAAACATTCAAATCTGTATGAAAAGAGTGGGAATCGGATTCCTAAGGGGTGCGACGGAACCGAGTAGTCACCCGTTGGACTTGTCAGCAGGATTGGTGATCGAACTCGAGCATCTTGGTGCCAATTAGATTGATCAACTCTACGCACCAGTGCGAACAAAGTGTATGACTCGTATTGGAATGACACCGGAGAAGAACTCCACCTTTCGTTGGACGTAGCCTTCTCGACCCAGCGTGGCTACGAATCGATTCGTTCCGAGGACGCTGCCGTCGTCCACTAACCAGACGTTGCGAGGAGCTGTCGAAATGGTCCGGCGATTTACGCTTAAGTCGAACCCTTCGACGAAGGGTTGTTTCAACAACTGCGGCCACTCAGAAACGGAGACGTGAAACGA
>Ga0182024_10017503_pt1 | contig 13444 bp, 11 predicted proteins | sample P32metaG_FD_120480 | JGI IMG/M metagenome (GOLD analysis project Ga0182024, IMG submission 120480) | Permafrost microbial communities from Stordalen Mire, Sweden - P3-2 metaG (Illumina Assembly) | ecosystem: Environmental > Terrestrial > Soil > Wetlands > Permafrost | place: Sweden: Stordalen...
CAATTTCATCGGCTCGGGATGGATTCGGCGGTCGGGGCGGTGGTGTCGGTGTCAATGTTCCGCGAATTGGGCCCGGTGCTTACGGGCTTGATGATGGCGGGGCGCGTGGGCGCGGCGATGTCCGCGGAGATCGGCACCATGAAGGTGACCGAACAGATCGACGCGCTGCGGGCGCTGGGGGTTTACCCGGTGGATTACCTTGTGGTGCCGCGGGTGCTGGCGATGATAATTTCCATGCCGCTGCTAGTGGCGGAGTGCGTCGGGCTGGGGATCGTGGCGGGGTATTTTGTGGGGGTGAAGCTGCTGGATGTGCAGGGGGCATATTACCTGGATTACATGCTGGATTTTACGGGCTCGCGGGACATCAAGATGGCATTGACGAAGGGGGTCGTCTTTTCGCTGATTATCGTGTTCGTATCGTGCCATCAGGGCCTGAATGCGAAGGAAGGCGCGGTAGGAGTGGGGCGCGCGCCCACGGAGGCGGTGGTGATCGGGTCGCTCTCGATTTTGGTGATCAATTTCTTCCTCTCGATGATTCTGAACGCGATCTTCCCCGGAGGCCTATGACAGCGGCCAGCCCAACCGTGCAAAGTCCGCCGGCGGGAGCGTCCGGGGCGGCGCCGTTGATTGCGATCCGGGACCTCTGGAAGCGATTGGGAGACCAGGAGGTGCTAAAGGGGTTTGATCTGGACGTACCGACCGGGGAGACGCTGGTGATCGTGGGGCGGAGCGGCGGGGGAAAAAGCGTGCTGCTCAAGCACATCATCGGGCTCATGAAGCCTGACAAGGGGGATGTCCTGGTGGATGGAGAGAGCATCGTGGCGTTGACCGAGCGGCAGCTTTCGCGCGTGCGCAAGAAGATAGCGGTCTTGTTCCAGAGCGCGGCGTTGTTTGACTCGATGACCGTCGAGGAGAATATCGCGTTCCCGCTGCGGGAGACGGGGCTGAAGGACCAGGGTCAGATTGATGCGAAGGTGGCGGGGGCGCTCGAGATGGTGGACCTGGCCGGCGAGCAGAAGAAGATGCCGGAGAAGCTAAGCGGCGGGATGCGGAAACGGGTGGGGCTGGCGCGCGCGATTGTCACGGAGCCGCGTTGCATTTTGTACGATGAGCCGACGACCGGGCTGGACCCGATCGTGGCGGACTCGATCAACCGGCTGATTCGCCGCTTGCAAAGACGTCTCGGGATCACTTCCATCGTGGTGACGCATGACATGAAGAGCGCTTTTCATGTGGCGGATCAGGTGGCCTATCTCTACGATGGGCGTGTATATTTCAAAGGAGCGCCGGATGAATTGCGCGCCTCGACCGACCCGCTGATCCACGATTTCATAGAGGGCCGGTCGCGTGAACTGACCGGAGAAGATTAACCCCCACCGATCCTGAATTTTGAGCACTAACACCAATCGCGAGCAGGCCCTGGAATTGAAGGCGGGTATCTTTGTCCTCATCGGACTGGTGTTCATCGCAATGATGGCATTCAAGTTTGGCCGTCTGGGACAGGGGCTTTTTCAGCAATACTATACGGTGACCGTGACATTCCCGAGCGCGGACGGGCTGATCAAGAATTCCGACGTGCAACTGGCGGGGGCGCGCGTGGGCTATGTCGCGGAGAAGCCGGTGATCGCGCCTGGTGGGAGCGGGGTGACGCTGCCGCTCAAGATTCTCGCCGATGTCAAGATACCGCGCGCGACGACGATCGAGGTGGGGAGTTCGGGGTTGCTGGGGGATAAGTTCGTGGACATCTCGCCGAGCAAGGAGTTCGACGTGAAAACGTACAATTCGTCGGACCCGAGCCAGGTACTCAAGGATGGCGACACGGTGCACGGAGCATCGGGGGGCGGGATGCTTGGCGCATTGCAGGGCAAGGCGGAGGTCCTGTTTGACGACCTGACGCAGGAGACCGAGAAACTGAAGGTGGTCACGGACCAGATCCATACCGGAATCCTGAGCCCGCAGAATCAGCAAAATATCGCGGAGACGTTTGCGAACCTGAAGGGAACGACGGAGCATTTTGACGTGGCGTCGAGGGACCTGGACGGGGTCATTCTCGATACAAAAACGACCCTGGGCACGGTAAATGCAGCCGCCGCCAATGTGCAGCCAGCGATCCAAGATGCCCAGAAGACGCTTGAAGCCGTCCGCGACGTGCTCGCGAAAGCGGAATCGGGCAACGGGCTGATCGCGACATTGCTGAACGACGCGAAGCTTTCGGAGGACCTGAAGATATTAGTCGCCAATCTCAAGGAGCATGGTGTGCTCTTCTACAAAAATCGCGCGGGCGAGGCCGCGGCAACTCCGGCTGGGAAAACAGGCCCGTAACGCGCCGGCCAGGCCGAACCTATGACGCCGCTCCGCACAGTAAATCTCCTGCGGGCGCTGTTTGTGATGTTCGCGTGCTTTGTGGGCGTGGCGGTGGGGCCGGCGCTATTCAAATCGCCGTGGGTCGGGGCGGGGGCGGGATTGATCTTCGGGTTGGTGGTGGTGCTTGCGGACCGGCTCCTGAAAGGGGTCAGCCTGCGGACATTTTCATCCGCGACGTTCGGGCTGCTCCTGGGACTGTTTTTCTCCTGGCTCCTCCTTTCGTCAAACGTGCTGCGGAATGCGAGCGAGGATCTCCAATGGATAGTCGGGCTCGCGGTGTACTCGAGTTTTGGCTACCTGGGCATGATGCTGGCGATGCGGAGCGGGCGCGATGAGTTCTCGCTGATTATCCCGTATGTGCGGTTTCGGCAGACGGCAGTGCAGGATATTCCGCTGATCATCGACAGCAACGTGCTGATCGACGGGAGGCTCGAGCGGTTGCGGAAAACGGGTTTCATCGGCACGTCCCTGGTGGTGCCGCGATTTGTGCTGGACGAGCTGCAATTGCTCGCGGATTCCGGCGACTCCCAGCGGAGGGAGCGCGGGCGGCGGGCGTTGACATTGCTCGAGGAGATGCGGCAGCGGGACGCGGCGAGCGTTTCCATCCACGAAAGCTCGCTGGACGGCGAGACGAAGGTGGATGCAAAGCTGGTGCAACTGGCGCAATTGCTGGGGGCCCGGCTTCTGACCAACGACTCAAATCTGTGCAAAATCGCGCGGCTTCAGAACGTGATAGCGCTGAACCTGAATGAACTGGCGGAGGCGCTGAGACCGCAGCTTGCCTCGGGAGACGAGCTTGAGCTGACGTTGATGAAGGAGGGAAAAGAGGCCCACCAGGCGGTAGGGTATCTTCCCGATGGGACAATGGTCGTGGTCAACCATGGCCGTGGATACCTTGGCCAGTCAGTGGCTGTCAGCGTCTCGAGCGTGGTCCATACCACGGCGGGACGGCTTTTCTTCGCGGATTTGAAGAAGGCTTGATACCCGGCTTCGCCGGGGGGGGCAAACCGGGCGGCCGCGGTGATTAAGCCGCGACCGCCACTAGGGTGGCGAGAGAGCTATTCCGGCTCTTGCTGCGGGAGTGTGCGATCGATTTCAACCAGACGCGCAAACGCCGCCGCAAAATCACGGAAGGCGGTCGCAGGAAGCATGATTGTATCACGCCGGCCTCCGACATCCTCGGTGATCTTAAGAAACCGTCCGCGCTGGTTCTCCTTGAGATCGAGGAAGAAAATCTTCCGATCGATCACAACTTTCTCCGACGCAAGCGGATCCATGCCAGTTCTCTCTCCTGGATTCGAATTAATCATAAACTACGTCCTTCTACTGACTCTGCCATCAGGGTTTTGACTGATACCATCTTGAAATAGAGCGCTTCCCGCGCACGTTTCAAGGTTAAATCTATGTAAATTCTCCAAATTTCGCCCGCCAACCTTTGGATACGTTTGCAGGTTAACATGTGGATTCATAATTCCAATCGACTACGGCGGAAAATTGGCCGTCAACGCAGGCCAATGGCGATCCTGACCTTTCGCACTGTCTCCGCGGCCAGTGCGTTTGCGCGTTCGGCGCCCGATGAGAGGACGCTTTCCACGTAGCCGGGGTCGGCTTCCAGTTCCGCCCGGCGGCGCCGCATCGGCTCGAAATAGCTCCACATTGCCCCGAAAAGTTCCTTTTTGAAGTCGCCGTAGCCGGTGCCGCCGGCACGGAAGCGGCGCTCCATGTCCGATACCTCGCCTGGCGAGGCGAAGAGTTTGTAAAGTTCGACAATTGCGGAGCCGGCCGGGTCTTTCGGGGCGTCGACGGGAGTTGAATCGGTGACGATGCCCATCACTTTTTTGCGGAGGGATTTTTCGCCGGCGAATAGCTCGATGGTGTTCTCGTAGCTCTTGCTCATTTTCCGGCCATCGAGACCGACGATGGTTTCAACGCCCGGAAGGATGCTAGGCTCCGGGATGGTGAAGGTCTCGCCGAAAGTGCGATTGAACTTAAGGGCGAGGTCGCGGGTCATCTCGACATGCTGCTTCTGGTCGCGGCCGACCGGGACGATGTTGCTCTGGTAGATGAGGATATCGATGGCCATCAGGACCGGGTAGGCGAAGAGGCCGAGATTGACGGCGGCGTCCCCGCCGCTCTGGAGCGCGGCTTTGTAGGCGTGGGCGTTTTCCAGCATCGGCATCGGCGTGAGGGTGCCGAGAATCCAGGTTAACTGGCCGATGCCGTGAATATCGGACTGGCGGAATAGAGTGGCCTTGGCCGGGTCGAGGCCGCAGGCGAGGAAATCGAGGGCGACGCTGGTGGAGTATTGACGGAGGCGGGCGGCGTCGTGGAGCGTGGTAAGGGCATGGTAATCGGCGATAAAGTAGAAAGCCTCGCCGCGCTCCTGCCACTCGATGGCGGGGCGCATCATGCCGAAGTAATTGCCGATATGCGGAAGGCCGGTGGGTTTGATGCCGGAGAGGATGCGGGGCATGGGGGAAAATTGATGATTGCTAATGTGAAATTGCTAATTGAAGAGGCCAGCGGAGATTTTCGGCCAGCGATGTTTGATCATCAATCGTCAATTCCGGCGATCTTTTCTGGAAGGGCGGCCAGGGCGGCGAGCAGGAAGGTGGTGAGGCTGGAGCGGGCGGAATTGACCCCGCGGACGAATCTGGCGAACGGGAGGATGCGGGCGGGATGCGAGGCGAGGTGAAGGAGGAGGGGCAGGGGGCGGGGGCGCTGGCGCGCGGAGTCGAACCAGACGGCGGCGGGGACGGGGAGGTCCTGGGAGGCGGCGTCGCTGATGGCGCGGATGGAGAGCATCGGGATGCCGTGGGCGGCGCAGAGGCGGTGGATGGCGGCGGTTTCCATATCTACGGCGGCGGCGCCCGTGTGGCGGGCGAGGTCTTGTTTCTGCTCGGCGGTTTGCACGACGGACTTGGTCGTGATCAGCGTGCCGGTGCGGGCTGGGAGCGAGGCGATGTCGGAGAAGCGATCGGGGTCCGAGAAATTGCGGACAGTCAGGATGTCGCCGACGCGCAAGTCCGGGGAGAGGCCCCCCGCGAACCCGGCGGCAATCCAGAGCGAGGGTGTGTGGGAATCGAGAAAAGTCCCGATCCGGGCGGAGGCTGAATCCATGCCCATGCCGGAGTGGACGATGACGATCTCCCGGCCGGCCAGTGTGCCGGAAATGACGGGTAGCGCGGAGGAGCCGGCGCGGCTCGCTGAGCCGACGAGGCGGACGATTCCTTTGCTCTCCTCGGGGAGCGCGAAGCTAAGTGCGATCACGGGGAAGGGGAAGCGGCGGCGCTTCTTTGAATGATGACCTCGATGAGGGTGGTTGAGGTCGAAGGGGTGCTCATCGGGGCTTTCTCGTGGCGCAGGGCAGCCTTGAAGGCCGCGGCATTATTTTCGGGTATGGTGGCGAGGATCGAGACCTCTCCCTTATCGTCTGCGCCGGGGATGCCGGCGCCGCCGGCAGCGGAGGCGGCCGCGAGGATATCGGAGGGCTGGGCGCTGCCATCCGAGGCGGAGAGGATGATTTGCTCGTTGGCGAGGGAGGGAGCGGGCAGGTTTTTCTCGGCGGAGTGTTGCAATGCGTCGGTCAAGCTGTTTATGGAAGGGAGAGGGGTCTGCTTTGGGGGAGGGGTATCCTGGGCGGGCGGGGCCGGCTGGTGGCAGGCTGTGAGGATTGCGGCAAAGCACGCGGCGAGCACGACCGCAATAGCGGCCGGGAGGCGTTTTAGGGACCTGTAGCGCTGTAATCGCATATCCACCCGGTACGGAAGTGTAAAATCCAGTGGCAAGCAATCCCCTGCTTCGGTAAGTTTTGTAATCCCTCCGATGACTGAAAGGGTAAAAACCTGGAAGATTTTAGCTTTGTGCGCCGTATTGAGCGGCGGTTTAACCATTTCCTCGCCGGGCCAGGCGCCGAACCCGATCACAGCGGCGGCTGAAAAGGCCGCGGCGGAAGCACTGGATCAGCTCAATAGCGGCAATCTTGGGGGAGCGGAGAATTCGTACGCACAGCTCCTGAGTCAATACCCGACGGCCGGGGTGGCGCCGGAGGCGACGTTTCGGCTTGGGTACATCCAGTACATGCAGGGGGAGTACGCGGCGGCGGTCGAGACGCTCAAGAAGCTCCAATCTCCGCCCGCGACGCCGGCGATCAAGACCGCCGGGGATGCGCTGATCCCCCAGGTGGCCGCGGCCGAGGCGGCGGCGATGGCCCCCAATGACCCGGGCCGCAAGCAGGCGTACGAGGAGGCGATCAAGGAGTTTGACGCCTTCATCGCGCAATATCCGACGAGTCAGGCAGTGGTTACCGCCAATTATGGGCGGGCCGCGGCCTATTACCAGAACCAGGACTACGCCTCGGCGGAGAAGGCGCTAAAGGAGAATCTGCAGCGGTTCCCCGGCGGTGATTCAATCCTGGATAGCGAGGATTTGCTGGCGGTGGTGCTGACGGCAGAGGGGGGCGATATGCTGAAGGGCGAGGGAGAAGGGGATACCAGGGAAGCGGCGTTCGCGAAGTTCAACGACGCGCTCCACTATCTGGCGGATATCATCAACCGGCATACCGATGTGCCCCTTTCCAACGACGCGCAGTATCAGATAGGGGAGGTTCTGTACGATCGGGCGAGCGTGGAGGAAGACCCGCAGCGGAAGGATGACGTTACGCACGCTCTCGAGGCGTATCGCGCGGTCGAGTCTCCGGATGCCGTGGCCGCGGACCAGCAGGAGGTGGTGACGGCCGCACAAGCCGCGGCGAAGGAGGCTGTGGCGGGCGGCAATGCGGCGGCGGTCGAGGAAACGCAGAGGCGGCTTGACAGGGAGAACGCAAAACTCTCCGCCGCAAAGAAGGCGGCCGACGACACCTACGACGCGCAATTGCGGATGGCGGCCTGTTACTTCCTGCTGGGGAAATACGACGAGTCCCGTGTGTTGCTCAGATACTTGCGGCCCTTCGCGTACAATCCGGATCAACCGGATAAGAAGAAGGAGATTCTCTATTATACGACGTTGAGTTACGCCTCCGAGGGGTTGATGGAACGGGCGGAGTCGTCTTACGGCAGCTTTGTTTCCGCATTCGGGAGCGCCCCGATAGGGGAGAGCCTGCCGCTGGCCCTGGGGGCGGCGTTTCTCACCGGATCAAACAGCCAGCCGGACAAGGCGATTACTTACTTCCAGCAGGAGAAACAGCTCTATCCCCAGAGTCCCCTGGTGGGCCAGGCGCTGAACGGGGAGGCGGCTGCGATGGTGAAGGAGCGCCGGTATGCGGATGCGATTGCGGCGTACCAGGAGTTCCTTGCGACGCACCCGGCCGCGCCCCTGGCGGCGGCCGCCGAGCAGGGCATCGCGACTATCTATCAGGAGACGGGACGGCTGGAGGATGCGGTGAAGCAGTTTCAGAAGGTCGCGGACGATTTTCCCGGCACGCCGATGGCGGAGCAATCCGCGTTTTACTCGGCGGCGCTGGAAGCCTCGGTGGATACGAAAGTGGCGTTGCCGCGGTTGCAGGCGTATGTCGCAAAGTACGCGAAGGGGAAATACACGGCGCAGGCGATGATGCTGATCGCGCAGGTGCAGGAAACGCGGGGGGATACCGATGCGGCGGTTCAGACATTCAAGGATCTCATCGCGAACTTCCCGGATTCCGATTACGCGCAACAGGCTTACTTCCAGCAGGCATCGATGCTGGGGAAGGCGGGGAGGACCGCGGACATGGTGGCGCTGCTCAAGGAGTTCATCGACGCCTACCCGGATAGCAAAGACATCTTTGGGGCATACGATACAATCGGGCAGACGCAGGTGGAGGACGGGCAGACAGACGACGCAGTGGCCACGTACAGGGAGATGGCGGACCAGCATGGCGATAATCCAATGGCGCCGATGGCCCTATGCCGGATAGCGGAGTTATTGCGGGGGGCTGCCGCCGCCCAGGGACATTACCAGGCGCTCGACCCGGCGCAGCGAATCGAGTGGGACAAGAACATCGAGGGGAGCAGGGCGGCGGTGGAGCAGGCGCTGGACAAATATCCGGACGCGGATCAGGTGGGGACGGCATTGAGGACACTGCTGGGGGACGAGCAAATGGAACTGGATGCGCAGGCGAAGACACCCGAGGCAGTGGACAGCTACTTCCGCGGCCTGGCGTCCAAGTATATTGGGAAGCCGGGCGCCAGGACGCGGATCCTTTTTACCCAAGGGGTATTTACTTATGGCAACGATCCGGTGAAAGGGCTGGCGGCGATGGATGCGGCATACGATCCGACGCTGGTGTACGCGCCGGCGGACCTTGACTTGTACGGGACCGCGCTGATCGCGCAGGGGAGAGCGGACCAGGCGTACAAGATTTACGAGAAGATCGCGAAAGACTATCCGATGCCTGCCGGGGCCGCGCCGGCACAGGCGCCGGCGGCAATCTCCGACGCGCAGGCGACGGCGCTCTTCGGGATGGCGAGCGCGTTGGACAAGGAGGGGAAAACGGATGACGCGGGGAAGCTTTTCACGCAATTGAAGCTGACCTACCCGTGGTCTCCAAAGGTGCTCGAGGCGAACTATGGAATTGCGAAGGCGATGGTGCAGCAGAACAAGCTGGGCGATGCGACGAGGCTGCTCTCGGGGATTGTCCTAAGCCGCAATGCGACCGCGGCGCTGCGGGCGCACGCGTTTTTGCTGATCGCAGATATCCAGGCGGCGAAGGGGAATATAACTGGAGCAATTGATTCGTACCTGAAAACGGCGCTCGAGTTTGGGGGAGTGCCGGACGCGGCGGCGGAAGGGCTCTGGCGGGGCGGCCAGATGCTCGAGAAACAGGCTGACACCCTGACGGAGGATAGCACTCCGAAGAGATCGGTGCAGATCGGCAAGGCTAAGGCGGCTTACAAGGAGCTTGAGACAAAATATCCGGACAGCCAGTTCGTACCCCAGGCGCAGGACCGGCTGAAGGAGTTGGGGGACGCGACAGCGGGGCAATGACACGCCAGGCAAGGGGAGTTCGGCTGATCGAGGCGCTTGGGAAAGTGTATCCCGAGGCGCATTGCGAGCTGGATTATGCGGATCCGCTCGAGCTCCTGGTGGCGACGATTCTCTCCGCCCAATGCACGGACAAGCGGGTCAATATGGTGACGCCGGCGCTCTTTAGGAAATACCGGACGGCGCGCGCCTACGCGGAGGCGCCACAGGAGGTGCTCGAGAAGGAGATCCAATCGACCGGGTTCTTTCGCTCGAAGGCGAAGAGCCTGCGGGCGATGGCGGCCGGCCTGGTCGAGAAGCACGGCGGGAAGGTCCCGGCAAAGATGGAGGACCTTGTCGCGCTGCGCGGCGTGGGCCGGAAGACGGCGAATGTGGTGCTCGGGAATGCGTTCGGGATTAACGACGGAGTGGTCGTGGATACGCATGTCCTGCGGCTCTCGCGGCGGCTGGGGCTGACGAAACATGCGGAGCCGGAGAAGGTGGAGTCTGATCTGATGAAGCTGGTGCCGCGGGATAAATGGGCGGATTTTTCCCATTGGCTGATCTGGCACGGGCGGCGGAGATGCTACGCGCGCAAGCCGGACTGCGACGCGTGCGAGTTGCAGCACCTCTGCCCGAGCGCGTTCAAGGTGGCGAAGGGGCGGTGAGACAGCGATATATGCATTGACCGGGCACGGTATTTCCCGCACTGCTCGTCGGAACGGGAATACCATTATGCGTTTCCACTCCCCCTGCGGCGGTACGATTGAGGCCTTTTTTGCGGCCATTTGCTTCCTGTCGTTCCACGGTCTGCCGAGCCGCGCCCAGGACATCCCCACTCCGCCGGACTTGTGGAATATCGCCACCGCCGAGAAGATTCCCGGTGCTGACGTTATCAAGACCAAGGATTTTGGCGCGATCGCGGAAGTTGAGCCGACATTTCAAAGATTTGGCCGGTGGATGGTTGCCGTAGAGCAAGCCCCGGGCGGTCTTCGGCCGGGAGACGTCGTGCTCGCCGTCGATGGATTGCGCATCTTTGGGTCGCGCGACTTCGACCTCGCCCGTTTCAGGGATCCGCTTGCGACAAGCATGACGCTGCTGGTCAACCGCGCCGGAGATTTGCAATGGATCAAGTACCATGATCTGCAGCCGGGCCGCGCCATCCATGCATCCTTTGACGTTAATGCGGAACAGGATCGCGCCCTGGCGGCGATAGAGGCCCTCGGCCTCCCGCTCAGTGATGACAAAGTCCGCGCCTCCCTCCGGCAACTTCCGGCGCAGGCCGCGGCGGAACTCGACGAATGGTCGAAAGAGCCGCCCTCCGGCAAAGAGACGCAATGGCTTCAGGAATTCGTCAATCTCTTTACCGCGGTCCAGACGCGCCACTACGCGGACGCGGTCAAACCGGCGCATGAGCCGCCGATTCCTTACTTTAAGAAACTCGAGGATTTCTACCTATTTCTCGCGGATGAAAACAAAGTGAAGGAAGTTCCGCCGGACTTAAAGAAGAGCGGCCAGTACCCGGAATTTTATACGCTGGCGCTGCCTGTGCCGGATTACCAGCCGCCGCTTGGAGAGTTGAAGTTTTCCGACCAGCGGTTCCAAGCGCTCCTCCTCAGAAAATATGCCCTCTCCGGCGGGAGCGATCCGGAGCTTGTGACCGCGGCGCAGAGATACGCGACGTCCGGCACCGGCGGACTGGACATTTACCTGGGCCAGGTATGTGCGTCGCTGCTCGATCCCGACAACCAGTACATGCTGCCGTTTCGTTCCAATCTCATCTCGAACCCGGTCTCGGGGACGATCTTAGCCCAGGCTCTGTCGGACCAACACATCCCCCAAGAGTCGCCGGATTGGGCCCTCAATGTGTACGCGGCGACGGCCCTCTATTGGGCGACCAGCAAGCCGGTCCATATTGTCTCGCTCGTTGGCGAGCTTGGGAAGAGTTCGCCCTATCTCGCCCGGAGCGCGATGGAAGGGATTTACTCTGTGCGGCACTTTGATAAGAGGATGCACAGGGTTCTGGTCGACGCCACGAACCTGATGACGGCGAACAACGATTTTTTTGGGCCGGATGCGCCGGTGCTATACACTTGGGCGGTAAGCAATATTCAGCCGATAGCGGCACGGTTCCGCCTGGTGGATACCAAGCCGCTGCCGAATCCCTACTATCTGCTGACCAGAGTCCCGTACGCGGAAATGATGGCGCTCAGGGCTGGGGACGCGGCAGCCGCCCCGAGCGCGTCTCCCGCGGCTTCGCCCAGCCCGTGATTGAAGCCGGCCTCTCCCGAAGCGGGATAAAATGATTCAATTGGAACCGGCGGGGTTCCGCGGCGGGTTTTGCTGATCAGTCTGGCCGCTCGGGCTGGCGCTGGCACTTGCAGCCGCCGGGCTGCGGCTCGTGGCGGGCGTCGCGCTGGCGGCGGGCGTCGCGCTGGCGGCGGGCGTCGCGCTGGCGGCGGGCGTCGCTTGCGAGCTGGTCAGCACCAGCCACTCGGCGTACGGAGCCTTTGTCAATAAGGTATACGGACCGGCGGGCGGCTTTGGGGAGACCTCCTGCGTGGAGAGCGCGACAGGCCCCACTTCTTTCAATGCCCAGTGGTATAACATCGGCGCAGCCGGCCCGAGGAAACCATTGTTGGACTCAAAAGTCCTATTGACCGGTTTCACAACCCCCGAGTCAAAGTACATGAATGGGTGGGTAAGAGCCGCTCCCTGCGCCGCGGTCCTGGCCAGGTACGGTGATACCTTTCCGAGTTCGACTAGATTGTCCACCGCCTTCTTCCCGTCCCGGTCATGTAACTCCAGCGAAATCATCGCATAGGCATCGAGCGCAAAGTCGGCGCCTTTTTCATTATGCATCCGGTCGCCGATTACCTGGAGCAAGAGACTCCTCGATACATCGGCTTTTACTACGTCGTTGTCGTAAGGCAATGTTTCGTACTTTGTCGGATTGAGGATTGCGGCTCGCACCATGTCGAGGAATCGAACGTCCGAGTGATCGGCCTGGCTCGCGGCGTATTTATCACTCGCGGTGACGATTTCCGCATCCAGAGGGCTGTCCTCGTCCGTCGCATAGCTTCTGGCGAGCAATGCGTTGAACCTGAGGTCTGAGGAACTGAGATCCCCCAGCGGAGCCCTGTAGTCGGGAACTGGGAGGGCCAGCACGTAGAACTCACCGGTTTCCCCGCTGGCCTTCAGATCAGGCGCCGCTTCCTTGGGTTGATTTGCCGCCGCGAGGCCAAGAAAGAACTTTTCGAGCCTCTGGAAGTAAGCGACGGGAGGCTGATGGGCCGGTGCCGCCGCATCCGCATACTGACGGCGCTGAACCGCTGAGTAGAGGCCGATGAAATCTTGAACCCATGCGGTGTCCTGTTGGGCAGGAGTCGTCCTGGACGCGGACCACAGCGCCAATTCCGCCGCCGCGCGAGCCGGAAGAAACCGCAGCGAATGCTTGACCTTATCATCCGCCACATTGATCCCGAGAGACTCAATCTCATTGACGAAGCGGTACTCCTCCGGGGCGGCGTCCAGTTCAGTGCCGACCGTCCGGCCTGGAGTGAGATTGTGAAGTTTGACCCATTGCAGATCACCCTTCCGGCTGATCAGCAGGGTCATCGTCGTTGACATTTTATTCCTGAACCGGGCGAGTTGGAACTCCCTCCATCCGTACGTCCGCATCCCGTCGACGCCCAGAATAATGTCTCCCTCCTGGAACCCTTCCGCTTGCAGGGTGCTCCGCGCCCTCTTCCTCGCAAGCTGCTTGAATAAGCCGAGGTGGCCGGTCGGGAGGGTCGCGACGATTGCACCGTAGTCCTTTGTCTTCAGCACGTCGGCTCCGGGAATCTGTTCGCCGGTTGCAATGTCCCAGAGGTCAGGAGGAGGGACATCCTGGGCGCGGAGCGGAAGCGAACCGGCGAGGATGAGGAGGGCCGAGAGTGGCAACAAGGTGCGAACGAACCGGCGACAGGGGCGGGAACTGAATCGCATGCCGCTATGCTTTGCTCAAAACGCAGCCGGGACCAGCGGATTCGTCTCGGCTTCGTAATCGACGCCTTCGAGGCCAAAGCCGAACAGGCGGAGGAATTCGCTACGGTAGCCGGCGATGTCCGTTACCTCGGAAAGATTCTCCGTGGTGACG
>Ga0182024_10017504_pt1 | contig 13444 bp, 10 predicted proteins | sample P32metaG_FD_120480 | JGI IMG/M metagenome (GOLD analysis project Ga0182024, IMG submission 120480) | Permafrost microbial communities from Stordalen Mire, Sweden - P3-2 metaG (Illumina Assembly) | ecosystem: Environmental > Terrestrial > Soil > Wetlands > Permafrost | place: Sweden: Stordalen...
CTCCAGCTTGTAGGCGCACTTGCCGCCCACCCACAGCTCGTCATACATCGACGGAGCGCAACTCAGAACCGAATGGAAGGGTGCATCTTCGTAGATCACGTGGATCTGACTCGACAGGTCCGCGGCCGCCGCCCAAGCGTCTTCCGGGTCGCCAATGAAAAGGCCCATGACATCATCGCCATTGACCACCAGACTGGCGCACTTCCTCTCCACGGGCACCATGGATGCCGCGCGGTCCACGACTTCGCGGACCGGCGTATGTTTCTTTCCAATGATGCCAGGATTGGTGATGAGCGCGCCCAGCCAATGAAACATATCGATGATCTCTTTGCCCGAAATTCCTGGGAAAAGGTACTTGTTGCCTCCTGAGAATCCGGCAACCTCGTGCGGAAAAGTGGGTCCGACGATCAGCAGCAGATCGTAATCGAGCACGAGTTTGTTGATCGTAACATTTACTGCTTCGCGCATGAGACCACCGGAGATCGCCTCTACCTCTGTCTCGGTCAATGCGCCGATCGACACGAGCTGTCTCGGATCATCCCAACGGTGGTTTAGGAAGTTCGTGTCGCGGTACACCTGGCTTCGATCCTCCGCGGTTAGATCGAAACGCGCGTTGATGGCTTCTTCGCTCATGGGGGGGTGTGTCCCAAGTGCGATGAGAACGTCGAATTTGCTCGCTTCCTTTGCGATGAGTTTGTGAAGGACGCGAAGCATCATGCCCATAGGTGCCGTACGCGTGCCGTCCGGCACCACGGCGAGCACGCGCCTTCCAGCGATGTTCCACCCAGCGACCTCGCGGGCGCAAAGGTCGCGAATCGCCGCTTCGCTCAGCGGCACTTCTTTCCCTCCCGCGCCGGTCATGGTCGCGCGCTCATGGAAAGGCGCGTCTTGCCCATCACTCGGGCACCGGAAGAAGGGGAAAGCTACACGCGACAGGGGCTTCTTTGCCCTGGATCTTGTTTTCGACCGTGACGCCAGGTCCGTGAGGCTCGAAGTTTACGTTACCGGGACCGAGAACTACGTTCGAGAACTGCGCGGCGATATCGAGAGGCGTGATGCCATCTACGATAACGTTGTCGAGTGTAAGGGGCCCGGCGGGAAACTGGGCATTGAACCCCTCCAAGTTGACCACCGGCGGCAGAAGCGAAATGCAAGAGACGCCGTGAAAATCACTGATGGTGATGTCGTGGAACTCCGGGTAAAGCGTCCCAGAGAAGAGGGGGTTGTAGCTCGAGTTGACGACGATGGCATTGACGACGTCCCGAACGCACACGTTCGAAAAACTAACGCCGCTCACGGGGCCACCGCGACTCTCGTCCGACTTGACGCGGATGCCGTTGAAGTCGCCCGTGTCGGAAAGGGGCGCGCCGGTCCAGCGCGAGGAGCCGTCGATCGTCAGATCATGCACATCGATGTTCGCGACCTTACCGTTGGTCTCGCTGCCAATGGACATACCGTGACCGCTGCCGAAATGATTGTGTGCAATGACGAAGTCGGTCGCGCCGTGGGCTGCTTTGATGGCGATCTGGTCGTCGCCGGTCGAGACTATGCTGCACGCAATGACGCCGCAGCTCGTCGCCGCGAATTCTCCCGGGTCGTAGCCATCGGTGTTTCTGGCGTAATACGGCGTAACTGGATAACCGAGGCTGTTGGTGAGCGTCGAAGGAGTAAGGATCGTGACGCCCCAAACTGTGAATCCGCTCCCGGGGTGACCCGCGCAACCCGTGGCCGGGGCGTTCGCGGAAAGCTTGACGTGCGCCTTCGGCGAATTGTGGAGCGTGATTCGATACATGAGAAAGTTCGTCGCGGTCTTCACTTCGATCAACGCGGGGTTGGGGCCGCTCCCGTTGCTCGACCTGAGGGCGTTCGAGAGGTCCCACCAGGAGTAGGCCTCACCCACGAGGGGCTCGCCGCCTTGTCCGTCAATGATGCCGTCTCCCACGATGCCGGCGTTGGCGCCGGTCACGGAGATGAGAGGAGCGCAGGCGCTAGAATCGCTCACCCCGATCAGTCCGCAGTTGCCGTCATCGTTGTAATAGAAAGGGTTGCGTGACGCGTAGAGCGTCACGCCGCTATCGATCCACAAGACCTGACCGGTCACTTGGAGATGGCCGGCGACGAAAACGTTGTTGGATCCGCTGCTCGTCAGCTTGACGGCTCCCGATCCCGCGCAGGCCGTCAGCGCCGCCTGAATCGTGACCGTGTCAAGCTGGCTCTCGTCTGGGGTAGATTTGTTCGCCGTGAGGGTTTGGCAAACTGTGGTCGGCAGCGTCGGCTCTGGAGGGAGTGTGGGGTCGCCCACGCCGCACGCACCGGGCGCGGACTCCGCGGCCGCGGTGGACGACCAGCCGCATTCGAGGGTGGCGGCGGGAGGGTCGTCGTTCGTGCTGCACCCTGCCGCCGAGAGCACCGCTGCAGCGGCCGCGACTTTTGGGAGCGACCTCCAGTTTGGTTTCACGACATGGCTCCGAGCGTGGACGAGAACAACGAGCAAGTTACCGTTCGCTGGTCGGGATGTCAAGTGGCCTTACCATCCCCCTCCACCTGAAACCGCGGCGCACCCCGGGAGGCCGACGTCGCGGTCCACGCGCGTGAAGTGGTAAGGCCACTGGACAACCTTACCTCACTCAGTTAGACCTTGGCCAGCTTGGAAAGAGCTACGCGAAGGCTCGAGGACGGCAGCAAGGCGGAGGTACTCGCTTCCACCGTAGCGGCGCGCCCGCGCCAGTTTCACGTCCGAGGGCTTCGCTGGTGGATCGCCGTCCTCTTGATGGGGGTCACCATCGTAAACTACCTGGATATCGTCCGCTCTTTGTCGCGATTGCCTTCTTTGACCTCATCGGGTCAGCGGCGTTGTGGGCGTTGCTACGCGAGCCCACGCCCCCGGAAGGCGCGCCTCCCGCGCCCTGAAAGACTCGCTTCTTCTTTCACCGGCGTCGCGTCCTCTCTCCTAGAAGAAGTATAACGCCTGCGCCATCCAGCGGAGGTTTCTCGGCGTTTCTCCGTCGATGTATTGGGTCGCGGTGTACTGGAAGGACCCGCCGAAACGAACCGCAGGCGTGGCGTCGAAAAATAGGTTCGCGTCCGCGTAGCGTGACATGTTCGCGACCTTCGTCTCGAGGTTGATCTCCGCTCCGCCGCGCGGATAGAGGACCGACATGTTCTTGGAATAGCCCTGGGTGTAGTTCGCGGCAATGAAGACGCGCCCCGTCGGGGGCAGATAGTACTGGAGACCCACCATGAACGTTTGCCAGTCGATCGTGTGCAAGACGCCCGCGTTGTCGAACGTGACGATTCCATTGTCGATGTCTGGAGTGTAGTTCGGTGGGGGGCTGGCAAAGGCGGGGTTGGGTAGCGTCGGGAAGCTTGCGCCCCCGCCTGCGCCCACCAGATCGGCGATCCCGGTGCCGATCACGAACGATCCCGTGATCGTCAGACTGTTGCCGCGGTCATCGGCATTTCTCGCGGGAATCAATGGCAGGAGCGCGTCAACGGAGAGGCCCTCTCCTGTCGCTCGGTTCGTGATTAGGGCGGGGGGGGGAGTGAACGCATTGACTCTAAATTCTCGCACCGTACCGGACACGCCAATGGACATGGGGAAGGCCGCAGTGCCCCCGTTGCCGGGCGTGCTGATCCCCTTCCACTGGTTGAAGCTGAAACGAAGCCCCGCATTGCCATCCGGGATCTCGGAGTCGGCTTGCGCCGGGCGAAGGGCTGCAACTGCGAGGTCGACGTTGACGGCGTGCGTCTCGAACGTGTGAGTGAATCGAACCTGCGCCGTGCGTCCGAACGCCTGGTTGGGGAGACCCAGAAACTCGAGCGTGCTCGGGAAAAAGTAGTTCTGCCAGCCAAACAAGTAATATGTCTGGCCGACCAAGATATCGATATAGGGATCCTCGAGTTTGAGGTACGCTTGGCGGAGGCGCAGAGTGGGGCTGTTGAAGTAAACGGCCTCCGAAGTGGTAGGTGGGTTCGGTTGATTTCCGAAAAAATCGGTCTCCAACACCGCGGTCGGCCTCAGCTTGCCGACGACCGGAGAAGCGAGAGCGAGACCGAGTCGCGTGTTGCGTATCGAGAACTGTGTCCGGCCACGCTGCCCCTCGATGTACTCGTTACGAGCGACCAGCGAGTTTCCGATAGAGTCGACGTAACTTCGTGTCGAATCGTTAATGGCATCCGCCTCGATGAAACCGTAGATGGTGGCCTGCCACCGTTGGTCGCCCTCTCCCACGCTGACCGTGAGGGGTGCCCTTGCAAACCAAGATGGCCTGGCGGCGGCCTCGGCCTCCCTCGTTGCAAGGGAAATCGGGGGAACTTCTGCCTTGGTTCGGTCCTCCCCCTTCGGAAGGAGAGCCGCCTGTTCGCTCGCAGAAGACGACGGCGGAGGTGTTGCCGGCGCTCCAGCGAGATCGGAGGCTTTGGTAGGCGCGACATCCGAACTCGTTGGCGGGCCGGGCTGCGCACTGGCGGTCACCGTCGTCAGGACGGAAGCGAGGGTCAGTAGCGCGCTCGGTACCTTCTTCGGCATGTTCGTGACTCCCATAATCCTCGAATGCCTCACTGGTTGACGCCGCTCGCCAGAAATCCGCCGTCCACGACGAGGACAGCCCCGTTCACGTAGCTTGCGGCATCCGACGCGAGAAAGACGGCTGCTCCGGCAAGCTCTTCGATCCTCCCGAAGCGCTTCATCGGAGAGCGCAACAAGAGCTCGCGCCCGCGCGGCGTTCCGTCGAGAAGCTCGGCGTTGAGGTCGGTTCGAAAGATGCCCGGTGCAATGGCGTTGACGCAAACGCCGCGCGCCCCCCATTCGATCGCAAGGGATCGCGTCAGAGCCGCGACTCCTGCCTTGCTCGCGCTATAGGCCGCGACCTCGTGAAGGGCGACGAACGAGTTGAGCGACGCGATGTTGACGATACGGCCGTGACCCCTGTCGAGCATGTGCCGGCCGAAGACCTGGCAGCTCCGTAGGGTCCCTGTCAGGTTGGTCTCTAGGATCTCTGTCCATTCGCGCTCGCTGAAGTCGAGCGTGGCCCCACGCTTTATTTTGCCCGCGCAGTTCACCAGGATGTCGACGCGACCGAGCGAAGAGACGGTCGCGTCGAGAAGCTGTTCGAGCGAGGTCCGGTCGGTTACGTCGGAGGTAACGCGTACGGTGCGGCGGCCGAGTCGCTCTACTTCCGCGGCGACCTGCTCGACCGGTTCGAGACGTCGTGCCGAGGCGACGACGTCGGCACCGGCCTGCGCGAGCCCCAGGCTCAAGGCTCGTCCAATCCCGGTAGTTCCGCCGACCACGACCGCAACGCGGCCCTGCAGAGAAAGCGCCGGAAGGGTCATGATTTCCCCTCACCTCGAACCGGGTTACGGTTCTCGGTGGCCGGACATCGCATGCGCGCACGTCCCGTTTTCGTTGACACGCGATCCATTCGATCCTCCACTGTCTGCCGCCATTCCTCGCTTCGGAAACGCGAGGCCCTGGCTTCACCTGTGGTTGGTCAGGCCACTTGACATCCCGACCACCAGCCGCTAGCCTTACCTCGAAGTACCAGGGCATGTCCAACATTGATTGAAGGAAGCCTGCAAAACATCGAAACAACGAGGCTGCGCGTTTTCTGTCCATAAGAGTTTAGGGGCGTTGCCCCGACGGAGCGTCCAAATGCCGATTCACCCCATCGAGAACCAGCGCCTTTATCGCCAGGTCGCCGCGCAGCTGTCCGCTCTGATGGCGACTGGAGAGTTTCCCGAGGGCTCGCGTCTGCCGTCCGAACGTGACTTGGCGGAGCAGTTAGGGGTCTCCCGTCCGTCGGTTCGCGAAGGACTTATCGCGCTCGAGGTGCAAGGGAAGGTGGAGGTTCGCGTGGGTGCGGGAATCTTCGTGGCGCGCCCTCGGCCCGTGGCGGTGGCCGATCCGCTTGCGGAGGGCCAAGGCCCCTTCGAACTTCTGCGGGCCCGTTGGGTCATCGAGGGCGAGATCTCCGCCGAAGCCGCTCGCAACGCATCACCGGAGGAGCTGGATGTCGTGCGGGCTGCTGTCGCGGAAATGGAATCGCGCCACCGCCAGAAGCGCGATGCCGAAGCGGCAGATCGAAACTTTCACATGGGGATCGCCAAGGCGACTCACAACAGCGCGCTCTTTTCGGTCGTGCGGGATCTCTGGGACAAGGGGAGAGGCGCGATCTGGAAGCGCATGGAGCACCATTTCAATACGCCGGAACTGCGCGCCGCAGTCTTTCACGACCATCGCGCCATCCTTGGCGCGCTCGAAGCGAAAGATGCCCGTGGAGCGCGCGCGGCCATGCGCCAGCACTTGGAGCGGGTGGATCGGGAGTTCAACCGCGGCTGGGATCTACTCAAGGAGCGGGAGTCCGTGACGCCGTCCGCCGAAGTGGCTGGGCGCCCGGCCGCGGCTCGCGGGCGCGGCTCCCGGTCGCGGTGAGGTACGATCGTGACCGCGTCTTTCCTGTCCGACGACCGCCTATTCCCCGCGGAACCCTCTGTACGTGAGATCTCGCGGCGCCTTTATGCGCGAGTCCGTGCACTGCCCATCGTCAGTCCTCACGGCCACACGGATCCGGCCTGGTTCGCTTTGAATGAAGCTTTCCCGGATCCCGCCACACTCCTTATCGTCCCCGACCACTACGTCTTTCGGATGCTTTACAGCCAGGGCATTCCTTTGGAGTCCCTCGGTATTCCGCGCGTCGACGGAGGACCCGTCGAGCAAGACCCTCGCAAGATCTGGCATCTACTGGCTAAGCATTGGCACCTCTTTCGGGGCACCCCTTCACGGATTTGGCTTACGCACACACTGGCTGAGGTCTTCGGCGTTGCCGAGAGACTCACCCTCGAGTCGGCGGACCGGATCTACGATCGAATTGCCGATTGTCTTAGCCGTCCAGAGTACCTGCCTCGGGCTCTCTTCGAGCGCTTCAACATCGAGGTGCTGGCGACCACGGAATCGCCGCTCGATTCGCTCCAGTATCATCGCAGGTTGCGCCAGTCCGAGTGGAAGGGGCGAGTGATTACGGCGTTCAGGCCGGATCCGGTTGTCGATCCGGAGTACGAGGGCTTTGCGTCCGGCGTTCAGCAACTCGGAGAGCTCACTCGCGAAGATACGACCACTTGGGCCGGCTATTTGCGCGCGCTCGTGAATCGTCGAAGGTTCTTCGCCTCCCTCGGCGCGACGTCTACGGATCACGGCCATCCATCGGCCGCAACGTTCGACCTTCCACGCGCCGAATGCGAAGCGCTTTTCCGTAAGGCCCTCTCCGGCGACGCCTCACCAAGCGAGGCCGAACGCTTCCGGGGTCAGATGCTGACCGAGATGGCCCAGATGAGTATCGAGGACGGACTCGTGATGCAGATTCATCCCGGCTCCTTTCGGAACCACAATCCTTTCCTGTTCCGTACCTTTGGTCGCGACAAGGGTGCGGATATTCCGACGCGATGCGAATATGTGCGGGCGCTCAAGCCCCTACTCGACCGCTTCGGCAACGACCCCCGCCTTTCGCTCATCCTTTTTACGCTCGACGAATCCACTTATTCGCGCGATCTCGCACCTCTCGTCGGTCACTATCCGGCGCTCAAGATCGGTCCGGCGTGGTGGTTCTTCGATAGCCCCGAAGGGATCCGTCGATACCGAGAGCAGGTCACCGAGACCGCGGGCTTCTACAATACCGTCGGGTTCAACGACGACACACGCGCGTTTCTCTCCATTCCTGCGCGGCACGACGTGGCACGGAGGGTGGACTGCGCCTTTCTCGCGCAGTGGGTGGCCGAGCACCGTATGGACGAGGACGAGGCGGCCGAGCTGGCTGTGGATCTCGCGTACAACTTGGCAAAGCGTGCCTATCGGCTCTGACGAAAGCAGGCTCTGCGAAACGCCCCGCCCGTTCCTGTCCGCGCTGCCCGGGCCCGCTACAATAAAGTGGTCAGGCCACTTGACACCCCGACCAACAGCCGGTACCCTGACGCAAAGTGCCGGATCGCGCCGAATTGTGGCGTGTCCTCGAGACAGCATGAAGCAGATTCTCGTCTAGACCACCGAAAACCATCGATCCGATCGCCCACTCGCAGCGCTGCTGCCGGATGGGTCGAAGAAGATTAGCAGGAGGCGACCCATGAAAGTTCCTTCGTTTAGCGCGTTGTTCATTACGACATTGGTTTCTGCTGGCATCGTTGCGGCCGGGTGTGGGGGCGACGACAACACGGCGACGAATCCCGACGCAGGAACTACGGCGACGACAACGGCGACGACCACGGGTGCGACGACGACAGCCACCACGACGGCGACGACCACGGGCACGACGACCTCGACGACGACGGGGACCACGACGTCGACGACGACCGGGACCACGACGTCGACGACGACGGGGACCACGACGACAGCTACGACGACGGGCACAGAAGGCGGACTTAGCGACGCCGCAGGCGACTCCTCCGCGGCCGCGTGTCCGTCGGGACTGGAAGACAAGATGACGGCATGCACCGCGAGCTCCCCGACTTGCAACAAGGGGTGCGGGCCCAATCTTCCTGGGGGCACGTCTCAGCTCGGCGAGAAGTCGTGCAGTTGCAACGTAGGTACGCTCGTCTACAACTGTCTGGATTGCGTCTACGAGGCGCCACTGCCTGCGTGTTACACGGCGCCGGCAACGCCCGCTCCCGCGTGCCCTGCCGGCACCACCAACGGGGCGTCGTGTACGACGGTATGTTCGGGAACGGCCAGTGGTGTCTGTACCCTCACGACGGACGCAGGCAAGGTCGACGGGTGTGTATGCGTCATGGGTACCACCGCCCCCTCGTGGGCGTGCGCTACCCAGTGGTGGTGAGCCGTTCGGCGCTTTCTTTGCGTCGCAGGAGGTGTGAGGCCATGGCTTCGATCATCGAGCCGTCGCGGCGTCGCATAGAGCGACTCGCGCCCGTTTTCTTGGCATCGTTGTCGGCGCTTGCGTGCGCGTCGAACGGGCACGAGTCTGCCTTCGGCGATGGAGGCGACCTCACGTTGACCTCACCAGGCTCTGATGGAGGCTCTTCGGATTCCTCCCTCAGACTCGGGACGGACGCTGAAATCAGCACGGGCGCCTGCACGGGCAACGGATGGAATTGCAAGATCGCGTCATGTGATGGGGGGACGAAAACGACGGTCACCGCCAAAGTCTACGATCCTGCGGGAAAAGTCCCTCTCTTCGACGTCGCGGTCTACGTTCCGAATTCCACCGTTGAGCCCATCGCCACGGGTCCGACGTGCGACACGTGTGCGACGCCGGTGTCCGGGGATCCTGTGGCTTCTGCTTTAACGGATCCAACCGGACAGTTCGTGATGGAGGACGTCCCCGTTGGGACAAATGTTCCTCTCGTCATTCAGATCGGCAAATGGCGTCGCCAGATCGTGCTGCCGGAGGTCAAAGCTTGTCAAAACAATACATTCGATGATCCCAACACGTTTCGCCTTCCACAGAATCAAGGCGAAGGGAATCTTCCTAAGATCGCTCTGGCCGTAGGAGGCGCCGATAGTCTCGAGTGCATGCTCCGCCGCATCGGCGTGTCCGATTCGGAGTTTACGAACCCGACAGGAAGCGGCCGCATTAACCTCTTCACCAACGACCTCGTAGGAGGCGCGGGCGTGGATACCGCCATTACCTCCTACGCCGCCGGCGGCACGTTTCCGACGTTCTCGCCGCTCTTCGAAGCCGCAAACGCGGTTAACGATGGCGGCTTAGAGGACGCGGGGATTGATCCGCTTTCGGCCTACGACATCGTGATTGTGTCGTGCCAAGGGAGCCAAGAGGCCGGGCGCGCGGTCACGAGCGCCGACAAGCAAGGGCTCAAGACCTTCGTGGACCACGGCGGGCGAGCCTTTCTCTCGCACTACAACTACAGTTGGCTACGCGGCGGCGATGTCGTCGGAAGCAAGGACCTCGATCCGTCCCCGGAAGGGAGTCAGATCGACCTGCAAACGAAGTACGCCGAGAGCCCCTTTCCGCCCATCGCCGTATGGGAAGACCCGACGGCGCTCACTTACGCGCCCGGCGGCGACGGAACGTATCTCATCGATACGAGCTTCCCTAGAGGAAGTGATATGTCCAAGTGGCTATCGACCATCGGTGCGTCGACAACACCAGGATCGATCGATCTCGTCAACGTCAAGAATCCCGCCACCTCGGTTATCAGTGCCGTGGCTCAACGATGGATTTACGAAGATACGACGGGAACTCCCTATATCTCCGCGAACACGCCTATCGAGGAGGCGGCCATGCCGGATCTTCAATGCGGGCGCATCGTTCACACGGGCATTCACGTGGCCACTGTTGCAGGCGATACCATCGCGCCCTTTCCGACCGGCTGCGTGTCCGCTCCACTCAAGCCACAAGAGGAGGCGATGGAGTTCCTTTTCTTCGACCTGTCGTCCTGCGTGACCAACGAGACTACTACTCCGCCGCCCCCGCAGTTGGCCCCAAAATAGTTAGGCACAGGGGGGGGTATCACGTTGGATTGCACTTGGAGCAACGACGAGAATGCGCGTCCATTTCTTTCTGCCGACGGTCGTAACGCTTGTCTGTATCGGGTGCGGTGCCGGCACAGCCTCATCTCCTGCGGATGCGGCCTCGGCTGGCACGGACGCAGGCCGTGATGGGAGCCAGCTCGCTGACGGCGGGACGACACCAAGCACCGACGGGAGCAGCGACGACGTGAGTAATGGCGCACCCGACGGGCCCGTGCCGGCGCTCGATGGGAGTGGAACCGACGGAACGGGCATAGGCGACGCTCCAGCTCCGTCCAGTGGCGCCACTTGCACGAGCCCGCGCCCGCAACTCGCAGCCAGCGATGCGGCGGATGACACGGTGCTCGCGTATCTCGCACAGTCCGGCTATTTGTCCGCAGGGCTGACAAAGGACGGGTGGGATCCGACTGCAGGCGTCGGTGACGTCACCACGTTTACGGCGAACTATACAGTCGCTTCAGGTGGGACGTACCCAACCGTTCAGTCGGGGATCAATGCCGCGGTCGCGGCCGGTGGGACGACCCGACTATTCGTCTTGGTCACTCCGGGCACCTACACGGAAACCGTGTGCGTACCTGCGACGGCCCCCCCGATCACGCTCTACAGCACCAACGCCGACGCGAGTCAGACCGTCATCGTCAACTCGAACTATAGCGGTGAGGCCAAGGATGCTGGCGTCGTTGCAAATGGGTGTACACCCAACGCGACCGCCGCGACCTTCGGTACGGCAGGGAGCGCGACGTTCTCGGCCTTCGCGAAAGGATTCCAAGCCAAGAACATCACCTTCTCGAACGATGTCACCGCGGCGATGCTAGGAACGACGAGCGGTACTCAGGCCGTCGCCTTGATGACCGAAGCCGACCAAGTCGTTCTGGAAAATGTGCGCGTTCTTGGCCATCAAGATACGCTTTACGTAGAGACTTCTAGTCCCGGGACCGTCGTTCGGACTTACATCAAGAACTCGTACGTTGCCGGCGATGTCGATTTTATTTTTGGGGGCGCGACCTCGGTCTTGGACGGTTGCCAGATTCAGTTCGTGAGTGATCGCCGGTCGAATGGGCAGATTCTTGCCCCGGACACGGCTTCGCTTAACCCGTTCGGGATTCTCGTCAACAACGGTACGTTTACCGCGGATGCTGCCACGACCGCAGGTTCGGTCGGTCTCGGACGTGCATGGGATCGCAGTTGCGTGGACGTCCCCACGTATGTGTCCTCATGCATCCCCGCGGGCGACTATCCGAACGGACAGGCTCTGGTTCGAAACTCGACACTAGGCGCCCAGATCGCGGCCGACCCGTGGTTTGCCGCAGCTACGACGAAGCGCGCGTTCTGCAACACACCGTGGGATTGTCTGGACGACGCCGGCGCGCGTGAATGCCCCGCCAACCGATTGTTCGAGTACGAGAACACGGGCCCTGGCAGCGTGCAGTAGCCGGGATCGCGTGGGCCGGTGGGAGCGTTCAGCCGTGTGCCACTTCGAAGTTTCGGATGACACGTACGACGCGGCTCAGTCGTCGCGGTGGCCGGCGCTGATTCCGCCAGGAGGCTCTCTCGAGCAGAGATATGGCGTCGGCCACGTCGGCGGGCGCAAGAAGCGAACATTCGACCATGAATCGGAGGGCGCCGAGCAAGGGCTGGTCGTGATCGTAGCCGTCGGAAAACGCGTCATAGACGAGCCGCATTCCATCGTGGACCAATTCTACCCAGTAGCCGCCGCGTTCCTCGCTCCAGCCGTAGCTCCCGATCCGGCTCCAGTCATTCGGGTGCCTGAGGATGAACCAGCCGCTGCCCGAAGCCTCGGGCCGAGAAAGTACGCTCATCTGCGGACCGTTGGCACGCTTCACCCCTACATGCATATTCCACCTGTCTGGCAGGTCAGGCCGGAAGTCTTACAGCTGACGCAGTACACGCCCGTGGCGCCGCACGCCGTGTCGGAGGTACCGTCGCCACAGTTGCCACCCCTGTCGCAGCACCCGTCGCACTGGGGGCAGGGCGCCGCCGAGTCGGCTGCGCTATCGGATCCGGCGCCGCCTCCGCTCTCCCTTGCACTCGCGTCCGTTGCTCGCGCGTCGGCTGCCGTCGCATCTTGTCCGGGCGCGTCCGCCATGGCTTCCGCCGGTTGCCTATCCGGGCTGCTATCGACGTTCGCAGGGATCCCTGCGTCCGCATTTGCGCAGTGACCTCCGCTGCAGGTTGCGCTCCCCGTACACGCGTTGGCGGGCCCGCAACCCCCGCAACTGGCCGCGTTGTTCGTCGTATCCACGCACTCCGCGCCGCATAATGTAGGCGCGGTGGGCGGGCGGCTCGCCTCACTCCCAAGGTCAGGAGTCTCTCCTGAGTCGACTGGCGCGCCCGAGGTGGAGTCGAAGTCGACGCTGCCCGAATCGCCGCCGAAACCCGACTTGGGATCTTCGCCGGCGTCCGCAGCACATGCGACGACGAGCGCAGCCGTGAGAAAGAGAGCTCCTCCTCTGCTGAAACACGTCGGACTCACGGGCACCCTCCTTCCGCACGAGCTTCAGTTCCTGAAGCTCACTCGCAGCGTACTCGGGGTGGCCTGGGTGTCAAGTGGCCTGACCAGTCGCTGGACGAACGGGTTAGTCGTCGACACCATGGCCGTGGGCATGGTGTCCAACCGTGCTTAGCCAGCGAGAGGGGATCCTCTGGAGCGGCGAGCGTGCGGCGGACCACGGAGCACGTAAAGTACCCGCGCAAAGGGGCCGGGGCGGCAGCCATGTGGTTCGCGACCCTAACGACCGGTGAATCGTCCGATTTGAACTCGAGCGTCGTCGATGCCGAGTGGATTCGATCGGTTAGCTTGCGGCTCGCGCTTCGCCGGAGATGGCGGCGAGGCGCTCGGCGAGCTGGTGTTCGAGCGCGACGAGGGCCTTGCTGAAGCCCGCGATGCCTTCTTCGAGCTTCTCCTTCGCCATGCGGTCCTTCTCGTGC
>Ga0182024_10017505_pt1 | contig 13444 bp, 10 predicted proteins | sample P32metaG_FD_120480 | JGI IMG/M metagenome (GOLD analysis project Ga0182024, IMG submission 120480) | Permafrost microbial communities from Stordalen Mire, Sweden - P3-2 metaG (Illumina Assembly) | ecosystem: Environmental > Terrestrial > Soil > Wetlands > Permafrost | place: Sweden: Stordalen...
ACGGGAATGGAATTCATAAGGGGCCTGCCTGGAGCGTGCCCGGGAGCGCCCTGAACTTGCCGCGGACCGCGATCAAACTGGATGTGCATGGTTACAAAGCCGGAATCCGCCGCGACCTGAAAGAGAATCGCATGCGAAGGTTGGACTACGAACGCATGACGCCGCTGCAAAAACTTTTCGCCCATGGCCAGCTGGTTGAAAACGAGACTCATTCGACGGAATAAACACGCTGGGCGGCAAACCAATCCTTTGAAGACCACTTCATGCACCTAGCCGCTACCGCATCGCGCGCAACCACGTTGCTGACGAGAAATCCGTCGCTTTTCTGCCGCGTGCTGCTCGCAAAAATCAATACGACACGGCGCATGCCGTCCCTGCCGGTTCGCAAATGCATCGAGAACGTGGTGTTCGAATTTGATATGAGCCCGTTTCGCGGAATGGCGCCCATGTATTTTGGCTCGTACGCCATTCCCATCGTAGAAACAATGAAACGTTTCCTGCGCCGCGGCGATGTGTTTTTCGATATCGGAGCGAATATCGGATATTTGTCGGCAATTGCGGCAGGCCTGGTAGGGCCGCGAGGGCAGGTCCATTGCTTCGAGCCGGTGCGGGAGTATTTCGATCGCCTGATACGGTTGGCCGAGCTGAATCCCGCGAGCGCGATCACTGCGAACGGCTGCGGCGCCGGTGAATTTCCGGGGGACACAAATATTTATGTCACACGTGAGGCTGGTCAAAACACAATGGTCTCTGAATATAAGCCGAACTCTGAAATCGTATCGACGCGGAATGTTCCGGTGGTTCGCCTGGATGCGTACATCGAGCAGCGCAATCTTGAGACCGTGAGACTTATCAAGATTGATGCGGAAGGCTTCGAACTGCCGATTCTGAAAGGCCTGGAGAATTTCTTCAGGCGATCGCAGTGCCGGCCGGAGGTAATTTGTGAAATTGCTCCGCGCGCCTATCCACTGATGGGACGAACGGTATCCGAGCTTTCTGAATACATGAGCGATTACGGCTACAGAGCGCTCGATTTGCTGGACGGCGAAACCCCAGTGGACTTGCAAGCGATGCGGCACGTAGACGACGTGCTCTTTTCAACTGGCAACAACAATTCATGAATCACGCCGCTATACCGCGTTCACACACCGCTTTGTCGGGAGAGCTTTGGGGCAATGCCGCGATTCTGATGGCCGCGATATGTTTCGGTTTTGTTTTTTTTGCCATCGACCCGACGCCACGCACGGTTCCGATCGCGTTTCTGGGTGTGGCTGTAGCCGTCGCGCTGCTCGCTTATCCGGAGCTCGCGCTGGCGCTCTATGTGGTGATCGGCGACGTAAAAGGCGACGAGCGCGTGGCTGCGTTGTTGCCTTGGGATCTGACGCTGGCACTCGGGGGCATGCTGGTCGCTGGAATCCTGCTCAATTTCCTGCGCAAGAAGCCCGTTGCAGGCATGCCTTCATCCTATTTTCTATTTATTCCGCTGGTAACGATGATGGTGGTGAGTTTGAGCTACACGCCCGTGTTCGACGCGGGCACGGAAAAACTCGGGCGCTTCTTGACGGTCACTGGCATCGTGATTGTCGCACCATTTTTCGCGATCGCTACAGCACGGGCAATGAAGCGGTTTTTATGGGGCTTTTCGATAGCGTCATTTGCAATTTGCGGTTACGCGCTCACCTCGCTGGGCGGCTCCGACCGGTTGGTGTCCCCAAGCAGCAATACGATCGGACTTGGGCATATCGCCTGCGGCCTGATTGTTATTATTTGGTTCGGACTTTTGCCGCGACTCGGATTCCGGAAACGCATACTGCTTTACCCCGTGCTGGCCGTGCCCATGCTGGCGTTGATTGGTTCGGGGTCGCGCGGTGCGGCGATGGCTGTGGGTATCATTTTATTGGCGAGTGTCTTTTTTATTCGCTCATTGCTATTCGATCTCGGCTGCATGACCGCATTGGGAATTACGCTGATCCCATTCGTCAACATTCCGCAGGCTTCCTTTGCATATCTGGGCACGCTGCTAAATTCACAGAGCGTGAAGGCCCTGCTGTTTTTCCGCGCGGAACTGCTTACCTACGGATGGGAAGTGCTGTGCCAACACCCGCTGCTGGGTGTTGGCATACAGGGCTTCCGATATTATTCGCCGAATGCGGCACTTTACAATTGGCCGCATAACATTTTTCTGGAAGTCAGCTGCGAAATGGGAATTGGCGCGGGACTTCTGGTGATGGCGTTGTTTGTTCTGGCGATTCGCGAATGCTGGCGGCAGCTTCATGATCACGCGGGACCCCACCTGGTCTTTTCACAAATCGCCGCGGCGCTACTACTGGCAGGAATCGTTAACGCGACGAATACCGGCGACATAAATTCCGATCGTTCCACGTGGCTGTTCCTCAGCGTGGTGTACGTAGTTCGCGGGCTCCGTGAGCGATCCCGTCAACCTCAACGTGAAGGTCGCAGCCACTTTTTGAGGAGATTGCGAGCTGCTCGAGCTTGACTTTTTCCTGACCGTCCCGAACTCCCCGACATGCCGGTTTGCGAATCTGAAGTCGAAAGCTTATCCAAGCGGAATAAATCCGCAGTGCTCTTCTCGCTGTGCCATTTCACCACGGCACACACTGAATTGAAGAGCCGTTCCTATCATATGCAGTGCAAACCGCTGGCCGACGCTGGCGTCGCGGTGCATTACGTTTCACCTGCAAACGTCAACGCTAGCGGCGGCGAAATGAATTTCATACGATTGCCGCCTGTTAAAGGCCGGATGCAAACGTTGCTGGCGATGCCTTCCCTGCTCCGCACACTGCTGCGTTTGCGAGCCGGGCTCTACCACTTTCAGGATCCGGAGCTTCTGCCTGTGGCCCTGGTGATGAAGCTCGCTTTCCGCAAGCGAATCGTTTTTGATTGCTACGAGGACTTCGCATCGATGGCATACACGATGCGCGGCCTGCCACGCTTTCTGCGACCTCTCGTGGCGAAATTAACGAACGCCATGCAAAAACTCGCGGCGATCGTTTTTGATGGGGTGATGACCGCCGACCCTTTCACGCTGCGCCGCGTGGCCCGCACCGGTAGCAGCGCCAAGCTAACTTTTTATAATTTCCCGAACCTCGATTTTTTCCCGGCGCCGGTGCGCGTTGCCAAAGATTTCGACCTGGTGTATCGCGGAGGGCTTTCGAGACGCGCTGGCACATGGCTGCTGCTGGATGCGGTGCGATTGCTGGCGGTCCACGGCAAGGCGACCCGCGTCCTGCTTATCGGGTATTGCGACGACTCCGCCACGGAGGCCGCACTCCGTGAGGATATTCGCATGCTCGGGCTTGCAGCGGCGGTGGAAATACGCGGACGAATTGAACATGGCGATACGGCAAAATCGTTTGGCCGAGCACGAATCGGAATTTGCCCGTTGCAGGACATTCCGAAGTTCCGCGTGAATATTCCGGTGAAAGTTTTTGAATATTGGGCGTGTGCTCTACCCGTGGTGGCAAGCAATCTGCCACCGATTCGGCCGTTTTTTAAGAACGTGGGCGGTGGAATGCTCTACGCCCCGGACGATGTGAAGGCGCTGGCGCAATCGATCGCGTGGCTGCTCGATCATCCGGAAGCGGCAGCGCGGATGGGGCAACGGGGGCGAGCCGCCATCGAAACTCGATTTACGCACCGCAGCGAAGTACGCAAACTGCTGAGGTTCTACGCGAATCTCGCGGCCAGAGCCTGAGCCTTTACGTCCAGAGCCTGAGCCTTTACGTCCAGAGCCTGATCCAATGTCGACCCGGAGCAACCAATCATGCTTGAACCTTTGGTAAGAGCGAACGTTTCGCGGCTGCACGCGCTGTACGATCACTTTCCTGCTCCAGCGCGGACGATTATGACGAGCGCGCGGGGCTGGCTGCTATCGAATATCCGGTATTCGGCAAATACGTTTCGATACCTGGAAGAACTGCGCAGACATGACAACTGGACGGCGGATGAAATCGCTACTTACCAATTGAAGTCACTGCAGCAATCCGTATCGCATGCGCAGGCCACCGTTCCTTATTACAAGGACGATCCAGCGATCGACATTCGGAGCTTTGATGATTTGAAACGACTGCCGGTGCTGGAGCGAGAGACCGTTCGGACACGGCCCGAACAATTTTTATCGTCCAGCGTCTCCTCGTACAAACGGATTCGCGCGGGAACCACCGGCACGACCGGCGGAAATTTAAAGGTGGCATATACGGAGAAACTGGCCAGCGCGAACTGGGCGATCCTATTACGCCAATGGGCCTGGGCCGGGGTGCGGCCACTGCATTCGCGCGTTACTTTTTTTGGGGCCAAGATCGTGCCGAATCATTGCAGGAAGCCGCCGTACTGGACTTCCAATCTGATCGAGCGGCAAACCCTGATGAGTATTTTTCATTTGTCGCCGCAGACCGCGCCGGACTATTTGGAGTTTCTACGGACGCGCAGCGAATCGATTCTGGAAGGGTTCCCTTCCGTACTAAGCATCCTCGCGGACTTTGTGCTGCAGACAGGTTTGACGATTCCTATGCGCGTGGCCTTTACCAGCGGTGAGCCACTGTATCCGTGGATTCGCGAGAAGGTCGAAGGGGCATTTCAGACCAGAATTTACGATAGCTACGGCATGACGGAATACTGCGGCGCGATTCAGCAATGCGCGCACGGCCAAATGCATCTGATTCCAGAATTTGGCTACCTGGAAATACTGGATAAAAACAACGAGCCGGTGCGGAACGGCGAAGAAGGATTTTTCGTTTGGACCGGGTTCCTGAACGCGGCGATGCCACTGGTTCGGTACAAAATCGGAGATCGAGGCAGGTGGCAGCCGGGTGGGCCGTGCGGGTGCGGATTGAATTTTCCGCTAGTGATTCCGACGATTACACGCGAGAGCGAAATCCTGCGGTGCACGGACGGGCGACTGCTTTCTCCGCGAGCGTTGAATCAAATTCTGAAAGAAACGTCTTCACTGCGCGCTTGCCAATTCGTGCACGACCGGCCGGAACGGGTGATCGTGCGCGCGGTCTCCAGCAACGGCAAGGGCCCTGAAGAAATGATGCAAGTGAGGCTGAAGCTGGAGCAGCTGCTGGGGCCATCGATGCGGGTGACGGCGGAAATCGCTACTCAGCCAGTGATCTTACCCGGGGGGAAAATTCCGCTGATCATTAATATGATGCCGCGGGAGCTGGCAGGCGAGCAAGCACAGCAATCGCACCGAGCGCAACGATGAGAAATAAGCGCCTGATCGTAAACGCGGACGATCTGGGAATGAGCCGCGGAATCACCGATGCGATTCTGATCGCGCATCGCTATGGGTTCGTGACCAGCGCTTCGCTGATGGTGAACATGCCGGCATCGGAATACGCAGTGGCGAGGTTGGCGAGCGCGCCGAAATTGGATGTGGGCATTCATCTGAATATCTGTAGCGGGAAACCTATCCTGCCGGCGAGCGAAGTGGCTTCGCTGGTAGCGAGCGATGGGCAATTTCATAAACCGCCGGTGATGCTGCGGAAACTGTGGACCTGGAAAATTAACGCGCAGCAACTCGAGGATGAATTCGCCGCGCAGATTCGCTGGGCGAAGAGTCGTGGACTGCATTTAACACATGCCGATTCTCACCATCACATGCACATCTATCCAGCGGGCTTGCGACCTTTCAAGCGCGCGCTGGCCGCGCAAGGGATCCCGTGCGTGCGCGCTTCACGTTGCACGCAATGGCCGCGGAGAGAAATGCTGGGCGGACCACATGAGGGCGGAATCGCACGCAGGCTTGTGGTGCAGTTGTATCGACGCGCGCTGCAATCCACGGTGCTGCGGAAATTTCAAACGCCGGATAGCCGGGTGTCTTTTCTGCCGCAGGAGCGCCGAGATCTTGAGGAGCTCGATCACGCGTGGCGCAGGGCTTTTCACAGCCTTCCGGCGGGTACTTTCGAATTGAGTTGTCACCCTGGCATAGCGGAAACCGGATTTTCGGAAACCGACCCGATTTACCGGCAGCGCGAAGATGAATTCCGGTGGCTCACCGATCCTGAATTCCGGGAATGTATCCGGCTGAACGGGATCGAGTTGATAACGTACCGCGACTTATGCGACCGTACGTCGATGGAACAAACGTCGCATCACGCGGCAGCCCAAAGGAATCTCGGATAGAGCCATTGCAGATTTTATTCTGGGTTTGTGCCGGGATAATTGTGTACGTGTACGCAGGCTATCCGATCCTGCTGGCCACGGGACTGCTCGGCCGACGGCAAACCGGGCGGCACGCGCGCAATGCAGCGGCTGCGCTTCCGCGTCTCAGCGTTATCGTCGCGGCTCACAACGAAGAATCGGCGATTGAGTCAAAACTCCTGAATATATTTGCATCCGACTATCCTCGCGAACTTCTGGAAATTCTGATTGGGAGCGATGGCTCATCGGATTCTACCGAACAGATTGTCCGCAAATATGCGGGCGATGGAGTCGGGTTGATCTCCTTTCCCCAGCAACAAGGCAAAAGCGCCATGCAGAATGGGCTGGTGGCGGCGGCGTCCGGCGAAGTGCTGGTTTTCACGGACGCGGACTGCGAATTTGGGCCTCAGGCTCTGCGGTCGATGGTTGCACGCTTCGGGGATCCCGGCGTTGGGCTGGTTACCGGAGTGCCCTGGTACGCGAACGAAACTGAAAACACGGTAACGGCAAACGAAGGCGAGTATCTTCGTTACGAATCGTGGCTGCGAGCGCAGGAAAGCGAACGCGGGATGCTGGCGATGGCTTCGGGATCATTGTTTGCGATGCGACAAATATTGTGGCGGCCACTCGATCGAAATCTCGGCGACGATTTCGAATTACCGATACGAGTGGCGTTAGCAGGCTTTCGAAATGTACTGGAGCGGGGCACCGCGACCGTCACTCGACTTTCTCAGAAAAGCCATGAATCCATGTTTGTTCTGAAGGTGCGGATCATCAGCAAGGATTTTCGGGCGCTGCGCAGCTACGGATTGATCCTGAATCCGTTGAAGCATACGAAATTCGCTGTCGCGTTGTGGTCGCACAAACTTTTGCGGTGGTTCGTGCCCTATTTCGCCTTAGGAATGTTCATCAGCAGCGGATTTCTGCTGCAGCTTACGTTTTATCGATACATGTTTTTGGCGCAAGCTGGATTCTACGCAATTGCCGCACTGGGCATCCTTATCGGACCGCGACGGCTCGGTTTCCCCTGGTCCATCGCCACATCATTTTGTGTGGTAAATCTCGCGGCTGCTGTGGGTGTTTTTAAATCTTTCGGTCGCCGTGGTTCAGGCTCATGGACCCCCGTCCGGAGTTAAATCGTTTTCATTTCTAAACGAGCGACTATTGTTTGGCTTTCGTTCCCGCAGCTCGATGAAGCTGCCCTGCAAACACTCGTTTCCGCATGAAGCAAAAACAAATCTTCTGGAACGCCGTCACCACGATTCTTCAGGTGATTGGCAGCGCCGGCACTCTATTCCTGTTGTACCGCTTCTTAATTCGGACGATTGGGGTCGAAAGGCTTGGCATTTGGTCCCTGGTGTTGGCGAAAACGTCCTTGGTGACTCTCGCAAATCAGGGGTTTTCGATCAGCATCGTGAAATTCGTCGCGAAATACGCGTCGTTGGGCCAATCCCAGAAGGTCGCAGTGCTTATCGAAACGGCGCTGGTTACGATTGGTGCGGTGCTGACCGTCTTGTGTTTCGCGTTATATCCCGTGGCGCAGTGGGGACTGAAGCTTGTTCTGCCCGGCGCGCGTCTGTCCGAAGCAACCGCGCTGCTTCCCTACGCCTTCATGAGCCTGTGGTTCAATATTATTGGCAGCGTTTTTCTGGCGGGGCTGGCAGGCCATGAACTGATTACCTATCGCAACTATGTGCTGCTCGGAGGATCGCTACTGTATTTGTTTCTGGCCTTGGCGTGGGTGCCAAAACATGCGCTGCTCGGTTTGGCATACGCGCAGGCTGTAAACACGGGTGCAAGTTTCCTGGTCACATGGTTTCTCCTTCGCCGCACGATTCCCAGGCTTGCGCTGATTCCGTATCGATGGGACCGCAAGCTCTTCCGCGAAATGTGCGGTTACGGAGTTCATTTTCAATTTGTCACGGTCAGCCAGGCGGTTCGCGAGCCGGTGACCAAGGCGCTGCTTGCAAAATTCGGCGGGCTGGCGTTGAGCGGAATCTACGACATGGCTTCGCGCTGGGTCTTCACCTTTCGCGAGCTGATCGTGCAGGCAAATCTGGTGCTGGTGCCTACAATTTCGAGCCGCCGGGAAACAGAACCTGCCGCGATTCCTCGAATCTATCGCGAATCGTACCGGTTGATTTTTTTTCTGACCATCCCCACATTTTCCTTTCTGGTTGCGGTTAGCCCATTCGTTTCGCATATTTGGTTAGGCCGCTACGAGCCAATTTTTGTGCGCTTCGTGGCGTTGCTCGCGGTTGGCTGGCTGGTCAACGTCCTCAGCAACCCCGCATACGTAGTGGATCTGGGAACCGGAGACTTGCGGTGGATTTCGATCGGCTGCGCAGTGACCGGCATTTTAAATCCCATCCTCGGATATTTCGCGGGACGATATTGGGGCGGCACGGCGGTGGTGGCGGCGGCAGCGCTGGCTTTAGCCGCAGGCTATGCCATCGTCCTGATTGCCTATCACCTCGATAACCGTGTTTCGTTTCGAGAGCTATTGCCCAAACGAAGCCTAGGCCTGCTCTGCGCCAGCATTTTCGGTATTGCCGGTTTCTTACCGTATTTTTGCAACGAAAATATCCGCGTCGCGGCGTCGGCCCAGGCCGTAGCTGGAGTTGCACTGGCTGTGCTGACCATGATGATCGTACCGATGTGGTTGCATCCTATGCGTAAGCAGTTGCTGCATTGGGTTTTTTCGCGGCTACCGGCTTAGATTGCAATTCGAATGATCGCTTACGAGGATGTGACAGTTTGGCACGCGGCGACGCCTGAGCCCGTTGCTGCGCGAATCGCAATCGGCGGAGACTTTCTGCCCGCGGGCAACCTCATCATGCCGCCAGAGTTCGACTGGGGCAAACAAGCCAAGCAACTTGACCAGTATTTCAAAGATGTGGGAACGACGTTCGTAAATCTCGAAGGTACGCTGGACACCCGTCAACTCCGGCCGAGAGCGCTGCTGGGTCTCGGACAGATCGTATCGGCGCCGCCCTCGTCGCTCGAATATTTGAAAAGCATCCGATGCGGTGCAATAGGGATCGCTAATAACCACAGCTGCGACTTCGGGGATGAAGGGGTGGCGCACACCAAAGCGGCATCCGCGCTGTATGATATGGTCTCGATAGGCGCCGGGATAACTCTAAAAGAAACGCCGGATATCTTCGTGTGGCGCGGCCCCGATACCATGCGCGTTGGCTTTTGGGCGGCCGCAAAAGCGACGAGCGATCAAGCCACGGCAAACCGCCGCGGCGTGGAACCGTGCAGGATTGAACGCGGCACACAGGCGCTCGAGACAATGAGAAGCCAGGGAGCGCAATGCTGCGTGGCGCTGATTCACGCGGGGTGCATGCGCAACAATCAGCCGGACCCAGAAGACGTTAGGTTGCTCGAGTCGCTCGCGCAATCCGGCTTCGACATCGTGGCCGCGTCACATTCTCATCGCATCGCGGGGCACAAGCAGTTGCGCCTCGCGCACGATCGCAATGCCTTTTGCTTTTTTGGTTTGGGCAGCATCGTATCCGGCTACGTCAGTTCCCCGCTCGAAAGAGAAGGCCTGGTGATTGTAGCGTCATTGAATGCAAGCGGCGGATTGGTCGCTCTCGAAATACATCCCGTGCTGCTCGACGCTGCCGGTTTTGGTTCTATTCCGTCCGAAAGCAATCGCGAAATAATTCTGCAACGCTTTCGCAAGCTATCCGCTGAACTCGCTGACGGTTCCTACGAAAAACACTTCTACCGCGAAACGTCAACGGGCCTGACGCGCTTATATGTGCGAGACGCGCAGGCCGCGTTTCGTGCGGCGGGGCTGCGCGGCCTGGCGCGGAAAGCCGCGCGGGTGCGAGTGCGGCATATGAAACGACTGATCCGTAAGGTGACAGGATGACGAGCGCGGGCTGGCACGCGGGCATCATCGCATTTGTTTGCGTGCTGGCGAGCGCGCCGGTGGTCGGCGCAATTTGCAGCAGGTGGAATCTTTTCGATCGTCCCGGCCCGCTAAAAATTCATGCCCATCCAATTCCCCGTCTTGGGGGCGTCGCCATTGCGATCGGCATCGTAGTGGCAACTACCATTGAAGCGCACGCAAACCGAGAAATGCTGCTGTGGCTAGCGGCGTACGGGATCATCTGGCTTTCCGGTTTTGTGGACGACATCCGCGGTTTGCCGCCACTTGCGAGATTGGCTGCACAGCTATCATCGGGATTGGTGTTGTGGCTAGGAGGCTGGCGCTTGCCCCTCGCAGTGCCCGCATGGGCCAGTCTTGCGCTGATTTGTGGCGTAATCGTTTTGTTCGTCAACGCCTTTAATTTTCTGGACGGTTCTGACGGGCTCGCGGCCGGCGCCACTGCGATTATCGCGGCCGCCTACATCGCGCTCGCCTACATTGGTGCTGGCCCCCCGCGTGCGGAAACTCTGGGGCTCATCGTGGCGTGGGCGTTGTTTGGAACTTGCACAGGTTTTCTGTCTCGCAATTTACCTCCCGCAAGACTTTTTATGGGCGACGCAGGCAGCGTGGGCTTGGGATTTTGCGTGGCGTTTCTGGGGATCGAGTTGCTCTCGCGTGCGTCGGGCCAGCCGAATGGCATGAGATGGCTGTTCCCGTTGCTCGTCGCGACAGTTCCGATATTGGACGGAATCGTGGTTGTCTTGCGAAGGGTCAAGCAAGGCCGATCGGCTTTCCAGGGAGATCGATTCCATTACTACGATTTACTGATGGCGCGGGGATGGTGCGCGCGAACTGTGGCTCTCGGGACGTATGCGGTTACAGCGCTGCTTGCTGGAACCGGACTGGCGGTAATGCGGGGCGGCGCTACGGCGGTCCTTATATTCGTCGCCTTGTGCGCAGCCGGAATTTTTCTCGCGAGTGTGGGACGCACTGCAGGCGAGAGTCCGCGGCCGCGTGCGAGCCAACAAGTCGAAAACTGAGCTCTAGCCGCCTCTGTGACTCTTCGCCGTGACTTTGACATCGCCTCGCCGAATTAAGTCGTGGGCGAAGACGACGAAATCGTGCGGGTGGTGCGGCGGGTGCGTTCTTTCGACGTCGAAGCCTTCAGCACACTACCGAGTTGCACCAGCAACTTTCGCAGCTTGGCTCGCTCTTCCAACTCCATATCCACAACTTCAAACGCCCTCGCCTGGGTATTCGCATCGCGCACGATCGCCTGGACTTTTACGGGTTTATGCGAAGTCGCCAAACGTAGGGTGACGATGCTGCCGGGATGCAGATTCTGCTCGCATAACGCCACACCGCCGCCCAGCGCGAGTTCCGGAATATCGACCTGGCAATTTTCCTTGAGATTTGTGGTCGTGGCGGCCACATGCTGTTCCAGCCGGAGCCGAGGATAGCGCCGCTGGCGAATCGCCGGCGATTCCGGATCAACATCGAGGGGCTCGATCGAAAACTCCGCAACGCTCAGGCCGCTGCGGGGCACGAAATGCCGCACCCATTCCGGATCGATCTTAACCATGGATTGCGAAGCGACGAGGCGCAATTCGTTCGGGCTCGCCCAGCGGAACGCGCGGCGGCTTTCGGCGATCTTGCGCAAAATCGATTCAGCTCCAGCAGTGCGCAGACGCCCCAGAGCTTCGATGGCTTTGAGCCGGAGATAATCTGTTCCGTCCTTCGGCAGGTCACCTTCAGCGAGGCGAAGCAAGCGCATATCCGCGTCCTGCTCGCCGCTCATGCCAATTTCGTCGACAGCAAGGGGGCGAACGAGCGGGTCAAGCACGTCGAAAATCTTCAGCAGTAATCTTCCGCGGCCTGCAGAGCCACTGGCGGCGATTTGGCGGACCACCCGGTCGTGAGCGGAGCGTTTCCATTCGGCCATTCGTGCGGGAAGAATCTGTTCGACAGAATCGGCATCCAAGCGGGACAGAATTCCGAGTGCCTGGATAGCCTCATTCGATTCGCCGGTGCGCAGATGATCGCGCAGATGGTCGAGTGCTTCGGGGCCGAGGCTTTGCATAACTGCAAGAAGCATGTCGCAATCTTCGCGGAAACCAGAGCGGCTGAAACGGCTGGCGACATGTTGCGATGCGACTAAGGGCATGCGGCGCAACAAATCCGTGAGGCCCGAAGGTACGTTTCCATTCTTGAGTGCTTCATCCAAAAATTCCGGCAGGCGATTTTCGATTCCGATGCGCGGACGAAGATTCTTGCCGACGCCGGGCCGCTCGGTCTCCACATAATCCACAAGCTCAACGGCGCGCTGAATGGCGGCGTAGGAACGCTTGGTAGTGGCTTCCTGAGAGAGCCGAACGAACGCAGCGCCGAGCAGGCTCTGCATTTCCGAATCCTGTTCCTCGGCGAGCTGCACGCCGACCTGGCGGATGGTGCTCAGGAGCAAGCGTTCGTCGAATTTTGCGTAGGTAACCGCGAGTTCAGCGAGGCCTGTGGCCGTCTGGCGACGTGTGGCTTGGGATTTGCTGGTGATGCAATTCGCATAGTTCGACAGAACTTTTTCCGCTTCTTCGTTTTTGGAGGCAGCGAGTAACTGCTCCACGTAATCGCGCACCTGGGCAGCCGGGACGCACCACGCTTCGGAAGATTCCAGCACGGTTTTTCGTTTTTCTTCGGGAACCTGCGACCAGAATTGCTGCGCGAGCATATCTACGTGCGATTGCACGCTAATTCCATGCCGAGCCATTTTTTCTTCGTATACGCCGAGAATCTTGCGAAGGCTGTCGAGCTCGGTGCTCATCTCATTCAAGACATTGCGGACAGCATTTACTTCGATATCGCCGTGTTCGTAGCTCTCCATCGCGAAGCGAATCGCGATGTGCTCGGCGAGCTTCAGCAGCATCGGTTTATCGGCAACTTCCGAAGGCGCTTGCGAAGCCAACGCCGAGAGAGCCTGGCTGACGGTGAAACGCGCGCGGCGCGGCAACGTGGAAAGGCGCGATTGGAAAGCTCCCGCTTCAAGCTTGTCTTTTGGCGATTCGCTGGTTCTGGCGATCTGCCCGAGCATCTGCAGAATTCCTTTCAGTTCATCTTCGTGAATCGACATGAGACCAGTTTCAACGGTCATCGAGCCGGGGCCGCTTCGTGCATCGCGGCTGCCACGAATTCCGGCGGTCGCGTTGTTCCATCGTCCCGGGGCTTCGCCATTCCCGCCGCCGGCCGATCCCTCGGGCACATTCAAAACCCGAGCGCTTGAGCCGCCTGGGCCTCGCCTGCCAGAATCCGATCGATTTCCAGAACCTGCGTGCGTGCCCTCACCTAGCGGAACTCCGGGGGCATAGCCCAAGCGGCTTTCGCCTATAACTCCACCGCCAGCGC
>Ga0182024_10017506_pt1 | contig 13443 bp, 13 predicted proteins | sample P32metaG_FD_120480 | JGI IMG/M metagenome (GOLD analysis project Ga0182024, IMG submission 120480) | Permafrost microbial communities from Stordalen Mire, Sweden - P3-2 metaG (Illumina Assembly) | ecosystem: Environmental > Terrestrial > Soil > Wetlands > Permafrost | place: Sweden: Stordalen...
CGGCTTCGATCATGTCCTCGACCGGGATTTTCGCGGCGCCGAGGTGCTCCTTGAGCGCGTATTGCTCGGCCGGCGCGTAGCCGAGGCGGAAGCGAAGCTGCGTTGCCGGCGCGATGCCACGGTCGGCCAGATAGCCGCGGCCGCGCGCGCCGGCCCGCGACGCGAGGCTCGCCTCGAAGAACTTGGCCGCGATCTCCATGACGTCGTGCAGCGTCTTGCGGCGCTCCTCGCGCGCCTCGGCCTCGCGGCTGACCACAGGGAGCGGGATGCCGGCCTGCCCGGCGAGCCGTTCGACCGCCTCCGGAAAGCTCACGCCCTCGGTGAGCATGAGGAAATCGAAAATGTTGCCGTTCTTGCCCGAGGAGAAGTCGAACCACATCGCTTTGTGGTCATTGACGCAAAACGACGGCGTCTTCTCCTGGTTGAACGGCGACAGCCCCTTCCACTCCCGCCCCGCCTTGCGCAGTTTTACGCGCTTACCGACGACTTCCGAGACCGGAAGCCGCGCGCGCAGCTCGTCGAGAAATTGCGGCGTGAATCGCATGGTGATTCGCCAGCATAGCGCCGAAACGAACTAAATATGAGGCGGTCGCCTTCGGGATCAGAACCGGCAAGGATTGTCCCGGTTATCCACAGGGTCGCTGACGTTGACAGCAGCGCAATACAAGTGTATATACAGCGACAACCGCTGGCAAAGCTTGCGAACACGTTTGAGGGACTTGGCGTCGACGGACTGGCATGGCGAAATCAGGTACCAAGTCTTCGGCTATCTCCATGGCAGGGAAGTCACGGTTGTCTGCACGCTTCGGGGCGCGCTCTGCTGGATCATCTCGGCACGGCGCGCGAGCCGCGCCGAGCGACAAAGATATTACCATCGTCTCCCGCGACTCTCCGAGTCGAGGCAAAACTGACTGGGCAGCGCTTGATGCCCTGACCGATGAACAGATCGAAGAGTCGATCAAGAACGATCCGGACTGGGAAGAATTCAAGGACCTCGATTGGTCCAAGGCCGTCCTCGTCATCCCGCCGAGGAAGAAGGCGATCTCAATCCGCGTCGACGAGGACGTGCTCGACTATTTCAAGAAGGAAGGCGCCGGCTATCAGCGGCGCATGAACGCGGTGCTGCGCTCCTACATGCAGCAGAAGCGCAAGAAGCGCGCGTGACGGGCAAGACCGCGGCGCTGCGTTCGGTGGTGCCGCGCGTTCAGCCGAGGCGGTCGCCGTCGGCGGTGAAGCCGAACAGCCGCTGGACGCGGTAGTAGCGCGCCGAGCGCGGCGCCGTGATGCCCCATTGCTCGGAGCGGCCGGGCGTGAACTTCCAGAACTCGGAATTGCGCGGCTCATAGCCGTCGTCGATCTGCAGGATCTCCGCGGCGTATTCGAGCCGCACCTCGTCGGGCCCGCAGAAATAGGCGAACACGTTGTCGCCGGGCCCGTGGCGGCCCGGGCCCCACTCGGTCCGGTAGCCGTTGTCCTTCATGCGCCCCATGCCACGCATGACGGAATCAAACTCGGGCAGATCGAACGCGATGTGGTTGAGGGTGGCGAGGTTCGTTCTAGCCAGCACGATCGAGCAATGGTCGGCATTGGCGCAATGCAGGAACGACAGCGGCGCGTTTTCGTCGACCAGGCGAAAGCCGAGCGTCGCGGTGAAGAAGGCGAGGCTCGCCTCGAAGTCGCGCGCGTTGAGATTGACGTGAACGATCCGGCGCGGCCGGTCGGGTTGGTCGGCGATGTCGGCGTGGTCGGCGCACTCGCACACGAAGGCGAGGTTGCGGCCGTCGGGGTCCTTGCAGCCGAAGCCGTAACCGCCGGCGCCGCCGGAGAACGGTCCGGGCGTGCTCGCCGGGCAGCGCGCCGCCGCGACCGAGCGATGCAGCGCGTCGACGCCCGCACGGTCGGCGACATCGAACACGATGCGCACCACCGCCGGCTGCGCGCCGCGATGCAGGCCGAGCACGTGGTGATAGCGGCCGGTGCCGCGAAAGTATTGCGCGTCGTTTCGCGTCTCGACCGGCTGCAGGCGCCACACGGTCTCGTAGAACCGCGCGGCCTCCTCGAGATTGGTCGCGATGAGCTCGACGCTGCGCACGCCGCGCACCAAACATTGCGGCATGATCGTCAGCCCGCCAACAGCTTCTTCACCAGCGCGCCCGCCTTGGAAAAATCCATCCGCCCGGAAAAGCGCTGCTTCAGCGCCGCCATGGTGCGGCCCATGTCCTTGAGCGTCTCGGCCTCGATCTCCTTGATCATCGAAGAGATCGCCTCGGCGGCTTCAAGGTCCGACAGGCGCTCGGGCAGATAGGCGGAGATGATCTCGATCTCTTCGCGTTCCTGCGCGGCAAGCTCGGCGCGGCCCGCCTTCTGGTAGATGTCGAGCGATTCCTGGCGCTGCTTGATCATCTTCTCCATGACGTCGAGGATGTCGGCATCGCCGAGCGTGACGCGCTCGGCGCCGCGGGTCTCGCGCTCCAGGATCGCCGCGTTGATAAGGCGCAGCGTCGAGACGCGGCGCGCCTGGCCGGCCTTCATCGCCGCCTTCAGGGCGTTGTTGATATCCACGCGCAGCACGTCGACCTCATGGCTTTGACGGCGAGCCGGACACCCGGCCGCGCCAGCGGTGGAGCGCTATACCCGCCCACACCGCCTCGACCAGGCCGAACGGCCAGGCCCCCTGCATGAATCCATAGATCGAGCCCAGCGCACAAGCGCCCGCGAAGGCCAAAATGAAGGCGGGGCTGCGATGCTCGAACGCATAGCACACCAGCATCGCGGTGACGGCAAACAGGCCGAATGCGCTGAGCCAGTCCACGGTGCGCGTGCTCTTGGTCTCTTTGACGCGGCGGGCGTCCGCGCCTATCTAGGGGCCCCAAGATCTAGGAAAACCATGATCGGCAAACAAGACGATTCCGGCTGGTCGGACCCGGCGCCGACCGCGCTGCTGGTGCTGGCCGACGGCACCGTGCTCGAAGGCATCGGCTTGGGCGCGACCGGGCACGCGGTCGGCGAAGTCTGCTTCAACACGGCGATGACCGGCTACCAGGAGATCCTCACCGACCCGTCCTATGCGGGGCAGATCATCACCTTCACCTTCCCGCACATCGGCAATGTCGGCGTCAACGACGAGGACGTCGAGACCATCAACCTCGCGGCGACGCCGGGCGCGCGCGGCGTCGTGCTGCACGCCGCCGTCACCCAGCCGTCGAACTATCGCGCCACGCGCCATCTCGAAGCCTGGCTCAAGAGCCGCGGCGTCATCGGGCTTTCTGGCCTCGACACCCGCGCGCTCACCGCGCTGATCCGGCAAAAGGGCATGCCCAATGCGGTGATCGCGCACGAGCCGTCCGGCCGCTTCGATCTCGACGCGCTCAAGCGCGAGGCGCGGGCCTGGCCGGGCCTCGTCGGCATGGATTTGGTGCCGATGGTGACCACGGCGCAGCCCTTCACCTGGGACGAGACGCCGTGGCAATGGGGCGTGGGCTACGGCCGGCAGGACCACACAAAATTTCACGTCGTCGCCATCGACTACGGCATCAAGCGCAACATCCTGCGCCAGCTTGCCGGCAATGCCTGCCGGGTGACGGTGGTGCCGGCGCAGACCGCCGCCGCCGACATCCTGGCGATGAAACCCGACGGCATTTTTCTCTCCAACGGCCCGGGCGATCCGGCCGCGACCGGCGCCTATGCGGTGCCGGTGATCCGCAAGCTGATCGAGACGGTGCCGACCTTCGGCATCTGTCTCGGCCACCAGATGCTGGCCATCGCGCTCGGCGCCAAGACCATGAAGATGCACCAGGGCCACCACGGCGCGAACCATCCCGTAAAGGACCTCACCACGGGCAAGGTCGAGATCACCTCGATGAACCACGGCTTCGCGGTCGACCGCGCGAGCCTGCCGGCGCAGGCGGTGGAGACCCACGTCTCGCTGTTCGACGGCTCCAACTGCGGCCTCGCGCTCAAGGACCGGCCGGTATTCTCGGTGCAGTACCATCCCGAGGCGTCGCCGGGACCGCGCGACAGTCACGGCCTGTTCAACAAATTCGTCGAGATGATGCGCACCACGCGGTGACGCCGGCGCCTCGACCGCCGGCCGCGCGTCAATGCGGCCGGTAGCGCGTCGAGGGCCCGTGCAGCCGCACGATGCCCGGGACCGAGCCGACCTTGGTCGCAAGCGCGGCGTATTCCTTGAGGAAACTCCGGTCGTCCCAGCCGACCGGCCGGCCGGACGCCATCACCAGCTTGCCGTCGACGACGACGGCATCGATCTGGTCGCGATTGTAGTAACGCACCAGCTCCCATTCGAAGTCCCAGGACGGCAGCGTTTCCGGGCGCTCCATGTCGAGCACGAGGAAATCGGCCGCCTGGCCTTCGACCAGCGAGCCGAACGACTGGCCCTGCCCGCAGGCATCCGCCGAGCCGCGCGTGGCCGCATCCACCCAGGTCCAGGCGGCTCCGCAGGAGAAGTCGTTCACCCGCATGGCGTGCGCGACGCGCTGGCAGCTCTCGGCCGCGTCCAGCGCGCGGAAGCCGTCGGCCCTGGTATTGTCGCTGCCGATCCCCATGCGCACGCCGCGGCTCACATAGGCGAGCGCGGGCGCCACGGCGTTGCCCTTCCACTGGCTGGCGACGGGATTGTAGCTCACCGCGGTGCGCGTCTGGCGCAAGTGCTCGATCTCGATATCGGTGGTCAGCGTGACGTGGTGCAGCAGCGTGCCGGGACCGAGCACGCCGATCTCGGCGAACAGCTCGATCGGCCGCTTGCCGAACTTGAGAATGCAGTCGTGCACCTCCGGAAAGTGCTCGTTCGAATGCATCTGAAACAGAACGTTGCGCGCGGCACAGAACTCCGCCAGCGCCGCTATGGTGTCCGGCGTGTTGCCGTGAAAGCTGCTGCAGCAGACCGAGGGGTAGAGCAGGCCCGATGCCTTGCACTGCTCGATCTGCTCCGCGGCGCGATCGAGAATGGCCTGGCGCGAGACGCGCCGCTCGCGGCCGTCGGAATCGATCGAGAACTCGTCGAGCCCCGCCGCGGAGACGAGGCGAATGCCGGTTTCCTGCGCGGCGCGGTGGACGGCGGCGTTCTTCTCGCCGTCGTTGAGCGAATAGTTCACGACGCCGGTGTGCCCGCCGCGTAAAACTTCGAGAAACATCCACTTCGCCGAGGCGTAGCATCCGGTCGGATCGAGCGCGTCCTCCATCGGCATCCAGATACGCCGCCAGATCTGCGACGGCTCGCCGCCGATCAGGGCCTTGCCGAACGTCTCGCCGAGATGGGTGTGGGCATCGACGAAGCCCGGGATGATGGCCCGGCCGGAGAGCCGCTGCACGGCAGGCAGAGCCGGCGTTTCGCCCGCATAGTCCACCGCCGCGCAGACCCGCGTTATCTTGCCGTGATCCACCGCGATGACGAAATCGTGCTGCGGTCCCTCGGGCGTGAGAAGAATATCCGGCGCCAGCGCAAACCGCTCCTGCCGCATACCGGCAACATCCAATTCCGCCACGTCGACTTCTCCTCGGCCTGAAGCTTGCGATTAGGATGCCGGCCGCCACGGCGCGCGATCTTCCGCGACCGGCGCCGTCCGCGCGGCGGCGCGCTACGGCAGATCGACACGCGCCGGGTCGAGCGCCCGCATCGGGCCGTCGGCCATGTAGCGGCGGAATTCCGCGGGATCGACCTTGACGTCCTTGATCAGACGGCGATCGACGATCCATTTGCCTTCATCGACCATCAGGTCGAGCAGCTTGCGATCGAGGCCCACCACATAGGCCGCCTCGGGCCAGGTGCTCTTGATCTGCGCCAGGTCGGCGAGACCGCTCATCTCCTTGGCGAGCATTTCCTGGGCCGCCCCCGGGTCGGCCTTGATGAAGTCGTCCGCCTTGATCAGCGCCGCAAGAAACTTTTTCAGATCGCCCGGCCGCTTGTCGACGAGGCCCATCGACGCCGCGACCACGAACCAGGCCGTATAGTCGTTGCTGACCACGTCACGGTAATTGCTGCCCAGCGCCACGCGCGCCTTCTGGTAGAAATCCGGAAACGGCACGCCGGCGTCGATGTCGCCGCGCGCCAAAGCCGGAACGATGTCGGCCGCCGCCACGTTCACGATGGTCGCCTTGATCCCGTACTTCTTGAGCACGTATTCGACGAAGTAGGCGTTGTTCGAGCCGAGCGTGGTGCCGATCTTCTTGCCTTCGAGATCCTTGATGCCGGTGAAGCCGCCGCTCGCCGTGCCGATGATCCGGTTGCCGAGATATTTCGACAGCGTGGTGACGACGCGGAACGGCTGCTCGCGCAGCGCTCCGATCACCGGCGGAAACTCCGCCATGAAGCCGAGGTCGAGCTGGCCGCCGAGCAGCGCCTCGAGCGCTTCGCGCCCGGTGACGAAGTGCACCGACTTCACGTCCAGTCCGGCGTCCTTGAAGTATCCCTTCTCGGTCGCGACCACGATCGGCGCGGTCTGCGGATTGGCGGCCCAGCCGAGCACGACCTTGCCGGTGTCCTGCGCCAGCGCCGCCGCGCACGAGGCAAGGCTCAGCAGCACGGCCGCGGCTGCGGCAATCAACGCTTTCATGACATGATCCCTTTCCATGACATCGACCGGCGCGTGCATGCGATCGGCGCAAGCGTGCACGCACCTCGAACGTTATCCGAGCTCCCCGCCGCGCGACTGCCGCAGCAGCTCGATGATGCGCGCCCGTTTGGCGATGAACGAGGCTTCCAGGCGCTCGACCGAGCGCGGTCGCCCCAGATCGACGTCGATGCGTTCGATGATGCGCCCGGGCGCGGCCGACATGACGTAAACCACGTCGGCGAGCGTCAACGCCTCGTCCACATCGTGGGTGACGAACAGCACCGTCTGCCGCCGCGTTTCCCACAGCCGCAGCAGCAGCTCGTGCATGGACAGACGCGTCTGCGCATCGAGCGCGCCGAACGGCTCGTCCATCAGCAGCACCTTGGGATTGGAAACGAGCGTGCGGGCGATGGCGACGCGCTGCTTCATGCCGCCGGAAAGCTGTCCCGGATATTTCGCGGCGTGGTTCGCCAGCCCGACCTCGCCGAGCGCGGCCAGCGCGCGCCCCCGGCGTTCGCCGCGATCGATGGCGAACCGCCGCAGCGGAAACTCGACATTGGCGAGCGCGCTGAACCAGGGAAACAGCGCGAACTGCTGAAAGATGACCCCGACGTCCGGGTTCGGCGCGGTGATGTCATCGCCGTCGATCACCACGCCGCCGGTCGACGGCACGACGAAGCCGGCTACAGCGTTGAGCAGGGTCGACTTGCCGCATCCGGAGGGTCCGATGATGGCGGCAAACTCGCCCGGCCGCAGAATGAGGTCGGTGGTGGCGAGCGCGGTCGCGACTTCTTTCGATCCGAGGCGAAACTCGACCGAGAGCTTGCTGATTTCGATGCGGCCGCGGGTTTTTGCTGCGATGACATCCGGCATGGCTGGTTCGAGCGAGAACGCGACGGCCGCGCAACTGACGTTCATTGCGCGTCCCGCTCCGTCCGGGCGACGGCACCGAAATTGCTACGCATCACGTGACTTTCTAACACGCGACGCCAAGCGGTCAGTCAACTAATTGCGCGCCATGCCCTGCTTCAATGCTGTGCGCTTGCTCAGTTTATGGGCAGCGGCAATGTCGTGCGCGAAGACGGTTGGTCGCGATGGATGGTTCGCATGAATGATGGCTCGCATGGATGACGGTGCGCGCAGATGAATGACGCTTTGCGGCATGCCGGAAAGGTGGCGCTGTCGCTCCTCGGCGTGGTGGCGGTGTGGCAGCTCGTGAGTCTGCTCAAGCTGGTGAACCCGGCGCTGTTCCCTTCGCCGGTCGACGTCTGGCACGCTGCCGGCGATCTTCTGGAAAGCGGCGTGTTCTTCGACGATCTCGCGGTATCGGTCGGCCGCGCCGCGATTGGCTTCGTCCTCGGCGCGAGCCTCGGTGTCGTGGTCGGGCTGCTGACGTCGCGCACGCGGCTTTTCCACCTGATGCTCAATCCGCTTTTCACCATCCTGCGCCCGATCCCGGCCATCGCGCTGGTGCCGGTCGCGATCGTCTGGTTCGGCATCGGCGAGGGGTCGAAATATTTCGTCATCGCCTACACGGTGTTCCTCGCGGTGTGGCTCAACACCCATCACGGCATGGAACACGTTGCCACGCTTTACATCCGCGCCGCCCGCTCGCTCGGCGCGTCGCGATTGCGAGAGTTCGCCATGGTGGTCGTTCCGGCCTCGGCGCCGCACATTTTCGCCGGCCTGCGTCTAGGCGCGGCGTTGGCATTCCTCAGCCTGGTCGCGGCCGAGCTGACGGGCGCGTCCGCCGGCATCGGCTACCGGCTGCAGGAAGCCCGGCAGTTCATTCTCATGGACCGGATGTTCGTCGGGCTCATCGAGCTTGGCATTCTCGGCGCCTTGGTCGATACCGCATTCGTGCTGTTGAGCCGCCGGCTCATTCACTGGGAGCAATCCTGAGCCGCAACGGCGGTTTTGCGCGCCGACGGCCCGGCGACCCGACGGCCGGCAACGCACCGCGGACCTGGATTTCCCCGCGTCCGCGCCAATTGTGACAACGCTAATTGTGACAAGCCGCCCGCACCGGGCATTGGCGGCGGCTTCGCAACAGCTCCCGGCCAAGGTTAGACAATTTCAACCCAATATCGCTAGAACTGCCGGGCCCGCCCTGGTGGCTGGATCGAAGAAAATCCCATGCCGACCGCATCGAGACCCAACGCGCCCGCCACCTACAGCTTTGCCGACGACGGCAGGATTCCGAACAATCCGACGCTGCCGCTCATTCTCTACCGCGGCGGCATCGACCTGTCGGGCTCGGCCTACCCCGAGCAATTGATCGAGAAGAAATTCGCGGCGAACGGCTGGGGCAACATGTGGCGCAACGGCGTCTACGCCTACGTGCACTACCATTCGATGATCCACGAGGCGATGGCGATCGCGCGCGGCCGCGTCACGGTGCGCTTCGGCGGCGACAAGGGCCGCGAGATCGAGATCGCGCCGGGCGACGTGGTGGTCCTTCCGGCGGGCACCGGGCATCAGCTGGTGACGCAGACCCAGGAGCTCGTCGTCATCGGCGCCTATCCGCCGAGCGGCCAGTACGATCTCTGCCTCGGCACCAGGGCCGAGCACGGCAAGGCGCTGGCTTCGATACCGAAGGTGCCGCAGCCCGCGACCGATCCGGTGTTCGGACCGAAGGGGCCGCTGCTGGCGCTGTGGCGCCCATGATGTCCGAGTGGCTGGCGTTCTGGGACAGGCCACATTCGATCTACGTCAATGCGCGCCACAAGGACGTCCACTATCGCCTGATCGCGCAGGCGATCGCCGAGCTGGCGCCGTCCTCGCGGGCGCGCGTGCTCGACTACGGCTGCGGCGAGGCGCTGCACGCCGATCTTGTCGCCGCCGTGGTGGGCGAGCTGCTGCTGTGCGAGGGCGCGCCGAACGTGCGCGCCGGCCTCGCCGCCCGCTTCGCCAACAATCCGAAAATACGCGCGCTCGCGCCCGCGGAGGTCGCGCCATTGCCGGACCATTCGCTCGATCTCATCGTGCTGCATTCGGTCGCGCAGTACCTGACGCCGCAGGAGGCCGAAGATCTGCTCACGCTGTTCCACAGGCTGCTGACGCCCGGCGGCATTCTGGTGGTGAGCGACGTGATCCCGCCGCACCTGCCGGCCGCGACCGACGCCTTGGCGCTGTTGCGGTTCGCCGCCGCCAACGGATTTCTCCTCGCCGCGCTGTTCGGTCTCGGCCGCACCACGCTGTCGGATTACATGCGGCTGCGCAGCCGCATCGGGCTGACCCGCTACAGCGAGGAAGCCATGATGCAAAAACTCGGCGCCGCGGGCTTTTCCGCCCATCGCGCGCCGTCGAACATCGGGCACAACCAGGCGCGCATGACGTTCTTGGCGCGGCTGCGCTGAAGCAAGAACCTTACGGTCCGTCATGGCCGGGCTTGTTCCGGCCATCGACGCCTTCCTCAACGTCGCGAAGACGTGGATGCCCGCGACAAGCGCGGGCATGACGAAGCCGCCGCCGCTCAATCAATCAATCAATCCGGCGCAATCCCCGCGTCGCGGATGACCTTGCCGTAGCGCGCGTGGTCGGCGGCGATCTTTTCGGCAAAGCGGGCGCTGTCGGCGTATTCGAGATCGTAGCCGAGCGGCGCGGTCTTGCGCTCAACGTCCGGCATGCGGTCGATCTCGGCGATCTGCCGGCTCACCCGCGCGATGATGTCGGGCCCGGTCCTGGCCGGCGCCGCGATGCCGAACCAGACGCTGACGTCGAAACCCGGAAATCCGCTCTCGCTGATGGTCGGCACGTTGGGCAGGAGCGCGATGCGCTCGAGCGAGGCCACCGCGAGCGGCTTCACCTTGCCGGTCTCGACGAACGGCATCACCACGTTGGGCGTCGCCCAGATGAGCGGGATCTGGCCGCCGAGCAGATCGCTGAGCGCCGGCGCGGTGCCGCGATATGGCACGTGGGTGATGTCGATGTGGGCGGCGGCGTTGAGCATCGCGGCGGCGAGATGGTGCGGGGTGCCGATGCCGGGCGTGCCGGCCGTGAGCTTGCCGGGATTGGCCTTGGCGTAGGCGACGAGCTCGCGCAAGTTCGCCACCGGCAGCGCGGCGTTGGCGAACAGCAGGATCGGCGTCGTCGCCATCTGCGCCACCGGTGCGAAATCGCCGACCACGTCGAACGGCACGTTGCGGTGCAGCCACTTCTGCAGCACCGACGAGGTCTCGATCACCAGCATGGTGCGGCCGTCGGGCGCGGCGCGCGCGACCGACTCGATGCCGACGAGGCCGCCGGCGCCGGGCCGGTTCTCGACCACCCACGGCTGCTTGAGCCGCTCCGCCAACTGGCCGGCGAACACCCGGCCGATGGTGTCGACGCCGCCGCCGGGTGCGATCGCCACCACCAGCGTCACCGGGCGGCTATCGCCGCCCCCCGTCTGCGAGTGCGCGCTCGGTGCCAGAACGGCGGCGATGGCGGCGATCACGAGCCCGGCGACGACAAGCCGTTCGGCATTGCGCATCGGTTCCTCCCCGCTGCGGACGCTCGGATTAAGACGGCGGCCCGGCAGCGGATGGGACGGTAGCCCGACCGCCCGTCACCGACAAATGCGCGGCCGCCGCGCTCCTCGCCAACCGGTCCGGAGGAGCACGACCTCTACGATCAACTCGCAATGCTATAGACCTCGTTCCCCGGACGCGGTGCAGCGCGTAGCGGGGCACCGCTGATCCGGAGCCTTCGCAGCTTCGGCGCTTACGCGCTCAGAGGCTGTCACGATCCCGGGTCTGCAGCGCACCACTTCGTGTTGCGCTGCGCCCGGGAAACGGCGACGCAGGGAACGATGGCCAGGCGATCTTTCTCTAAAGATCCTATTCCTGCCGCGCCCCGACTGTGTCGGCCATCACCGCCCCGCGCGCGCCGAGCGCCTTCTCGGCGCCGACGGTCGAATCGCGCGCGGTCTGGTGCTCGATCTCGGCGTTGAGCTCGGCGCCGAGCAGCATCACGATCGCCGAAATCCACAGCCACATCATCAGGCCGACCGCGGCGCCGAGCGAGCCGTAGGTGACGTTGTAGTGGGCGAAGTTGGCCAGGAACCAGGAAAACAGGTACGAGCTCACGATCCACGCCAAGGCGGCGAACACGCTGCCGACGCTGACCCATTGCCAGCGCGCGGTCCGCCGATCCGGTCCGTAGCGGTAGAGCACGGCAAGACCGAGCAGCAGCACGATCAGGAGCACCGGCCAGCGCATGATGCGGGTGAGGAGCGCGGACTCGCTGCCGAGCCCGATCCCCGACAAAGCGAGCGGCAGCACCACCACGGCGGAAATCGCCAGCAGGAACGCCGCAAAGCCGCCGAGCGTGAAGACCAGCGCCTCCGCATTGAGCCGCAAGAAGTTGCGGCTTTCCTTCTGCTCGTAGATCACGTTGAGCGCGTCGATGATGGCCTTGACCCCGCTCATCGCGCTCCACAGCGACACCAGGATGCCGGCGACGATGACGACGCTGAGCGCGCCGCCGCCGTGCGCGGCGATGGTGTTGGCCTGATCGCGAACGAGGCCGAGCACGTTGTCGGGCACGACATCCTGGAGGAGCGACAGGTTGTTGGCGATGGTCGCGGCGTTGAAGAACAGGCCATAAGCCGAAACCAGCGCGGTGATGGCGGGAAAGATCGCGAGCAGGACGAAGAACGCGACGCCGCCGGCGATCGAAAGCAGCCGGTCGGACAGCATTTCCCAGTAGGCGCGCCACAGAATGTCCTTCCAGCCGAGCCAGGGGATCTGCAGCGGGCTGGTGGCGCCGCGGCCGCGGCCGCGCTCGCGCGCCCGCGCGAGCTCGACGGATTTCGGCTCCTCGGAGCTGACCGGCTCGCCGAACGGGCGCTCGCTTTTTTCCGGCGCCTCCCCGGCGGCGGCAGCGGTGTCGCGCCGCTGCGTGCTCGTTGTCATGCTCATGGACACCTCCAAGGCGGGAATGGAGGCGCGAAGGCGCCCTCGGGCGGCAATGGCAGTCGTGTCATCGGCATGGCGGGATGCGGCGGGTGTGCGGCCCCTGTGGCCCCTGATAACGAATGGCCGCGCACAAGGTTGCGCGCCGCGCCCCGCACATGGTTGCGAACTGCTTTCCTCGCGCCGATTGCCCCTGCGCCGGCCGGCGCCCGATGGTGCCATGCGGCCCGATGTGGCCCAAACCCCTTCCCTGCCCGCCCTTTCTGGTCTAGACAGCGCTCGCGCGGGGCCGAGCCCGGCGCCGGGGCGAGGACGCGCTTGAGGCGCGCCCTTTTTTTGTGTGCTTTTGTCCTCTTCCCGCCGGTGGAGGGCATTTTGCCGGGCGCGACTCGACTTGCCGGGCGCGACTCGGCGGCTGGGTTCCCGCTACAATAAACATCCGGCGACATTAGATATCCGGCGACATTGCTGATCCGATGCCCAGAAGAACCGACATTTCCTCGATCCTGATCATCGGCGCGGGCCCGATCGTGATCGGCCAGGCCTGCGAGTTCGACTATTCGGGCACGCAGGCCTGCAAGGCGCTCAAGGCCGAGGGCTACCGGGTCATTCTGGTCAACTCCAATCCGGCGACCATCATGACCGATCCGGATCTGGCGGACGCCACCTATATCGAGCCGATCACGCCCGAGATCGTCGCCAAGATCATCGAGAAGGAGCGGCCAGACGCGCTGCTGCCGACCATGGGCGGGCAGACCGCGCTCAACACCGCGCTGTCGCTGCGCCGCATGGGCGTCCTGGACAAGTTCGGCGTCACCATGATCGGCGCCACCGCCGACGCCATCGACAAGGCCGAGGACCGCAAGCTGTTTCGCGACGCCATGCACAAGATCGGGCTCGAGACACCGCGCTCGCACCAGATCAAGACGCTGGTTGGCGCGCTCGAAGCGCTCGACGATATCGGGCTACCCGCCATC
>Ga0182024_10017507_pt1 | contig 13442 bp, 12 predicted proteins | sample P32metaG_FD_120480 | JGI IMG/M metagenome (GOLD analysis project Ga0182024, IMG submission 120480) | Permafrost microbial communities from Stordalen Mire, Sweden - P3-2 metaG (Illumina Assembly) | ecosystem: Environmental > Terrestrial > Soil > Wetlands > Permafrost | place: Sweden: Stordalen...
GGACGCTTCGCGCGATCCGTGGAAATAATCACCCAGCGCCCAACAATTGGATCTTTTCTCAGCTCAGGCACAACCGATACCTCTCGAGTAGGATAGCGAAACTTAAGATGACCGAATCTCTTATTTTACGCCGTCAGCGAGGAGTTTCGAAACACTTCAATCTGCGGCTGGCGGCCTTTGGACTCGGGGTAGTATACGCTCACCACGTCGAACCGCCACTGGCACGAAGGTGGAAATCTCCGCAAGTATTCTCTTACCACCGCCGCGATCTGCCGCCGCTTGTGCCGGTCCACAGCGGCTTCTCCGGGCTTCACATCGCGCGTGGTTCGCGTCTTCACCTCGACGAAGCAAAGAATGTCGGCATCCCATCCAATTAGGTCAATTTCTCCTCGGCAACGCGGGGTGCGGAAGTTCCGCGCCACCATCGTGTAGCCGAGCCGCCGAAGATGAAAGTAAGCCGCCTCTTCTCCGCGTCGCCCGGTCTTATAATGCACAGCGAGATTCACTGCTGGCAAAGTTAGTTCCGCCAGCCAGTCCAGGACGCGAAGCACTGCCCGCGTAGCCTGCCCGGAAAACATTCGTCGCGAAGACGCTGAACCAGTCGGCACAGAAAGGACCCCCACGCTAACTGTACCTCTCTGCTGCCGTGCAAGATGTGATCACTCTAACAAATTAAGCATACCGGGCCGCTGTACCTCCCAAACCGGGAAGTTCACGACGCAGCTTCCAAAGCCGGAGTTTTGTTTAGAATGGCTGCACTTGATCTCTTCTCTCTATAGCTTTCTCTACAGTGTTGCGCTGGCCATTGCGATGCTGGTGAGCCTGCCTTACTGGCTCTTCCAGATGGTGCGTCACGGCAAATACCGCAAAGGCCTGGCAGAGAGGCTGGGGCGTGTGCCGTCGCGGCTCGAGTTGCCGGAGAAACAACCAGCGATTTGGATTCACGCTGTTTCGGTCGGCGAGGTGCTGGCAGTCGCCGGTTTGGTGGAGGAGTTGAAGCGACGTTTCCCGCAGCACCGAGTTTTTATTTCAACTACTACGGATACCGGGCAGGCGCTGGCCCGCGAGCGCTTCGGCGAAGCGAATGTGTTGTATTTTCCTATGGATTTTGCATTCGCCATCCGTCCTTACCTGCGAACGCTGCGGCCGCAGTTGGTGGTGATTGCCGAGACCGAGTTCTGGCCTAACTTTCTGCGGCTGGCTCATGCCAGCGGGGCGCGCGTCGCCGTGGTGAATGCCCGCATCTCGGACCGATCGTGGCCTGGGTATCGGCGTTTCAGCAAATTACTTCCAAGACTGCTGGCCAATGTGGACTTGTTTCTGGCGCAGACCCCCGACGATGCTGCGCGTCTGCAGGATATTGGCGCGAAGCCGGAACGTGTTCGAGTCTCAGGAAATCTAAAGTTCGACATTCCCGCGGCCGCCCCGATTGCGATTGTGGCGAGTTTGCGAAAATCGATTGCCGCGATCGCCGCGGGCCCGGTGCTGGTCTGCGGCAGCACTATGGATGGAGAAGAGTCGTTGCTGCTGAAGGCATTTGAGAATGTGCTGGTGCAGCATCCGCGGGCGGTAATGATTCTTGCGCCGCGGCGTCCGGAGCGCTTTGGTTTCGTTGCCGCGTTGATGCAGCAAATGTCGATTGGTTTTTTCAAGCGATCGGATTGGGATGGTGAATCTTTAACCGGCAAAGTTTTTCTAGTGGATACGATCGGAGAATTATCCGCCCTCTACGCACTCGCCGACGTTGCCTTTGTCGGCGGAAGCCTCATAGCGCACGGCGGGCATAACATCATTGAACCCGCGCAGCACGGTGTCGCGATCCTCGTCGGAAATCACACTGAGAATTTTCGTGACATGGTGAACTTATTTCAGAGCCGGAACGCCCTACGGGTTGTTGGGCCGGCAGAGTTGCCTCTGGTCTTAATCGAGTTGCTGGCAAATGATGCGGAGCGAATCGCTCTGGGGCAGCGCGCCGCCGAGACGATGCGCTCGCAAGTCGGAGCCACGGCACGGACGGCCGACTCGCTCGAGGAGTTGCTGGCGCTGCCATGAACTTCAACCCCTTGTCGGCCATTTACGGCGCGGTGGTTCGGACGCGCAATGCGCTCTACGATTGGAAAGTATTGCGCGCTCAATCGCTGCAAGGTTCTGTCATCAGCGTGGGGAATATTTCGATGGGAGGCTCGGGGAAAACTCCATTCGTAATTCTGCTCGGCGAGTTATTGAAGGCGCTCGAGATCCCATTCGATGTGCTTTCGCGCGGCTACGGACGCAAGAGTCGCGGAGTGCTGCTGGTCGATCCTGGCGGGCTGCCGCAAGATTTCGGCGATGAGCCTTTGTTAATTGCTCGACGATTGCAGGTGCCGGTCGTTGTCGGAGAAGATCGTTGCGAAGCGGGGCGGTTCGCGGAGTCGCGCTTCGGTGCTCGGATTCATTTGCTGGATGACGGCTTTCAGCATCGCGGGTTAGCTCGCGATTTCGACATCGTGCTGGTAACGCCGGACGATGCCCGCGATCGTTTGCTTCCCGCGGGAAGGCTGCGTGAGCCTTTGCGCTCGTTGCAGCGTGCGGATGCCGTGGTGCTCACAAGCGGCGCCTCTCCCGACTCATTTCCGGTCGCAGGCAAAACGGTTTGGCGCGTGCGGCGCGGGATTGTTACGCAGAATCTGGCGCAGCCCGTCCCGGCGCGTCCGATCGTTTTCTGCGGCATCGCGCGTCCGCAGAATTTTCTGCTGCAGTTGCGGGCCGCGGGCATCGATCCCGCGGCCGAAGCTTTCTACCGCGATCATCACGCCTACGCGGAAAAAGATGTTCGCGATTTGCTCGAGCTTCGCCAGAGAAGCGAGGCCGGCGGCTTCGTCACCACGGAGAAAGATGCCGTGAACCTTGGAGGCTATCTAGACTCGCTCGCACCACTGGCCGTAATTCCAGTGACGATGGAACTCGCCGACGCAGCTAACGCCGTGGATACCATGTTGCGAGTGATCAAGAAGCGGCGGGGCGGCTCGTGAGAGAATGCCCCTTACGGCGCATGGCGCAAAGCGGATGACAAAACATTTCAAAGAAGTCGAGCGGCTGCGGAAGATCATCGAAGCCTTCCCCAAGATCACGATCACCGTGCTGGGCGATCTCGTCGCCGACGAGTTCGTGTTTGGAGAAATTTCGCGCGTGTCGCGCGAGGCTCCCGTGCTGATCCTGAAGCATCGCGAACGCACTGTGGTTCCCGGTGGTGGGGCCAACGCGGTGAACAATCTGGCCGACCTCGGAGTGAACGTGCTTCCGGTCGGCGCCATTGGCGACGACGAGCCAGGCCGATTGCTGCTGAAATTCTTCCGTCACAAACGCATTCCGGTTAGCGGCGTGCTCAAAGATAAGAGTTACACCACGGTCACCAAGACGCGGATTCTCGCAGGCATGACGCACAATTCGCGGCAGCAGGTGGTGCGCGTAGATCGCGAGCCGGAGAATCCTCCCAATCAGCATTTGACGCGTGAACTTTTTCTCGCCGCGCGCGAATATCTGCGCGCCTCGGATGCTCTGCTGGTTTCCGATTACGGCTATGGGTCCGCTACTCCAGCGATCGTGAGCGCGTTGCGGCAAGCCGGACGCCGAAGAGTTGTGCTTGTGCCTTTGATCCTCGATTCGCGCTACCGCCTGCTGGAGTATTCTGGCGCGACTGCCGCGACTCCAAACGAACCGGAAGTGGAAGCGGTGCTGGGCATGCGCATCGGGCAGGACTGGCAAAAACTGACTCAGGCCGGCAAACAAGTTATGGATCGCATGAAACTGCAGTCGCTGCTCATCACTCGTGGCCGCGACGGCATGGTGGCTTTCGATCAGAACCATGCGCCGGTCGATATTCCGATTTTTGGTTCCGACGAAGTGACCGACGTGACTGGAGCGGGCGACACTGTGATTGCCGCATTCAGCGCGGCTCTGGCCGCCGGTGCGACGACAGAAGAAGCGGCACAACTGGCGAATTACGCAGGCGGAATCGTAGTCATGAAGCGCGGCACGGCTACCGTTTCTCGCGAGGAACTGTTGCGCGCGATCGAGCAGGCTCCGCCTGCGACTCGACCTCATTGATTGAAAGCGCACTAGCGCCGCCGCATAAAACGAAAATGGAGAACGGCAAAATTCTGGATCGCGAGCAGCTCCGCCAGCGCGTCGAGCAGTGGCGCAGCGCCGGCGAACGCATCGTCCTCGGCAATGGCAATTTCGATCTACTCCACGTGGGCCACGTGCGCTATCTGCGAGGTGCGAAGCAGCTAGGTGGCAAGCTCGTGGTGGCGATCAATTCCGATGAATCCGTTCGCGCGCTCAAAGGCGAGGGGCGCCCCGTTATGCCAGCCGAAGAGCGCGCCGAAATCATTGCGGCGCTGGTCGACGTGGACGCAGTCGTCATTTTTCCTGAACTCGATGTCCGCGCTCTGATTCGCGAGATCCGCCCTGACATCCAGGCCAAGGGTACCGACTACACGGCCGAATCCGTGCCCGAACGCGATGCGGTTGCCGAACATGGCGGGCGGGTTGCGATCGTGGGAGATCCCAAGGATCATTCCACCAGCGAGATTATTCGCTCGCGGCTCGCGCCGAGGCGGCAGTGAGTTTCGAGTCCGCGAGTCTCGATATTGCTGCTGAAAAAAAGATCGAGCGCCTGCTGATCGTGCGGCTCAGCGCCATGGGAGATGTAATCCACACTCTGCCCGCCGTGCACGCGCTGCGAGATGCATTTCCGCAAGCTCACATCGGCTGGCTGATTGAAGAGCGATGGGCGGAGCTGTTGTGCGCGCCCGGGGCGTCGCGTCGCGGCCCGCGGTCTGCCCTGCGCCCGCTCGTGGATGAAGTTCACACAGTCAATCTGAAAGCTTGGGGACGTTTCCCACTTTTACTCTCTACCTTGCAGCGCGCGGCCACAGTCTGGAACGACGTACGGGATGCGGACTACGACGTGACTGTAGATTTGCAGGGAGCGATGCGGTCGGCGCTGCTGGCGCGGCTTTCCAGGGCGCGTGTGGTGTATGGCGCGGCCGAGCCGCGAGAGTCTCCTGCGAGTCTGTGGTACACGCGAAAAGTGATCGCGCGCGGCCAGCATGTAGTCGAGCAGAATCTTTCTGTGGCGCAGGCGGTGAGTCAGCGCCGAGCGACATCGACGCCTCCGGATATTTCTTGCGATTTTCCCCGCGACCCGCAGGCTGAAGCGCGCATCGGTCACCGGCTTGCGGAACTTGGCATCAGCAAATTTGCCATCCTGAATCCCGGAGCAGGCTGGGGCGCGAAGCGATGGCCGGCAGAGCGATACGGTGAAGTCGCGCGCAGGCTGGCGGATCAAGGCGTCCAATCGATTCTCAATTTTGGTCCGGGTGAGGAGGAGTTAGTGCGCTCCGCCGAAGTTGCCAGCGGAGGAACTGCGAAAGCGATGACTTGCACCATTTCAGAATTGATTGCCCTAACCCGACGCGCCCAGCTTTTTATCGGCGGTGACACCGGCCCACTACATCTCGCGGCGGCGTTACGCGTTCCGGTCGTCGCGATCTTCGGGCCCACAGATCCGGCTCGTAACGGCCCTTATGGCACTCGCGGCATCGTGCTCCGCAGTTCGGGAAGCATTACCTCGCATGCACGCCGCTCGGCAGCCGATGAGAGGTTGTTGACGATCGGCTCCGACGCGGTGCTAGCAGCGGCAAGCGAACTGCTAGCCAAAACTTTCGAGCAACAAATCGAATCAAGATGAACCTCCATGGCTAAGTGGTCACAAATCGCGCGCCGCATTCGCGTCCCGCTGGGATTTCTTTTTGCTGTCCTTTATTTCTGGTTGGCGCACCCTTCCTGGCGATCGTTGATGCTCGGAGCGCTTGTGATCATCCCCGGACTTCTGATTCGGGCGCTAGCCTCGGGGCATGTCCGCAAGAACGAGGCGCTCGCCACTTCCGGCCCTTATGCTTACACGCGCAACCCGCTTTATCTGGGATCATTGCTCATGGGCTTGGGATTCTGCGTTGCCGCGCGGAGTTGGTGGGTGGGCCTGGCGCTGGTCGCGATGTTCTTCGCCATCTATCTTCCCGTAATCCGCGATGAAGAAAACTTCCTGCGCGCGAAGTTTCCTGACTTTGACCAGTACGCCCGCCGCGTGCCGAGAATGTTGCCACGCCTCACACCGCACGCAAACGAGGAGCACCAAGTTCCGTCAACATTTTCTTTGGAGTTGTATTCGAAGCATCGCGAGTACAAGGCACTGCTGGGCGCGCTGGCAATGATGGCGGCCCTGATCCTGAAGATGAACTTCTTTCCAAGCTAGAATTACCCATGCGTCAGGCTTCTCTCGCATGTGGAAGGGTAGAAATCATGCGGAAGAGTAGAAATAAAGAGCGAAAATAAAAATGCCCGGCAAGTCCAACAATACCGCTCAGGCGCAATCGAATGAGGCCGCAGACCAACCCGCCGGCAAAGATCTGGGAAACTTTACCAGCTTCCTTCACGGTCAAACCGCGGCAAATTTCCACGCTGCCGGCTCCGGATATTCAACCACTACCTACGATCCTATTTCCTCATTCCTTCCCAGCAACCTTATTAAATGGATTCCCAAGGTTGCGAAATACTGGTTCCACAAAAAGCATGCCTTCAGAGATTACACGGCCCCCGAACGAGGTACCGGAATCTACGCCCTCGACGACCGCGTGAAAATCAGCATCGCCGGCGATTGGGGCACAGGTACCGACGAAGCCAGACAAGTCGGCGCCGCCATCGAAAAAGCTGAGTCCGATTTCACCATTCACCTGGGAGACGTCTACTACGTCGGCGACAGCAATGAAGTCCGCGAGAATTTTCTTGGCGAACAGACCAGTCCCTATCAGCCCATAAAGTGGCCCATGGGCGCCAAAGGCAGCTTCGCGCTCAACGGCAATCACGAAATGTATGCCGAAGGCAACGGCTACTGGAGAATGGTTCTTCCGCGCATGGGCCTGAAACAGCGCGGCAGCGAGTGGGGCGCGGGCCAGTGGGCCAGCTTTTTCTGCCTGGAAAATAAGCACTGGCGCATCGTCGCCCTCGACACCGCGTACAACTCGACCAAGTTTGATTGGACAAAGGTTCCGGGCATCAAGCGGCTCAAATGGCTTCGCAAAGGCACATCGTTTAAACCCAAGTGTAATATTCCGCAACCGCTGCTCGACTGGCTGCAGTCCTCAGTCAATCCTGAGGGCGACAAGCGCGGATTGATTCTGCTCTCCCATCACGGTCCGCACTCTTGCTTTGAATCCTGGTATCAAATTCCGTCCCAGCAGTTGGCGAAAATTATTCGCCGCCCCGTTCTTTGGTTCTGGGGACACGAGCACCGGTTCGCCGTCTACGACAAGTTCAGCGTCAACCACGGCGTCGAGGCCCACGGACGCTGCATCGGCCACGGCGGCATGCCCGTCGAGCGCGGCCACGCTCCCGATATTGACGACTGCCGCTGGCTCGCATACGACAATCGCCGCTACCCCAGCGACGAAAAAAATATTAACGTCGGCTTCAACGGATTCGCCAACTTCTCCTTCAACGGGCCCGCCCTTCACGTCGCCTACTACGATCTCAATCAGTCCCTGCTCTTCAGCGAAGACTGGCACGTCGACATCGATACCGGCGCGCTCGAGGGCCCACGCCTGAAAAAAATTATGGACGATCCGTCGCTTCACTATCGCGAATCATAAAGATGCTGCAGGGCCGTCACTAAGCGCTTTACCCCGTGCCCCCGTGCCCTGAGCCTGCCCTGAGCGTAGTCGAAGGGTGGTAAAGATTTAGTGTTGTATGAGCCTGCACGAACCTTCCCCGTCCCGCTGCTATAATCAAGAATCGCGCCCATGTCTACGAAGCGACTGATCCGCTCCACAACAGTTCTGTCCATCCGCCGCAACGGCAGCGTCGTGCTCGCCGGTGACGGCCAGGTTACGCTCGGCGAGTCCGTCATTAAACATACCGCGAAGAAGATTCGGCGCCTTTACAACGACAAGATCCTTGCGGGATTCGCCGGATCGACCGCCGACGCCTTCACTCTCTTCAGCCGCTTCGAATCAAAACTCGAGCAGTATCACGGCAACCTCGGCCGCGGCGCAGTAGAACTCGCGAAAGATTGGCGCACCGATAAATATCTGCGCCATCTCGAAGCCTTGCTGCTGGTCTGCGACAAAGAACAAACGTTTCTGTTAAGTGGACAAGGCGACGTGATCGAGCCCGACGGCGGGGTAGCCGCCATAGGTAGCGGCGGCCCCTACGCGCAAGCCGCAGCCGAAGCGCTCTCCAGGCACACGCAACTAACTGCCCGCCAGATCGCCGAAGAAGCGATGAAGATTGCCGGCAAAATGTGCATCTATACCAATGATCAGGTAACGATTGAAGAACTGTGAAGCCAGTTCTCAGTTCTCAGTTCTCAGCAAGACCCTTTGCTGCCCGACTGAGAACTGAGAACCGAGAACTGAGAACTGACTTATGGCCATCTATCTACCCAGCAGCGCTGAAGAAGAACAACTCGCACTCGACGAACTCACTCCACGCGAGATCGTCGTCGAACTCGACAAACACGTGATTGGCCAGAAGGACGCCAAGCGCGCCGTCGCCATCGCCCTGCGCAACCGCATGCGCCGCCAGAAGCTCACTCCAGAGCTCGCCGAAGAAATCATCCCCAAAAACATAATCATGATCGGCCCCACCGGCGTTGGCAAAACGGAGATCGCGCGCCGCCTCGCTAAGCTCGCGAACTCTCCGTTCCTGAAAGTGGAAGCTTCAAAGTTTACCGAGGTCGGCTACGTCGGCCGCGACGTGGAATCGATGGTGCGCGACTTAGTGGAGATTGCCATCGACAACGTTCGCGAAGAAAAGTTGGAAGATGTGTCGGACAAGGCTGAGTTGAATGCCGAAGAGCGCCTGCTCGACATTTTGTTGCCGTCGTCACCGCCCGCCCGCGCAGGCGAGACCACGACTGCCGGCGGAGTAGTGATCGACAGCAGCACTGCCCTTGCAGAGTCTTCCTCGCGCACTCGCGAAAAACTGCGCCAGCAATTGCGCGAGGGCAAACTCGACGAGCGCCAGGTTGAGATCGATGTCCGCGAGCGCAACTTCCCCTCTTTTGAAATTATGACCAACCAGGGTGTTGAAGAGATGGACATCAACATCAAGGACATGCTGCCGAACATCTTCGGCGCACGCACCAAGAAGCGCAAGATGAAGGTCAACGAGGCTTTCGAATATCTCATTCAGGAAGAAGAGCAGCGCCTCATCGACATGGACCAGGTCACCCGCATGGCGATTGACCGCGTCGAGAACTCCGGAATTGTCTTCTTAGATGAGATCGACAAGATCGCAGGCCGCGAAGGCGGCCATGGTCCCGATGTTTCGCGCGAAGGTGTGCAGCGCGACATTCTGCCCATCGTCGAAGGCACCACCGTGAACACGCGCTATGGTATGGTGCGCACCGACCATATTCTGTTCATTGCCGCCGGAGCCTTCCACGTCTCGAAGCCCAGCGATCTGATTCCGGAATTGCAAGGCCGGTTTCCCATCCGCGTAGAGCTGCAGTCGTTGACCATGGAAGACTTCGTGCGCATTCTTACCGAGCCCAAGTCTTCTTTGGTGAAGCAATACACGGCGTTGCTTGAGACCGAAGGGGTGAAGCTTGAGTTCACTCCCGATGCCTTGCAAGAGGTCGCGCACTTTGCATTTCGCGTGAATGAAAGTACGGAAAATATCGGCGCGCGCCGCCTCCATACCATCATGGAGCGCGTCCTTGACGAACTGAGCTTCGACGCGCCCGAAAGAAAAGGCGAGCACGTAATCATCGACGCCGACTTCGTCCGCAAGATGCTCACCGACATCGTGAAGGACCAGGATTTGTCGCGGTATATCCTCTAGGTTGTTGGATGCGCGATGAGGACGGGGTGCCCCATTTCTCGCGTCCTTTGCGAGAAGTGGGGATTTTCTTTTGGAGCGCAGAAATTTACTCTCCCAGAATCGGCTGTAAAAAGCAGCCTGAGAACCTCCCACAAAAAGAGTCCTAACCCTCAAACCAATCATCTGCACTTAGTAAGTCATTGTGTTCGGAGTAGACCCATGGCAGCCAGTCCAAACCTTACAGCGCCCCCTCCCTCGAGCCCGCGCCCTCTGAATCTCGATCAGGTCGAAGATATTCTCAAAGTACAAAAAGCTGCGCAGAAGATCAGCTCCATTCTTGACCTCGACCAACTCGTCGACAAGGTAGTCAACGACATTGCCCGTTCTTTCGGATGTTTAGATTCTGACATCTATCTGCACAACGAAGAGCGCGGCGACCTATCGCTAGTGTGCGCCCATGGCTGCATGGGCTGTGAAGTGTGCGGCGCCGGCCACATCCTGAGAATCGGCAAAGGCATGGTTGGCTACGTCGCGTCCACTGGCCAGATGCACTACGCGCCGGACGTGCGCCAGGACCCGTATTACATCGGCTGTGAAGAGTCCACACTCTCAGAGGTCGCGATTCCGCTTCACGTGGAAGGTCAGCTGGTGGGCGTGTTCACCGCCTCTCACAACGAACTCGATGCCTTCACCCCGTGCCAACTTCGGTTGCTGCAGGCTTTGTGCAGCGATGTGGCCGTGGCCGTTCACAATGCTCGCAGATTTCAACAGGAGCACCGGCAACGAGAGGAAATGACCAGCGAGGCTCGCGAGGCCCGCGTCATTCAGCAAGCGCTCCTTCCAAAAACATCTCCCTGCATTCCCGGCTTCACCGTCTCCGGACTTTCCATTCCCGCAGGCGCGGTGGGCGGCGACTGGTACGACTTCATTCCCATGGATAAAGGCAGCTGGGGCCTGGTCCTCGCCGACGTTTCCGGCAAGGGAACCGCCGCTGCCCTGCTCATGTCGGCCACGCGCGGCATGTTGCGATCGCTGGTCGCCGCCGCATGCACTCCAGCTGAAGTGCTGACCAAGCTGAATCGCCTTCTAGTCGAGGACTTTCCCGCCGGCCGCTTCGTCACCATGATCTACGCCGTGCTCGATCCTGTGAAGCGCACTCTCACCTTCGCCAACGCCGGTCACCTGCGACCGCTCCTGATCACCGGTACATCAGCCAGATTCCTCGACGTGGAGCGCGGAATCCCCTTGGGTTTGGGACTAGGTGATTTCTCCGAAGTGGAAGTAGAGCTTCCCGAAGGTTCTCGCCTCGTGTTTTATAGCGATGGCATCACCGAAGCCGAAAATCAAACCGACGAAGAATATGGATTGGCGCGCCTTCAACAACATTTCTTGAAGACAGACGCCTCTGCCGAAGGCCTACTCCAAGACGTGCGCTCTTTCGCCCACGGTTCCGGTCTGCGCGACGATGCCAGCGTCATCCTGGTCCAGGGATAAGCTCAGGGATAAGGTCCAGGGATAACGTGCAGAATCAGCTGTGCCGGATTAACCGGATTACCATTCATCAGTCAGCGACAATGTCCTTCTAAAACCGCGTCATCATCGCCGAAGTCCCCGCCGCCAGCGGCCCATCGCTAACCTTCTTCCCATCCTTCCAAACCGCTCGAATGCTCTGCGTATTATGAATATCCTGCAACGGATCTTTTTCCAAAACGATGAAGCTTGCCCTCTTACCCGCAGCAAGCGTTCCGCACTGATCAGCAATGCGCAGCAACTGAGCCGCGTTTGAAGTAGCAACCGAGATCGCCTGAAGAGGTGTCAGACCCGCCTGCACCATCAACGTCAATTCCATATGTTCGGCGAATCCCTGAGTTCGAATCGGAGTCGCTCCCGAATCCGTGCCCAACGCGACCAGAATTCCGGCATCGTAAATCTTCTTCAGATTGTGCATCGCCTGCGGCAACGCAGCTTGTTCCTGCGCGGTCACCTTGTTCGCCTGCACCTTCGCTTTGTACTCGGCGCTGGTCACCATCTCCAAAACCCCTGGGTCTAATGCCGCGACGAAAAAAGGATCGCCAACCCAGTCCGGCGAACCTGCATACGCAAAAGCGAAATCGTCCAGCGATAGCGTCGGAATATACGCCACATGCCGCTTCTTCATCTCCGCGATTAAAACGTCATCCACGTCGGCATCTCGAACGCTATGCGCCAGGACATCCACTCCATCCGCCACCAGCAAGCGAGCATCCTCAAGATGGTATACATGCGCAGCCACTCGAAGTCCGTGCTTGTGCGCCTCGTCAATGATCGCGCCATAAATTTCAGGCGGCAACTTCGGATACTGTCCCCAGAAATCATCCACCCAAATCTTAATGAAGTCAGGCTTCTGCGCAGCTTGGTGCGCAACCGCGCTGCGAGCTTCGGCCGGAGTCTCCGGACGCAACACTTCTGTAAAACCCATCCCGACCGGAGGCACTCCATTCTTGGCGCCAATCCCCATCCCCGCCGTGTACACGTCAGCACCGAGCAGCGCGCCGCTCCGCGACTCCGCGCGAATCTCGGCGAAGCGCTTTCCGTCCGTCCCCATCGACAGCACCGCTCCCACGCCGTATTCCTGATATCTCAACAACTGATGCCGAAAGTTCTCCTCAGTCTGATTCTCCGCCGATTGCGTAGTGCCCTTCGTGAGCCCAAGGTGTCCATGCGCGTTGATGATCAAAGGAATGATCGTCTGCCCATGCAGATCGATCACCTTCGCAGACGCCGGCGCGCGCTCATGCCCACCGCCAATCGCAAGAATCCGGTCTCCTTGGATCGCAATGGTTCTGTCGCGCTGGGCGGGACTTCCCGTACCATCGATGACCGTAACATTGGTCAGCACAATCTCCTGCTGCGCAAACGCGCTAGCACCCACCATCACTGCAAGCATCGTAAGAACTTCAACGCCAAGTCTAAAAATGCGAAACCGCAACAGACCAGCCAGCACGTACATTGAATTCTCCATGGCCGCATTCCACCATACGCGAGTGGCCCATTCAAGCCCGCTCTTGGCCTGAGCTGGGCAAGATCCCCAAACCATGTCAATAGCCAAAATCGCCCAATCCCCCTATCTGCGGCAAACAAAGGAAATATAAATTCCCATTTGCCCTGAATACTGTGCAATTTTACCTATAGCAATATGCTATAATGAAAGTTCGAGAGGAAAAAACTCGAGCAAAAGAAAGGCGCAGCCCACCGGCTGCGCCTTTTGTGTTTCTAGCCCCACCGAACGGAATCGTCACCAGAACGGATTACGAGAATAAATTAGGAGAATTATGAGGCAAGGCAAAAAGTTTTTCGAAAATTTCAGCCGCCGCGGCGAGTGGGTCGAACTCCTCTTCATGACCGTTGCCGCCGGACTAGGCTTCAACGTGGCCAAGCCCTGGGGAGAATCCGGCCGCTACGACGTCGCCACCGAGCACGAAGGCATCTTCCACCGCGTCCAGGTCAAATCCACCGAGATGTGGCTCGGCACCTGTTACCTCTGCCAACTCTACGCCTACGGCGAGCGCCCCTACACCGCCAAAGAAATCGACTTCTAC
>Ga0182024_10017508_pt1 | contig 13441 bp, 13 predicted proteins | sample P32metaG_FD_120480 | JGI IMG/M metagenome (GOLD analysis project Ga0182024, IMG submission 120480) | Permafrost microbial communities from Stordalen Mire, Sweden - P3-2 metaG (Illumina Assembly) | ecosystem: Environmental > Terrestrial > Soil > Wetlands > Permafrost | place: Sweden: Stordalen...
CTCTCGATCCACGCCAATGCCGCCCACGACACGTTAGTTCGGGGAGTCGAGACGTACTTTCTCAACTTCGCGACCAACCCCACCGCCGAAGCCGTGGCCGCACGCGAGAACGCCACCAGCGCCAAGACCATGGGCAGCCTGCCCGACTTGGTGAAATCCATTACGCTCAACAACAAGATCGAAGAATCACGCGAGTTTGCGACGCTCGTGCAGTCGTCAATGGTGCTGGACCTCAAGGCGCCGGAACGACCCGTCAAGGACCTGGGCGTCAAACAGGCGCCGTTCGTCGTGCTCATCGGCGCCGAGATGCCCAGCGTGCTCGCCGAGATCTCGTTCGTGACGAACAAGAGCGACGCGACGCTAATGAAAGAGGGGGCCTACCGCGAGAGCATTGCGCAGGCCCTGTTCGACGCCGTGGTGAAGTACCAGAGTTCCCTGAAGCGCGTCGCGCCAGTGCCGGGCAAAGCGGGCGCGATACACTAGATCCGGACGCCGTGCAGAATCCCGGACCGATCATCGTGACGATCTCGCCCCCGCCCGACGAGGCGTCGGGGTTCGTCGACGTGATCCTCGGCTCGTTTGGCCTCACCGCGATCGCTATTGCGGTCGCCGCGGTGCTCGGCGCCGTCCTGGCCTACATCCTGATCCTGTGGCACCGGCGTCATCCGCCGGAAGACGACCATCTGCCGCCGATCAGCCCCCTCATTACCGGGCCGACCCGATCGTCATCCAAGATTCGCTAGGCCAAGCTCCACGAGCGTCCGCACGGCGACGCCAGTGGGCCCCTTCTGCTGATAGGGCTTGCGGTCGTCCTGCCAGGCGGTGCCGGCAATGTCCAGGTGCGCCCACGGCCGGTCGTCCACGAACTCCCGCAGGAAACAGGCCGCCGTGATGGCACCTGCGGCACGCCCGGCCGAGTTGACCATGTCGGCGATCTCGCTGCGCAGCAGTTCACGGTAGTCGCCGTCGATCGGCAGCGGCCAGACGCGGTCGCCCGCGCGCGTCGCCGCGGCTTGGACCGTGTCGACCCAGGACGACGACGACCCGAAGAGGCCCGAGACCGACTTGCCGAGCGCAATCGTGCACGCGCCAGTGAGCGTCGCCACATCCACGAGGTGCGTCGCACCGAGCGTTTGCGCGTACCAGAGGGCGTCGCCGAGGATCAGCCGGCCCTCGGCGTCCGTGTTGATGATCTCAACGGTCTTGCCGCTCGCTCCGGTGAGCACATCGCCAGGCCGAATCGCGGTCCCGCCCGGCATGTTCTCGCTCATCGGAATCACGGCCACGACGCGATGCGGGCTGCCGAGCGCCGCAATGGCTCGCATCGCCGCGGCGACCGACGCGCCCCCGGTCATGTCGTCCTTCATCCGCTCCATCCCGTCGGCCGGCTTGATCGAGATACCGCCCGTGTCGAAGGTAATGCCCTTCCCCACCAGGCCCAGGACGGGAGTCGTCCGCCCGCCCTTCGGCTCGTGCCGAAGGACCACCAGGCGAGGCGGCTCGGCGCTGCCCTGCGACACGCCGAGCAGCAATTCCATCTTGTGAGCCCGAATGCCAGCCTCGTCGAGCACCTCGACGCCCAGGCCGGCCGCCGTCGCGTCAGCGGCCACGCGCGCGGCGAACTCGCGCGGCGTGAGCACGTTGGCGGGCTCGTTGGCGAGGCTGCGCGCAAAGTTGACCGCTTCCCCGATGACGCGGCCCCGTCGCACCGACGCAGAAAGAACGTCGGCGTCGGCGCCTGGAGCCACGATCACGAGGTGCCGGGCCGGAGGGTTCGCCCGGTCGTCCGGACGCTTGTAGCTCGCACAGTCGAGTTCCGCAGCGCACAGGCCGTCAGCGGTCGCACCCACGGCGACGGCCAGGTCGAGGCCGCGCCGAATCACCAGGGCCAGCGAGTCGACCGCACGCAATTGCGCTGTGTAGGCACACGCCGCCGCCACGCGGCGCAATCGCTCCGCATCCGCTTCTCGCCGCGAGCCGGCGCCCACGAGCACCAGCCGCTTGGCCTTCCATCCACCGGCGGCGACGGGCGTGAGAAAGAACTCGAACGGCCGCCCCCGAAACTCGCCCCGGCTGCGCGCGCGCCCGACCTCGCCCCGCGATGCCTCGTCGAGATCCGGCACATCGTCGATCCGGTCGTCGTCCTGGAACACGGGCACGAACAACATGTCCACAGCGACGTCCTGCGGGCGGGCCGTGACGCCACGACAGACCACGTGCGCCGCTTTCTCATCCGACATTTGAACACTCTCCGGAGGTCATCCTCGCCCCGGCCCTCGCCGGGCAACCGTGCATCATACCCTAGGGGAGATCCCGCCTCCCAGCCTTCAGGCCTTCAGGCTTACAGCCTCTCCTACCGCGCAAGATCGGGCAAATCGCGGTAGAGATCCAGGGCCTCCGGATTGGCCAGCGCCTCACGATTGGAGACGACGCGCCCGTGGATCACGTCGCGCACCGCCAACTCGACGATCTTGCCGCTCTTCGTGCGCGGGATGTCCGTGACCGACACGATCCGCGCCGGGACGTGGCGCGGCGAGGCATGACGCCGCAGCCGATCCGAAATCCGCTTGCGCAGGCCCTCGTCGAGCACCACGCCAGGCGCGAGCCGAACGAACAGCACGATCCGCTCGTCGCCCTCCCAGCGCTGACCGACCGCGAGGCTTTCGAGGACCTCCGGCAGCTGTTCCACCTGCCGGTAGATCTCCGCGGTGCCGATTCTCACGCCCCCGGGCTTGAGCGTCGCGTCAGATCGTCCAAAAATGACGGCGCCGCCGTGCTCCGTGAAGCGCATCCAGTCGCCATGACACCAGACGCCAGGGAAACGCGCGAAGTACGCCGCCCGGTACTTCGCGCCGTCAGGGTCGTTCCAAAACCCGACCGGCATGGATGGAAACGCCGACTTGCACACCAGCTCGCCGGCCTCCAAGGCGAGTGACCGCCCGTCGCTGTCGAACACGTCGACGTCCATGGCCAGGACCTTGGCTTGGATCTCGCCCCGCCAGACCGGCGCCGCCGGGTTGCCGCCCACGAAGCAGCTCACGATGTCGGTGCCCCCGGAAATCGATGCAAGGTGGACGTCCTGCTTGATCGAGTCGTACACGAAATCGAAGCTCTCGGGCAGGAGCGGCGACCCGGTGGACGTGATCGTCCGCAGCGAGTCAAACCGGTGGTGCGCGATCGGCCGGTATCCGGCCTTGCGAACGGCATCGAGAAACTTCGCCGAGGTCCCGAAGAGCGTCACCTCGAGACGGTCCACGACCTCGAACAGGCGCGAGACGCGGGGATGAAACGGCGAGCCGTCGTACAACACGACCGTCGCACCGGAGGCGAGCACCGTGACGAGCCAGTTCCACATCATCCAACCGCAGGTCGTGACGTAGATCACGCGATCATCCGACCGGATATCGCAGTGGAGCTGATGCTCTTTCAGGTGCTGCACGAGCGTGCCACCGGCGCCATGCACGATGCACTTCGGCACACCAGTCGTGCCGGACGAAAACAAAATGTAGAGCGGCTGATGGAAGGGAAAACGTTCGTGCTGGGGCGCCGGATCGGGCTCGGCCTCGATCCAATCCCGCCAGAGGACGGCGTGGGGAATCGACGCGACCTTCGGTCGGTCCGCGAGGAGAGGCACGACGACCGTCGAGCGAAGCGACGGCAGCGCGCGGGCAACCGCCTCAACCCTCTCGATCACGTCGTGCGCCTTGCCGGCGTAGCGGTATCCGTCGACCGCAACCAGGAGGGCCGGTGCGATCTGGCCGAACCGATCGAGCATGCCCTCCACGCCGAAATCCGGGGAGCACGACGACCAGACCGCACCGATCGTCGCGGCGCCCAGCGCCGCGATCATTGCCTCCGGCACGTTCGCGACGATGCCCGCTACCCGATCGCCGGAGCGCACGCCGTGCCGCCGGAGGGCCTGAGCGACCCTCCCGACGTCGCGCCTGAGTTCCGCCCAACTGATCGTGCGAGTCGCGCCAGTCTCGGTCTCCGCCAGAATCGCCGGCGCCTCATCCGACCGCCGCACGACGTTCTCGGCGAAGTTGAGCCGACCCTTCGGAAAGAATCGCGCGCCTGGCATCTCGCCGGCGCGCTCGAGGACGGGTTCGCCCGCCTCGCCGATGACGCCGGCGAAGGTCCACAGCTCCGACCAGAACGCCTCGGGATCGCTGACCGATCGGGCGTGCAGCGCGGCATAGTCAGGCACCTCGCGCCCGAGGCGCGCCGAGAGTCTCTCGCGGAAGGCGGTGATTCTGGCGGCGGCCACTCTCGCCGGATCAGGTCGCCACAGCGGAGCGTCGTCATCGGCCATCACGGCACCCGCCGGCGCCTGGCCATCCACTGCTGCCGTACCGCACGTGCGGCATCGAACGTCCCTTGAACGGCGGGCGCATCGTCGAGGCCCGCCCCCAGAGCGGCGAGGTGCGCCGCCACCTTCGCTGCCGCCTCGCCGACGAAATCCGCATTCGTCGCAAGAATGCCCTGCCAGATGCCCCACGGGCTCGACGCCAACCGCGTCAGATCCTCGAGCCCTCTGCCGGCATGGTCGAGACCATCCGGACCGACCGACGCGCCGACCTGCTGCATCAACACGGTCGACACAATCTGCGGCAAATGGCTGACGTAGGCCATCGTCCGATCGTGCGAAGGCGCGTCGATCTCGTAGGGCTCGGCGCCGATCGCACGGATGAAGGTCGCAACCCGCGCGGTCCGTGCCGGCGGCGCGTCCCCTGGCACCAGAAACCAGCGACGGCCCTCGAGGAGGTCCGCCGTGGCGTGCTCGAGGCCGCCCCGCTCGCCGCCAGCCATCGGATGCCCGCCGACGAAAGCGACCCCGCTCCGGCGTGCGGCCTCGAGGATGTGCCTCTTCGTCGATCCGACATCCGTGACGATCGCCGTGAGGCGAGCCGCGCCAATGGCGCCCAGCGCGTCGACGATGGCGGCGATCGGCGTCGCCAGGATGATCAGATCCACGTCGGCCAGCGTGTCGGCCGACGCGGCCACAGCGTCCGCCAGGCCTCGCGAGAGCGCCGTCGCCGCGACGTCGGGACGGTCCACGATGACGATGTGCGTTGACGGGGTTCGCCGCCGGAGGGCGGGCGCGATGGACCCGCCGATGAGTCCGACGCCGACGATGCCGACCCGTGCGAACGATGCGTCGGCCGCTGACGCCGCCACGCGTCCTAGCGGCTCCAGCCCAGCCGCGCCACCGGCTCGACGCAGATACTTCGGCCGATCGCGGGCGCAATGATGCGCAGCTCGGCCATCAGGCGCTCGAACTGCGCCGGAAACATCGACTGCGCGCCGTCGGATTTCGCGTGATCGGGATCGCAGTGGACCTCGATGATGAGCGCGTCCGCGCCGGCGGCGACCGCCGCGCGCGCCATTGCCGCGACCTTGTCTCGGCGGCCGGTGCCGTGGCTCGGGTCGACGACCACCGGAAGATGGCTCAGCTTCTGCACCACCGGAATCGCCGAGATGTCGAGCGTGTTACGCGTGTAGCTCTCGAACGTGCGGATGCCACGTTCGCAGAGCATGACCTCCATGTTGCCGCCGGCCAGCACGTATTCGGCCGACAGCAGCCACTCCTCAATCGTCGCCGAGATGCCGCGCTTCAAGAGCACGGGCTTCCGCGCGTGCCCGAGCTCGCGCAGGAGCGAGTAGTTCTGCATGTTGCGCGCGCCGACCTGAAAGATGTCGGCGTACTGCTCAATGAGCGGGATGTGTTTGATCTCCATCACTTCCGTGACGAGATAGAGATCGTGTCGATCCGCCGCGGCGCGGAGCATCTTGAGCCCGGGTTCCCCAAGGCCCTGGAAACTGTACGGCGAACTCCGGGGCTTGAAGGCGCCTCCCCGCAGGATCTTTGCGCCGGCTCGCTTCACCGCCGCCGTCGTCGCCTCGACCTGCTCTTCGGACTCGGCCGAGCACGGACCGGCCATCACGATGACCTCATCGCCGCCGATGCGAACGTCGCCGATCGTGATGACCGTGTTCTCAGGCTTGAAGGTCCGACTGGCGAGCTTGTACGGCTCGCTGATCCGCAGAACTTCCTGCACGCCGTCCTGGACCTCGAGCAACTGCGGATCGGCGTTGCCATTGCCGACGGCGCCAAGCACCGTGCGGGACGCGCCGGATGACCGGTGCACGTCGAAACCCATCTCGACGAGCTGCGCGATGATCGCCTGGATTTGGGCTTCGGACGCGCGCTCCTGCATGACCACAACCATATCGTTCACCCGCGCCGTGTGGCGCTCTCCTTCAATACTATCGCCCGCCGCCGGACTCGGGATGAGCCGCGAGTCGCTCGAGCCGCCGGGCTTCGTCGATGATCCGCTCGAACAGCCGCGTCACCGCGCCGTCGTCGAGCGGCCCCTGATTCAAGGACCGCACGTGCGCGAGCACGTCGGCTTCCCGGGCCGGTTGATAGACGGGCTCGTGCGCCTGCTCTTTCAGCCGTCCGATGGCCAGCGCGTGCACGGCGCGCGCGTTCAGCAGCGCCACGATCTGTGCGTCGATCGCGTCAATCTGAGTCCGAAGTGCCGTGATGTCGCTCACGATGCCCCGCCCTCCGGCCGAAGCCAGCGCACGAAATCCTCCACCGCCTTCGCGACGTCGCCCCGAGCGGCCGCCGTCTCGCCGATGACGTTGACGAGGGCGCTGCCGACGACCGCCGCGTCGGCGAACGCGAGGACCTCGGCGACGTGCTCGGGTCGAGACACGCCAAAGCCCAGCGCCACAGGGAGCGTCGTCACGGCTCGCACGCGCTCCACGAGTGGCCGCGCCGTCGAGGCGACCGCGGCGCGCGCACCCGTCACGCCGAGGCGCGAAATCGCATAGAGGAAGCCGCGGCCCAGCCGCGCCGCCTCCTCAAGCCGACTATCGGTCGTTGTCGGGCTCAACAGGAAGATCTGATCCAGATGATGCTCGTCGAGCATGGTCCGGGTCGCCGCGGATTCCTCAATCGGCAGATCGAGCAGCAACACGCCGTCAACGCCCGAGGCCGACGCACGGTCGGCGAACGTGCCCAGCCCCATGCGGACCACGGGGTTGAGATACGTGAAGAGCACGAGGGGCGCCCGAAGATCGTCACGAACGGCGGCCACGAGGTCGAGCACCGCGCCAAGATGACTGCCAGCCGCCAACGCGCGCTCGGAGGCACGCTGAATGGCCGGCCCGTCCGCGATCGGATCGGAGAACGGCACGCCGACTTCAATGACGTCCGCGCCGGCGCGATCGAGCGCCCGTAAGACGTCCACGGTGCGAGCTAAATCGGGATCGCCGGCGGTGATGTACGCGACGAGCCCGCCCCGGCCCTCGCCCCGCAGGCGATCGAATGTCTTTGCGATCCGGCTCATGACGAACCGCCGCCGTCCCGGCCGAGGATCTGCCGCACCGTCTCGACGTCCTTGTCGCCCCGACCCGAGAGATTCACGAGCACGATGGTTCCCGCGGCCATCGACCCGAGTTCCTGCGTCACCCAGGCCACGGCATGCGACGACTCGAGCGCGGGAAGGATCCCCTCCGTGCGCGCGAGCGATTCGAAGCCCGCCAGCGCCGATCGGTCGTCCATCCAGACGTATTGCGTACGCCCTATCGACGCGAGCCACGCGTGCTCCGGCCCAATGGACGCGTAATCGAGCCCGGCGGACACGGAATGCGTCGAGAGCACGTTCCCGTGATCGTCCTGGAGGACCAGACTGCGAGCGCCGTGCAGGACGCCGGGATGGCCGCCCGCAAAGCGCGCCGCGTGGTCGCCGGGCGTGATGCCGCGCCCACCCGCCTCGACCCCTACCAGCCGGACACCGGCATCCTCGATGAACCCATCGAAGATGCCCATGGCGTTGCTGCCGCCGCCGACGCACGCGACGACGACGTGCGGCAGCCGGTCGGCCGCCGCGAGAATCTGACGTCGAGCTTCCTGGCCGATGACGGATTGGAACTCACGCACCATGAGGGGATACGGATGCGGCCCCAGCACCGACCCCAGGAGGTAGTAGGTCGTGTGAACGTTCGAGACCCAGTCGCGCATGGCCTCGTTGATCGCGTCCTTGAGCGTCCGGCTCCCTGAGTCGACTTGCTCGACCGTCGCCCCGAGCACACGCATCCGAAAGACATTGAGCGCCTGTCTCGCCATGTCCTCGGCGCCCATGTAGACGACGCACTCGAGGCCGAATAGGGCGCAGGCGGTCGCCGTCGCGACCCCGTGCTGCCCCGCGCCCGTTTCCGCGACGATGCGACGCTTGCCCATGCGGACCGCCAGGAGCGCCTGTCCCAGGGCGTTGTTGATCTTGTGCGCCCCGGTATGGGCGAGGTCCTCGCGCTTGAGGAACACGCGTACTCCCGTCCCGCCTGCGAGCCGAAGAGCTTCGTAGAGCGGCGTGGGCCGCCCGACAAACGTCTTCAAGAGATGCGTCAGCTGCTCGACGAACGCCGGATCGCCGCGTGCGGCAAAGTACGCCGACGTCAGCTCGTCGACGGGCGCCATGAGCGTCTCCGGCACGTACCGGCCGCCGAAGTCGCCGAAGTAGCCGCGCGCGTCCGGATCGCGCCGGCCGAACACCGGCCCGGACGTCTGTTCGGTCCCTTCGCTCACGCGTCCTCCCCCATCGGCGGCCCGCCGACCGTCACGGCCGACGCACGCACCGCCGCGAACAGCGCGCGCAGCTTGTCGGCACTCTTGATACCCGGCCGATCCTCGACACCCGACGACACATCGATCGCCCACGGCCGCACGCGCCGAATCGCATCGCCCACATCGGCCGCCACGAGCCCGCCGGCAAGAATCACGGGTCGCTCGCGCGCCAGGCGGGCCGCGCGCGTCCAGTCGGCACGCTCGCCCGTGCCGCCCCTTCGCTCGCGATCGACCGCGTCGACGAGCACCGTCACCTCGACGGGTAAGGCAACTGCTGACCGCACGTCGGCGTCATCACCGAGCGATACGACCTTCACGACTTTGGCGGCCACCCCAACATAGTCAGCCACGCGCTCGTCACCGTGCAGTTGGGCGACGTCGAGGCCAATCTCCCGGACGACGCGCCGCACGTCGTCGGGCGACGCGTTCACGAACACCCCGACACGTGTCACGAAGGCAGGGAGCGTCCGCGCGATGGCCGCGGCCTGGTCCGCCTCGATGACGCGTGGACTCTTGGACCAGAGAACGAAGCCCACCGCATCCGCGCCGAGGGCGACGGCGAGGTGCGCGTCTTCCGCCCGTGTGAGCCCGCAAATCTTGACGCGTGTCCGGCTCATCGGGGGACCCCCACGCCCGAGGCCCGGGCCATGAGCGTGGCCAGGCTGGCGCCCGGATCCGGGTCGGTCATGAAGCGCTCACCTATCAGGAACGCCCGGTAGCCTCGCTGCCGCAGTCGCACGAGATCGGATGGCACTCCGAGTCCGCTCTCAGCGACAGCCGTCGTGCCCTCCGGCAGACGCGGCGCCATCTCTTCGAACACCGCGGTCGAGACCTCCAGCGTGCGCAAGTTCCGACTGTTGACGCCGACGAGCGAAGCCCCCGCCGCCAGCGCGCGTTCGAGGTCGACGTGATCGTGCACCTCGACGAGCACGGCCAAGTCCAGCGTGCCCGCCAACGCGAGCAGCCGAGCCAGCGCCCGGTCGTCGAGCGCCGCGACGATGAGCAGGACCGCGTCGGCACCGGCGGCGCGCGCTTCGATGATCTGGAACTCGGTGACGAGAAAATCCTTGCAGAGAACCGGGACGTCCACCGCCGCGCGGACATCGCGCAGGTGATCGATCGACCCGTCGAAGAACGCGGGCTCCGTCAGGACCGAGATGGCCGCCGCGCCGGCCGCCGCGTAGCCCTTGGCGATCGCAACCGGATCGTAGAGCGCACGCAGCACGCCCTTCGACGGGGATCGGCGTTTGCACTCGGCGATGATGCGCACGCCGGGCTGCCGAAGCGATTCCACGAACGCGGGGCCTCGCGGACGTCGAATCGCCGCGGCCCGCTCGACGTCGGCGTGCATCTCGCGGGCGCGATCGTCCGCCGCCTTCTTTGCCGACGCGACGATCGCGGCCAGCAGATCGGTCGAGGTCATCGCCCGCACATCCGTCGCAACCCGTCGAGGGCGGCGCGCGCCCGCCCGCTATCGATGGCCGCGGCGGCCAGGGCGACGCCCTCCCGCAGCGTGCTGGCCCGGTCCGCAACCAAAAGGGCGGCCGCCGCGTTTAACAGGACGATGTCCCGTCGTGGCCCCGGATCTCCCGTGAGGACGCCGTGCACCATCGCCGCGTTGGCGGAGGCGTCGCCCCCCGTGAGGTCCCGGACCGTGGCGATCGGAAGGTCCGCGTCGGCCGGATGGAGATAGAACGTTCGAACCGCGCCGTGCCGGAACTCGGAGACCTTCGTATAGCCCGTCGTGGAGATTTCGTCGAGACCGTCGGCGCCGTGAACCACCCAGGCGCGCTCTGATCCCAGATCGCCTAATGACCGTGCGATGAGCTCCGTCTGCTCCGGCCGAGAGACGCCGACCAGCTGCCGCGAGGGCTGCGCGGGGTTCGTGAGCGGGCCGAGCAGGTTGAACGCCGTGCGCACGCCGAGCTCCCGCCTGACGGGAGCGGCATGCCTCATCGACGGATGCCACATCTGCGCGAAGAAGAACGCGACGCCGACCTCTTCCAGGGCGGCGCACACGCGATCCGCGGAGGCGTCGAGGGCGATGCCAAGGGCCTCGAAGACGTCCGCGCTGCCCGACCGGCTCGAGGCTGCGCGATTGCCGTGCTTCGCGACGCGCACGCCGCAGCCGGCCAACACGAGGGCCGTCGCCGTGGAGATGCTGAAGGTGTCGGCGCCGTCGCCGCCGGTGCCGCAGGTGTCGAAGGTCGGTGCGACGACGCGCGGCAGGCGCGTGGCGCGCGCCCGCATCGCCGTCGCCAGGCCGGCCATCTCGCCCGGCCGTTCGCCCTTGAGCGCGAGCGCCATCAGGAAGCCCGCGATGTGCACGGGCGTCGCCTCGCCGTCCATAACAGCGCCCATCGCGCGCCGCGCCTCGTCCACGGTCAGGTTCTCGTGGCGTTTCAGCTTCTCGAGGAGAGCCGGCAGCATGTCAACGCATCTCCAGGAAATTCTGCAGCACCCGTTGGCCGAGCGCCGTGAGCACGGACTCCGGGTGGAACTGCACGCCGACGATTGGTCGATCTCTATGCCGAATGCCCATGACCAAACCGTCGGGGGCCACCCAGGCGGACACGACGAAGTCCGGCGGCACGCCGTCCCGCGGCACGACCAGCGAGTGGTACCGGCCGGCCTCAAACGGGCCGGTCACGCCGGCAAAGAGCCCAGTCCCTTCGTGCGCAATCATCGACGTCTTCCCGTGCATGGGGACCGGAGCGCGCTCCACGCGCCCGCCGAACGCCACCGAGATCGCCTGATGACCCAGACACACCCCCAGCGTCGGCACCGTCCCGCCGAGGCGTCGCAACAGCTCGATGGAAATCCCGGCCGACTCGGGGCGCCCCGGTCCGGGCGAGATCACAATCCGATCAGGCCCCCACGACACGACCTCATCCACCGACATCGCGTCGTTGCGGACGACGCGGACCTGGCCGCCCAGCTCGCCGAGCCGGTGCGCCAGATTCCACGTGAACGAGTCGTAGTTGTCGATGAGGAGCACCATGACGTCGTCACATCCCCCGATCGGCCATGTCGAGCGCTTGGAGCAGCGCCCGCGCTTTGTCACGAGTCTCCTCGAACTCCGCCGCCGGCAACGAGTCGGCGACGATGCCGGCGCCGGCCTGCACATCGGCCCGCCCGTCACGCATCGTGATCGTGCGGATCGCGATGCAGAAATCGAGATTGCCCGCGAAGTCCAGGTAGCCGACTGCGCCGCCATAGAGGCCCCGGCGAGTGGGCTCCAGATCCCCGATGATTTGCATCGCGCGAATCTTGGGCGCGCCGGTCAGCGTGCCCGCCGGGAACGTCGCCACGAGCGCGTCGAGTCGATCGCGACCATCCGCGAGCTGGCCCTCGACGCGCGAGACGAGATGCATCACGTGCGAGTACCGCTCGAGGGCCATGAACGTCGGCACGCGCACGCTGCCGATCTCGGCCACGCGGCCGATGTCGTTTCGGCCGAGATCGACGAGCATCACGTGCTCGGCTCGCTCCTTTTCGTTGCGGCGCAATTCGTCCGCGAGCCGCTGGTCCTCGTCCGGCGTCGTCCCGCGTCTCCGGGTACCGGCGATCGGGTGCGTTTCGACGTGACGGCCTTCGACGCGCACCAGCATCTCGGGCGACGCGCCGATGATCGCTTCAGCGCCCATGCGAATGAAAAACATGTACGGTGACGGATTGATGTGACGGAGCGCCCGGTAGACGTCGAAGGGCGGTGCGCTCGTCCTGACCGTGAGCCGCTGCGACAAGACCGCCTGATAGATCTCGCCCGCCGCGATGTCCTCCTGAATCCGCTTGACGGAGGTTTCGAACGCCTCCCGCGTCTGGTTCGCCTCGACCGTAATCCCCTCCGAGTGCCGCGCGTCCCCGCGGGCCAGGTGACGATCGAGTTCGCCCTCGAGGAACTGAATCTTCGCGCACGCAAAGTCGTACAGCGCCCGGAGATCCTGGCCGGGCTTCAGCCGCGCGTTGGCGATCGCGAGAATCCGATGCCGCACGTGATCGAACGCCAGCACCGTGTCGAACACCATGAACCCGGCCTGATCGCGATCCGGGAGCGGCATCGATCGCGCCACGACCGGCTCGAACCATTCGGCGGCATCGTAGTCAAAGTAGCCGACCGCGCCGCCCGTGAACCGCGGCAGGTCCGCCACGAACGGCGCCTGGAACTCCGCCATCAGGCCGCGCAGGACGTCGAGAAAGGCCTCGCTCCGCGTCGTCACGACGCCGCCCTCCTCCACCGTCGTCTGGCCAGGGCGGCCGCGGAGGACCAGGAATGGGTCCTTCCCGAGAAACGAATACCGCCCGACGTGCTCGCCGCCCTCGACGCTCTCGAGCAGGAACGCGTAGTCGGAGTGCTCGGCGATCTTCAGGAACGCCGAGACCGGCGTGAGCAGATCCGCCATGATTTCGCGACAGACCGGCACGAAGGTGCCGCGGCGCGCGAGCTCGACGAACTCTTCGAATGTGGTGTGCGTCATGATCCAAGGGTCCCAACAAAATGTCGCGCGGCCCGTTCCAGCATCGGCCGTGGCGCCGCGCGCGCCGTCCACCATTCGAGTTGACGAGCGGCCTGCTCGACCAGCATCTCGATCCCACTAATCGTGCGCGCGCCAGCCGCCCGCGCGCGGGTCAGGAACTCGGTCTCGATCGGGTTGTAGACCAGGTCGTAGGCCACGTCCGCAACCGGCGCGTCAACGGGCGACGCGCTCACCGAGGGCCAGGCGCCCACCGGCGTGGCATTTACGAGGAGGGCGGGCCGCACCGGCACGCGTCCGGGCCCGGACGGCCCCGACGGCCCCGACGGCC
>Ga0182024_10017509_pt1 | contig 13441 bp, 9 predicted proteins | sample P32metaG_FD_120480 | JGI IMG/M metagenome (GOLD analysis project Ga0182024, IMG submission 120480) | Permafrost microbial communities from Stordalen Mire, Sweden - P3-2 metaG (Illumina Assembly) | ecosystem: Environmental > Terrestrial > Soil > Wetlands > Permafrost | place: Sweden: Stordalen...
AGTCCGACCTCGCCGTCCCAACCGCCGACGGCGTCAAGGAACCCCTCAACCGCAGAGCCACGATCCACATCCAGTTCTGATCGCGGCCCTCAAAAACCCTTAATGCTTGCAGGGAGCCCGGCCATTCGGCCGGGCTCTTTCGCGTTGGGGCCCCCTACCCAACCGGTCACCTCGCCGGTCGTCGTCATTGTCACAGTCTCGTGAACGCGGCGGCCGGGAGATCGGCCAAGGTCTTGAAACCGCTGACCTCGGCGCCGGCGCATTAATCTTTGATTTACGAAAAGTCGTCCCAGAAGGCCCATCCGCCCGTTGACGCCTCATCAACCATGTGACCCCATATAGTGGGGTTGGGAAGTGATTTGCCCACAACATGTAGACGCCCGCAAAGGCTCTCGCGCCTTGAAGGGGTCAAAACTATATGGGTCCAGATGGTCACGTTAAGCAGACAGTCGAAGAGTGAGCCGTCCCAAAAAGGGCATGTCGGGGCGCCACGTCTCGCTGAGCGGCCGCGGCTTCAACTGGTTCGCAAGGTGGAGATCGACCGCGCGCGCGATAGCCTTCTCACTGCTTTTGGCAGGACCACGCTCGAGGATCGTTATCTGCTGCCGGGCGAATCCTATCAGGAGATGTTCGCGCGGGTGGCCACCGCCTTCGCCGATGACGCCGATCACGCCCAGCGCATCTACGACTACATGTCCAAGCTGTGGTTCATGCCCGCCACCCCGGTGCTCTCCAACGGCGGTGCTTCGCGCGGGCTGCCCATCTCCTGTTTTTTGAACGCCGTGGGCGATTCGCTGGAGAGCATCGTCGGCACATGGAATCAGAATGTCTGGCTGGCGGCCAACGGCGGGGGGATCGGCACCTATTGGGGCGGCGTTCGCTCCATCGGTGAAAAGGTGAAGGGTTCGGGCCAGACCAGCGGCATCATCCCGTTCATCAGGGTGATGGACAGCTTGACCCTGGCCATCAGCCAAGGCTCTCTGCGACGCGGTTCGGCGGCCGTCTACGTGGACATCCACCATCCGGAGATCGAAGAGTTCCTCGAGATCCGCAAGCCCTCGGGCGACTTCAACCGCAAGTCCCTGAACCTGCATCACGGCGTTTCGATCACCGACGAGTTCATGGAAGCGGTGCGCGACGGCGCGAAGTTCGCGCTGCGCTCGCCCAAGTCGCGTGACGTCGTGAAGCAGGTGGACGCCCGCCTGCTCTGGCAAAAGGTGCTTGAGCTTCGCCTGCAGACGGGTGAACCCTACCTGATCTTTTCAGATACCGTGAACCGGGCGATGCCGCGCCACCAGCGAGAGCTCGGTCTCAAGGTGCGCCAGTCGAATCTGTGTTCGGAAATCACGCTGCATTCCGGCCCCGACCACCTGGGAGAGGAACGCACCGCGGTCTGCTGCCTCTCATCGGTCAACGCCGAGATGTTCCTGGAATGGCGCGACCACCCCACCTTCATCGAGGACGTCATGCGCTTCCTCGACAATGTCCTGCAGGACTTCATCGACCGGGCGCCGCCGGAGATGCGCGCGGCGGCCTACGCCGCCGATCGCGAGCGGTCCGTGGGCCTGGGCCTAATGGGCTTCCACTCCTTCCTGCAAAGCCAGAACGCGCCCTTTGAAAGCGCCTTGGCCAAGTCGTGGAACATGCGGCTGTTCAAGCATCTGCGCCGCGGCTGCGACGCCGCCAGCAAGGTCCTCGCCGCGGAGCGCGGGCCCTGTCCGGACGCCGCCGAGCGAGGGGTGATGGAACGGTTCTCGCACAAGCTCGCCATAGCGCCTACCGCCTCGATCTCGATCATCTGTGGTGGAACCAGCGCCGGCATCGAGCCGATCCCCGCCAACATCTACTCCCACAAGACCCTGTCGGGCACGTTTGCGGTCAGGAACCCCTTTCTGGAGCGACTGCTCGAAGCGAGGGGCGAAAACACGCAAGGCGTGTGGGCCTCCATCCTGGAGAACGAGGGTTCGGTCCAGCACCTGGCCTTCCTCACCGACGACGAGAAGAGCATCTACAAGACCGCCTTCGAAATCGATCAGCGTTGGATCATCGACCTTGCCGCCGACCGGACGCCGGAAATCTGCCAATCGCAGTCGGTGAACGTCTTCCTCGCCGGGGACGTGGACAAGTGGGACCTGCACATGCTCCATTGGCAGGCTTGGGAGAGGGGCGTGAAGAGCCTCTACTATCTGCGCTCCAAGTCCGTGCAGCGCGCCGCCTTCGCCGGGGCGGACATGGCGCTCGACAGCGCCGCGCGCGCCAGTGAAGCGCGCACCGACTACGACGAGTGCCTGGCCTGCCAATAGGTCTCAGGCGGCGCGGTGCGTCAGGCCACCTGCGTGTGGGGCCGGGCGATGAGGGCGGGGAGGGCCCGCCAGGGTTCGGGGGCGTGGACCGGGCCGGGCGGGGCGTGGCTCAGGGCCGCCATGGCTTGAGCGAAGGCGGCCGGCGCGGGGTGGAGCGCGGCCGGGGCCGGATCGTGGATGATCACTCCATGGTGGCCGTCGCGGGCGCACACGAAGGTGGACGACAGATAATCGCCGTTCAGATGGATGTGGGCGGTGTGGGTCCCGTCGCTCACGGTCAGGATCCCAGACGTGCTAGTCCCGCTGAAGGTCGCCTCGGACGCCGAGACGAAGCTGATGTCCTTGAGATCGAGGAAGGTCCCGCCGGCGGTGGAAAAGCCGGTGATGGCGGCGGTGTAGGCCTGGGATTGGGCCAGCTCCAGGGTCCCGCTGGTCTTGCTGAAGACCACCCGTTCGTTGAACGACGAGCCGAAGCTCAGCGTCCCGCCGGCGATCACCGCGTGGCCCTTGCCGGTCACCGCGCCGGTGACGGTGAGAGTTCCGCCGTGAGCCTCGATCACGCCTGTATTGGCGAGCGGACCGGCGAGGGTGATGACGCCCGAGCCCGATGTCTCGATCAGGCCGGCGCTGGTCAGGCCGTAGCCGTCGGTCAGGCTCCCCTGAACGATCAGCTTCCCCTTCGCCGCGATCGCCCCGGCCCCGGTCAGGGTGAAGCTGGCTCCCTTGAGCAGGGTCAGGCCGCCGAAGCCGTAGAAGGTGGTGGGTGTCGAGACGAAGCCGCTGACCGTGGCGTTGTAGCTGCCCAGATTGCTGATCGTGCCCGAGCCGGCCCCCAGATCGAGGGTGCTGGCGGCATTGCCGCTGACCTTGCCCTCAAAGCTGCAGCCGGCCTCGACGGTCAGGGCGGCGGCATAGGAGGCGGAGGTGATGATGAAGGCCTGGCCGCCGAGCCCTGCGATGGTCCCGAAATTCACCACCGCCGCGCCTGTCTCGGCGACCATCACGCCCTTGTAGCCTTCCGCCATAGCATGGATCTGGCTCTTCGAGCCGTTGACCAGCCGGCCGCCGGAGGAACCGGCGAGCAAGACGCCCACGCCAGCGCCCAGATAGCCATCGATCAGGCCGAGGTTGGTCGCTTGGCCGACGCCCATCTTCAGGCCAGCCGTATAGCCGTAGATGACGGCCCCGGCGTCATTGGTCACCGTCCCGGGCCCGCCCAGATCGACGCCATAGCTGCCGGCGATGCCCGTCGCCACGATCGATCCGGTGTTCGTGATGGCCACGCTCTGCGTCCCACCGGTCAGCACGCCATCTGGGCCCCTTATCAACCCGCTATTGGAGACGGCGCCGCCGGCTCCCAAGTTCACGCCGACGTCGTCCACGCCGATTATTGTCGCGGAGTTGATTACTGTGCCGGCGCCCCCATCGATGACCACGCCGGATGAATGCCCTTCGATGCCCCCGCTGTTGTCGACTTGGCCGCCGGCCGCGAAGCTCACGCCGGAGCCGTTCTTGCCTTGGATCACGCCATTGTTGGTGACCGTGCCGACGCCACCCTTGACGTCGACGCCGTCGGTGAAGCCGTAGATGTAGACGTACGTGTTCTCGCCGGTTTGGTTGGATACCAATCCTCCCGCCTGCAGCACGACCCCCGCGCCCGATAAGCCGTATATCCCGGCGTGGTTGGTCAGCGTGCCGACGCCGCCGCCGATAACCACGCCGTTGTCGGCCCCGTGGATTGTCGTTTCAAACGCCGTTCCTTGGGTTGCGTCGTTGGCGACGCTCCCACCAGCCGTCAGGACGACCCCGCCGTAGCCCGCGCCCGCGATTTGGTAACGATTTCTCACGTAGCCGGCGGCGCCCTCGATCAGCACCCCATCTGTTCCTTTGATCACGTTGTAGTTGAATACCGCGCCCCCGGCCTGCAGGTGGATGCCGTCGATGGCGTATCCGACCCGGGGCGTGGTGGTGGCGACCCCGTCGTTGATGATGGTGGCCTGGTGGCCGCTGAAGACCCCGTATCCGGCGACGGTCGCTCCGGCCTCGATATCCAGAGCCGTAAAGTTGGTCGACAGGTAGTATCCGGTGTCATAGTCGCCCGTGAGATATCTCGTGGTCATGGCTCTCTCCCTGGCCGAAGGGCCGCCTCGGCTGACTGGCCGAAAGCGACGCGTGTGCGAATCCCGGGCGAGTTGGCGCGCGGACCGTCAAAGCAGCGTAGGAAAACGCGTGAATTCAGCGTGAATTCGACACTGACGGCGCGGAAATCGGCCTTGGAGGGCGCTGATGACCGTCAGGCGCCCGCCAGGCGCGCGGCGAGCGCCCGGCAGTCGTAGGGCGCGCCGGGGTCGGTGCAGAAGTCTGGCCACAGGCCGGTCGTCCGCCAGATGCGCACCAGGCCCAGGCGGCCGGCCAGGGCCATGAACCTCGGCCTGGCGCGGAGCGGAGCCATGAACGAGCGGAACAGAATATCGGTGTCCCGGTCCAGCGTCGCCGGGCGAGCGAAGGCCACGTCGAGGGCTTGGTCGGTCCGGCCGATCTCGGTCAGCGCCTGCATCGCCCAGTATGGATCGACGGTGGCCGGCGCGCGGGCCATGTGGGCGACAATGGCGTTCGTGAGCTCGCCGGCGCGGCGCGGATCGGCGCGGGCGGCGACCAGGAGGCGCCAGCCCGAGACCCAATGATCGGTTATCGCCTTTGTCGCGAATTCGTCGAGCGCGCGGCGCGCGGCGCGGGGTTCGCCCATCCGCATGATCGCGGTGAGACGATAGAGGCGAATCTGGGTGCTGTCGGGCCAAAGGCGCTGCGCCTCGTCGAGCGTCGCCAGACCGGCGTTCAGATCGCCGACGCCATAGGCCTGCCGGTAGGCCAGGCTCTCCCGGACGGGCGCGGAGAGAGGATCGAGATCGGCGGCCCGGGCTTCCCCGGCCAGGGCGTCCCGTTCCCGGCCGATATCCGCGAGGGCGGCCGCCCGCGTATCCAGCGCCAGGGCGCTTTGCGGATCCAGGCGTAGCGCCCGGCCGAGCGCCGCCTGCCGGACCGTCCAGCCGCCGAGACCCTTGGCCAGCAGCGCCCGCACGACCCAAGCCTGGCTGCCCCGTGGATCCAGCGCGAGCGCCCGCCCGGCGGCCGCCTCGGCGCCGCGCCGCCATCGGCCTGCGTCTTGGGGTGACATGTCGGAGTACGTGGCCATTTCGGCGTCGGCCAGGGCGAGGTCGGCCCAGGCGCGGGCGAAGTGCGGATCGCGCCGGACGATGGCCTGAAGCAGGGTCGAGGCGGCCTCCGAGGCAGCGAAGTCGTGAAGCTTCTCGCAGACCATCAGATACGCCCGGACTGTCTCCACGTCCCTGGGAGGGTCGTCCTGGCCGGTGGCGCAGGTAAGCGCCTCGGCCACCCTGGCGGCGGCCTGGCGGCGCAGGATATCGACCTCTGCCGCCGGGCGGTCGAAGTCAGCCGACCACAGGATCGCCCCGTCCTTGGCGGCGTGCACATCGACGGTGACGGCGAGGCGGCCGGCGACCGATCGCGCCGCGCCATCGACGACGTATCGCGGCGCGCCGCCCTTCGGCGCCGACCCCGGAGCGTAGACGTTCAGGGACGAGCGGCGGGCCTCGGTCATGCGCGCCAGTTCCCCGGCGAAGCCGTCGGCGAGCCGGGCGGCGGTGGCGTCGTCGGGCGGGCTGGTCAGGCGATCGACGCGAATCGCGCCGGATTCGGGGGGCGTTCGCCACACCAGAGCGACGCCGGCCGCCAGGACCGCCGCCGCCAAGCCGATCGCCGCGGCCACCCGGAGCCGTGGGCGGCGCGCCACCGTCGCCGTCGGGGGTGCGCGCACGGCAGGCTCCCGCGGCGGATCTCCTGGCGGCGGGGCGAGGGCCGTCAAGCCCTCGTAGCAGGCCGCGGATTCAGCCGAGGGGGCGACGCCCAGTTCGCGCTTGAGAGTCTCTTGAAGCCCGCGCCAGATGCGACGCGCCTCTTTCGGCTCGCGGGCGGCTTGGGCCGCCCTCATGGCCAGGCGCGCCGCAGACTCGTCCAACGGCTCACGGGCCAGGATCACCTGGGCCAGGCGCAGGCTGTCGGCGGGCCGGGCGATCAGGGCCGCTTCGGCGCAGGCCATGGCCTGGGACAGGACTTCGTCCCCGCAGGCCGCCCGCTGGACCCGCAACCAGGTGTCGAACTCGCCGTCAAGCCCGTCCAGGTTCTCGAGCAGGCGACTAGGCTCTCTGGCGAGACGCATCGCCAGGCCCGGCGCGTCGCCGGCCTGGGCCATGGCCTTGATCTCGTCCAGGTCAGTGACGACTCTGGCCCCCCAGAGTGTTACGGCGGTTCGGCCGATATCCAGAAGGGGGAAAGGGCCGAGGGAATAGGCGCGCAGCTCCTGAAGGCATTGCCGAAGGCTTGCCCGGGCCTGCTCCTCGCCCCGCTCGCTCCACAGCAGGGCGGCCAGGCGTTCGCGCCCCACCGGAATGTCGGGATTGAGGGAAAGATATGCCAGGATGGCGCGCGCCTTGCGCGACAGCGACGCGTCCGCCGTGAACGCCCCCAGCAGACGCAGTTTGTGTCTTCCGGCGGTCAATCGCCTTCCCAGTTGATCACCGCCCGCCATGACTTCACGGCGGACGCCTCCAGCATGCACCAAGAAGAGCGCCGCTGGAAGAACGGTGGGCCGGCGCCTTCGCCGGCGCTTGGGCCCTGCCCCAGGCGACCGCCTGTTCGGGAAACAATCCGGCGATCCCCGCTTCGCTGGCGGCGCAGAGGCCTCGCTCTGTGATCAAGCCGTCGATCAGGCGCGCCGGAGTGACGTCGAAGGCGTAGTTGGCCGCGGCGCTGCCAGGGGCGACGACCAACACCTCGCCAGGGTGCCCGTCGGCCAAAGCGCCCCCCACGTGCGTCACCTCGCGCGCCTCGCGTTCCTCGATGGGAATCTCGGCCAGCCCATTGGTGAGACTCCAATCGATGGTGGAGGAAGGCGCTGCGACGTGGAAGGCGACCCCACTGTCCGCGGCGGCCAGGGCCTTCAAATAGGTGCCGATCTTGTTGGCGACGTCGCCGGTTCGGGTGATCCGGTCCGCGCCCACGAGGCATAGATCCACCCGTCCCCGCTGCATCAGATGGCCGCCGGCGTTGTCGACAATCACCGTGTGGGCCACGCCCTGCTGGCCGAGCTCGAAGGCGGTGAGGGCCGCGCCCTGGTTGCGTGGGCGCGTCTCGTCCACCCAGACATGGACATCGATCCCCTGTTCCTGAGCGACGTAGATCGGCGCGAGCGCGGTGCCCCAATCGACCGCCGCGAGCCAGCCGGCGTTGCAGTGGGTAAGAATATTCACCGGCGCGCCGGCCTTGCGCCGGGCGATGTCCGCGATCAGCGCCGCTCCGTGATCGCCGATATGACGGCAGGCGACGACGTCCTCCTCGGTGATAGCGGCGGCCTCGCGCGCCGCGGCGTCGGCGCGATCGCCAGGTCGCAGGCGCGCGACTACACGATGCGCCCGCTCCAGCGCCCAGGCGAGGTTCACCGCCGTGGGACGGGTCGCCGCCAGGCGCGCGCGGGCCGCCGCGATTCCAGCGTCCGAGGGATCGGCGCGCAGGCCGAGCGCGAAACCCCACGCGGCCGTCGCCCCGATGAGCGGCGCGCCGCGAACCTGCATGACGGCGATGGCGGTTGCGGCGTCATCGAGGCTCTCGAGCCGGACGATCTCCACGGCATGGGGCAAACGCGTCTGGTCGATGATTTCCACCGCGCCGTCGGGCGCCATCCAGATGGTGCGCGCGGCGCGGCCGCCCAGCAGCATCGCCTCAGCCCTCCCATCCCGCGGTGAACGCAAATCGCCTCGCCCAGAACGCGGCGAGGCGGGGGTCGGCGTCGACGCGCCGAACCACTTCTCCCATGCGCGGGGCGGCTTCATAGAACGCCCCGCGGCGTGGCCCCCACCGGGAGAGGACTGTCACATAGAGGTCCAGCACGCTCAAATCCTTCCCCAGCAGATAGGGGCCGGGGGAGAGCTGCGCCTCCATGACCGCCCAGCAGGCAGTGATCCGCGCCGCGGTGCGCGCCTTGACTTCGCTTGCGCCGACCGCGTCCGAGACCAGCCGAGAGGGGTCGTCCCGCACCCAGTAGAGGGCGTAGATGGCCGCGGACGTGAAAACCATCCAGCGCAGGAAGGCGGGGCGGAGCGGGCTTTCAACGGGTGGGGAAAGGCGGGCGGCCGGGTGGGCGTCGGCCAGCCAGATGAGGATGGCGGCGCTTTCGGTCATCAGTTCGCCCGAGGGCAACGCGAGGGCCGGAACTTGGCGCATGGGATTGACCTTGGCGATCGCCGCATCGGCCTCGCCCGACATCGCCTCCATGCGATAGGGCAGGCCCAGGATTGTGAGAGCGGCCTCCACTGCGACCGAGCCGGTCCCGGGAGCGCCCCAGATCACGAACCGCTCGTTCATTGACTATCCCCATGCCGTCCACAATATCTTGGATGTCTACGTCGAAATGCCGCTAGATGTTGTGAACTTCGCTGCTACGCTTCGCTTCTGGGCGACCCGCCCGTCTTGATTCGCCCACCCTTCAAAGAAAATATGCGCGATGGCACACACCATACAATCCCAACCGGGCCTGCTCACCCCGTCCTTCGCGTACAAGCCGTTTCGTTATCCCTGGGCCTACGACTTCTGGAAGCGACAGCAGCAGGTCCACTGGCTCCCCGAAGAGGTCCCCCTGGGCGAAGACTGCAAGGATTGGGCGGCCAACCTCAACGACCGCGAACGCAACCTCCTGACCCAGATCTTCCGCTTCTTCACCCAATCGGATGTCGAAGTGAACAACAATTACATGGAACGCTACGCCACTGTCTTCAAACCCACCGAGGTGAAGATGATGCTGGCGGCCTTCTCCAACATGGAGACGATCCATATCGCCGCCTACGCCTTGCTGTTGGAGACCATCGGCATGCCGGAGTCGGAGTTCTCGGCCTTCCTCGAGCTGGAGGCGCTGAAGGCCAAACACGACTACATGCAGCAGTTCGGGGTCGGAACCAACGCCGACATCGCCCGCACCCTGGCCATGTTCGGGGGTTTCACCGAAGGGCTGCAGCTGTTCGCGAGCTTCGCCATGCTGATGAACTTCCCCCGCTTCAACAAGATGAAGGGTATGGGCCAGATCATCTCGTGGAGCGTTCGCGACGAGAGCCTGCACTGCGAGGGAATCGTCAAGCTTTACCATGCTTTCAATGCCGAGACCGGCGCGGTGACCAAGGTCGTCGCCGACGATATCGTCGATTGCTGCAAAACCGTCGTCGGCCTGGAGGATCGGTTCATCGATCTGGCCTTCGAGGCGGGCGAAGTGCAGGGGATGACGCCCGCCGACATCAAGGGCTACATCCGCTTCGTCGCCGACTGGCGCCTTCGGCAACTGGGCCTGCCCGAGGTCTACGACGCCACGGAAAATCCGTTGCCGTGGCTGCAATCCATGCTTTCGGGCGTCGAGCACGCCAACTTCTTCGAAGCCCGATCGACCGAGTATTCCAAGGCCGCGACGCGGGGCGTCTGGCACGGGGAGGGCGGTGTGTGGGCCGCGTTCGATAGCATGATCGCCAAACGGCCGGACGTAGAGACTACGGCGCACTGAAAGAAGGCTGCTCGCCGCGTCGCCCGCCCTCTCGCTATTGCCGCCTCCCGTGGGCTAACCTCTCGCGCATGACGAGACAGGTGACCCTAGAGGGTGTCGAGAACTTTCGCGACTTCGGCGACTACGCGACCGCCGGCGGGCGGCGGCTGAAGAAGGGCCTGCTCTATCGTTCGGCGGCGCAGGGCCGAGCGACGCAGGCCGACCTGGAAACCATCGCCAGTTTGAACATCGCGGTTGTTGTCGATTTGAGGCGCAGAGGCGAGCGCCTGCGCGATCCCGCCCGGCGCTACCCGGCCTTCGCCGGCCAGATCATCGAGAACGATTTGGGCGACGACGAGGAGGATAGCTGGCAAGCCCACATCAGGGGCTCGGATTTGAGCGAGGCGTCGTTTCGCAACTACCTTCTGGCCTACTATCGCGACGCGCCTTTCGAGGCGCGGCACATCGACCTGTTCGGCCGCTATTTTCACGCCGTGGCCAAAGCTGACGGCGCGGTTCTGATTCACTGCGCGGCCGGCAAGGACCGCACGGGCATTCTGGCGGCGCTGACCCATCATTTGGCGGGCGTGCCTTCGGCCGACATCCTCGCCGACTATCTGCTGACCAACGATCCGCGCCGCGTCGCTTCGCGGGCGCCCATGGTGGCTAACGCCATCGAGGAGATTGCCGGACGCGCGCCGACGATGAACGCCCTGAAAGTCGCGATGGGGGTCGAGCCTGCCTATCTGCAAGCCGCGTTGAGCGCTATCACCGAACGCCATGGGAGCGTCGACGCCTATCTGGAAGGCGCCCTGGGCGTCAATCGGGCCGCGCGGGACCTGATCGAGGCGCGTCTGCTAGGCTAGAGCAGGCCGCCGAATCGCCGAGCGATCCTATCCAGAGACTTGTCTGCGCCATCGCACTTGGCGCTCGCAACGAGCGATTGCGCCCGTTGAAGCTGCGTCGTCAGCCGCGAAAAGCAATCCACGGCCCAAAAAAAGGCCCGCCGTGAACTGTTCTGATCCAGCCGGCGAGCGTGAGGGGACTCTTGACCTGGAAGTTCCAGAGAGGTGTTTGCGCGCTTGCGAACGAGAGTTCGAATCATCATGCCGCGAGGACTAGGATCGTTCCCCCGCCTAATGCGGAAAAAGCGGGCGTTCCAATCGGCGTGCATCGAAACGCCCGTCGGCCGGCAGGCGCCACTCGCCGTGAAAATTGAAGGCCAGCGTTCGGCAGAGGCGCGCGCCGCCTCTGGCCGGGTCATCTCCCAGCACGAAGACGCGCAGATCGCGGTTGGCCTTCAGGCGGCCGAACGACATCCAGGCTCGCTTGGCGCCCGGACAGAAGGCGGCGATCATCGCCGGCCCCTCGTCCCCGGCCTGAACCTCATATAAATCGCGCTCGGGCGCGCCCGCGCCGATGAGGGCCGAGAGGCCGCCGCGCCCCAGAGCCTCCTCCTTGGCCGGCTTCAGGTCGGCGCGAGCCTCGCCCTCCGTGGCCAGAACCCGCAGCACGGTGGTGAACATCAGGCGCTGATTGAACTCGAAGGTCACCGCACCCGCCGCATGGCGGGTTTCGCTGTCCGCCGGATCGTAGGAGAACAGCCGCAAGCTCGTGGCGCGGGCCGGCGCGGCGAGTGCGAAGGCGACCGCCGCCGCGGCTGCGAAGACTGACGATCTCATCGGTCCTATCGAATCCTCAGCTTGAGCATGGCGCCGTCGCCATCGAAGCCTACCAGACGCCATACGCCCTTCTCATCGGCGAAGGTGAGCAGGCAAGGCCCCTTCTTGTCGCGAGCGGCGCACACTTTTCCGTCCGGCAGCGAGCGCAAGGCGCCGGCCAGGGCCAGGGCGCTGGGGATCGGCGTCTGCGGTCGATAGCCATAATAGTCCGCCACGGCGCGAAACACCTCCGGCTGGATGAGCGCGTCGCCGGCGATCTTGGCCATCGGCCCCGACAGCAGCACGCCCAGCCCCTTCCACGTCCGCGGCACGTTCGCCGCCGCCGCGCGATCCACCAGGCGGGACTGAAGCTGCGCCTCCAGGGCGGGGCGATCGACGTGGACGTCGAAAGCGGCGTGATCGTCATCGCGGATGGCCACCAGCAGGCTGTGCACGTCGCCGGCGGCCGAAAGGCGCCGAGTGGTGGCGCAGCTAGCGAGCAAAACGGCCGCAACGGCGGCGAAAAGCAGAAGACGGCTGGGCGTGATCATCCTGCGGCGCGCCCCAATGGCGGCGATCTGTGGCGCTCGAGAGGCTAAATCGAAGCGAGCGACGCTTTTCGGCGCTTCGTCGTGGATCATCGCTCAACTCCCCTTGGCCTTCTTTCATCGAAAGCTATGGCTGTCCCGCGTCGCGCCGCCAAGTCTTGGCGAAGACGAGATAGATCGGCAGGGGGGCGAGCGCCGCCAGGGCCGACCACAGGCCGTCCAGAGGATCGTCCCATACGACCACGGCGATCAGGGCCGACTGGATCAGGGCCGCGCCGATGGCGATCCATGGGAAGAGGGGCATCCGCCAGGGTCGCGGCAGATCGGGCTCGGCGATTCTTAGACGGATGGCGGCGAGGCAAACGATTAAGATCGCCCCGATGCTCCACGGCGCATAGATACGAACGATGCTCTCATAAGTGCCGGTCGCGGCGAAGAGCACCGACGCCACCACCGCGGCCGCCACGCTGAACCGGGGCGCGCCTCCGGGGGCCACCGCCCCCAGCGACGCTGGCAAGGCGCCGTCGCGGGCCATGCGAAAGGTGATGCGCGGCGCGGCCATGGTCTGAAGGTTGACGATGGCGGCCAGCGAGAGGAGGCCGACGGCGGTGATGACCGTATCCCCCGCTGCGCCTAAGGAAACCTTGGCCGCGTCGCCCACCGCCAGGACCGATCCGGCGACGGCGCCGGGCGTCAAGACGTGCAGGACCGCGGCGTTGATCAGGACGTAAAGGACGGTGACCAAGGCGATGCCGCCGAAGGTCGCCCGCGCCACGTTGCGGTCCGGCCGCTGGACCTCCTCCGAGAAATAGATGGCGCCGTCCCAGCCGGCGTAGGTCTGGTAGATCACCCGGATGGCCATGACGACGGCGCCGATGGTGGTGACGCCGACGAACGCCGCCTGCTGCGCGATGTGTGGCGAGGCAACTCCTGGCGGCGCGCGCGGCGAGGCGAAGAGAGCGATCGCCAACAGCAGGAAGGCGGCGCCCTTCAGGCCACTGCCGATGCTCTGCGAAGCGCCGCTGGCGCGCGTGCCGGCCCAGTTGATCGCCGCGACGGCGAGGATCAGGCCGACAGCCAGCACCGAATTGGGGATACCGGCGGCGAAGCCGAGGCGATGGACATATTCGCCGAACACTACGGCGATGAAGGCGCTGGAGGCGACGTATTGCAGCCAGCTCAACCAGCCGGTGAGGAATCCCACCACGGGGCCGAAGGCGCGTTTGGCGATGGGATAGGTGCCGCCGGCCATGGGGATCGAGGCGCCTGCCTCCACCAGGGGCATGGCCGCCAGCAGCGCCACGCCGCCGCCCACGGCCCAGGCCAGAAGGA
>Ga0182024_10017511_pt1 | contig 13440 bp, 6 predicted proteins | sample P32metaG_FD_120480 | JGI IMG/M metagenome (GOLD analysis project Ga0182024, IMG submission 120480) | Permafrost microbial communities from Stordalen Mire, Sweden - P3-2 metaG (Illumina Assembly) | ecosystem: Environmental > Terrestrial > Soil > Wetlands > Permafrost | place: Sweden: Stordalen...
CACGGCGTCGAAGAAATCACCCCGGCTGAATTCCAGGAAGTTGAAATTCTCGGCGGCCGCGGCGTTCCAGAGCCGCAGGGTGTTGATGTTGCCGCCGCCGAAGCCGACGACCGGTCGATCGCACGGGATGCCGATCAAGACGGTCGGCACGTTCGGGACCACGGTCAGCCTGCCCTCTTTGATCTGAAAGGCGCAGTTGATTCGAACCTCGACCTTTTCGTCCGAACGAATCACCTCCCAGGGGTCGCCGTTTAGTAGCCAGTTGTCCGGATGCTCCACCTGGCGGCCGTCTTTGATCTCCTGGCGGAACATGCCGTACTCGTAGCGCAGGCCGTAGCCGACGGCCGGAATTTGCAGCGTCGCCAGCGAGTCGAGAAAACAAGCCGCCAGGCGGCCCAATCCGCCATTGCCCAGCCCCGCGTCGGGCTCTGCCTCGAAAAGCACCTGCAAGTCCTGGCCGACGTCCGAGGCAAGGTCGTCATCGATGAAGTCGGCGATCTGAAGGTTCGCGATGGCGTTGGCCATCGTTCGCCCGATCAGAAACTCCATCGAAAGATAGTAGACCTCTTTGGGGTTCTGGTGGTCATAAGACCGCTCGGTCGCAACCCACCGCTGGGCCAAAACGTCGCGGATCGACCGGGCCATGGCCTCGAACCGGTCGCGCGCAGTTGCCTTTTCCAGCGAAACGACGTGGTCGAAAACCAGGTGGCGATCGTAGTAATCTTCATCATCGAATCGCAGCGGACCACACTCGTAGCGCTTGAGGGCATTCGCCGTCTTGGTCATTCGGGGGCTCCGTGAAAATCGCAGGCGGGGCGGGTGGAACCGGTCGATATATTCAGTTATGATCGCACATGGCGATCGTCATTCCAGAGGCGGATCGTCGGTTCCTTGATTGAATGTTCGTAACCCTGAATCGAAAGGGATGCCGTGCTCAGATAGAAGAGCCGTCCGTCTGACGGCGGCAACCCCAGCCATCGTGCTGAGAGCACGCGGAAAAAATGGCCGTGGCCAAAAAGAAGCTGGCGGCCCGCGGTGGCGCGCAGCTTTTCGATCAATCGATCGGCGCGGAAGCCGACCTCTGCTACCGACTCACCGCCGGGGCACCCTTGGTCGAAAAGGGACCAGTGTGGGTTTTTGCGGCGGATCTCGGCCGTTGTGAGCCCGTCGTACTCGCCATAATCCCACTCGGCCAAATCAGGTTCAAGGGCGGCTGCCGCGCGGAAACCGGCCAGCTCGCAAGTGCGCCGCGCACGCTCGAGCGGGCTGGTCATGACCCGCTCGAACAAAACGCCGCGCAATCGCTCACCCAGGTTGCGGGCATTCGACTCGCCGCGTTCGGTCAGCGGAATATCCGACTTGCCGGTGTGCTGGTGCGAAAGCGTCCAGGCGGTTTCGCCATGCCGGGCCAGATAGATCTCCGGAAGCTCGTCACTCATCGGAAAGTCTCGCGAATAGCCGCGTGAAGTCGTGAAGCCGGGTCAAGACAGGCTCGCGCCGATTCTGGAAAAATCGCGTGCGCTCTTCGAGCCCCAAGCACCCCATTGTCAACGCCGGGCGCGCGAAATGCCAGATTGCGAAAGGATGCGACGCGTTCCGACTCGAATGCCCGAGCGCCACATCGCGGACGGCAATCCACAAGTCGCACGACCAGCCGCGCCAATTCCTCGACGTCGAACACGCACGCGTGATAGGATACGCTTGATCAGAACGACCCGACAGTGCGGGCCGACGGCCGTCGCGTTTTTCCCATCAAAGGCGGTTGCGATTTGCACCCGGGCGACCGGCCATTCTGGTAAGATAGTACGTCGCGAGCTCGGTGTCGGCGCAGGTCGTTTTTCAGGATAACCCGGTCCGGACGCTGATCAGTTGACGCCTATGGGGATAGGCACTCGATTGGCCAGAGCCGCCCGGTACCCTTGTCACGAAAGCCGAAGCGGATGGGCGAAGGTCCGATTGATCTCCTGTCCAAAGCGCGCGCGGGTGAGCTTGAGGCCCTGGGTGAGTTGTGCGCGCTCTATCGAAATTACTTGCGAATGGTGGTTCGCACCGGGCTCGGGCCGCGGCTGCGCGAGCGGGTCGAGATGTCCGACGTGGTTCAAGAAGTCCTGGTGGAAGTCGTCCGCCAGTTCCCCCAGTTCACGGGTCAGAACGAGGCAGCCCTGGTGGGATGGCTGCGGCGGCTGGTCGGGCAAAAGCTGGCCGACCTCGGGCGGTATCACAGCCGCGCCAAGCGGGCCGGCGCGTCGACGGCTCTGCCACTTGACGGCATGGCTTCAGATCTTGCCAATGGCTCGCGTTCGGGAGAAGAAAGCGGTCGCATCGTCGATATGCTCGCACTATCGCAGACCAGTCCCAGCCAGGCCGCCAGCCGCCGCGAGCAAATCGTCCTGCTCGCCGACGCGCTGGCCGCGCTGCCCGAAGCGGAGGCCGACGTGGTGTGGCTTTATGCCGCCGAGAGTCTCTCGTTCGAGGCGATCGGCGAACGATTCGGCGTGAGCCGAAAATCAGTTCGAGGAATCATGGCTCGGGGACTCAAGAATCTGAAGCGATCGATGGAAGGGCCCCCTGGCGGTACTTTGAGGTTCAGCGATGGCGAATCCCGTTGACGTCACACCCGGCGGACCCGAGGTCGCCTCTGACTCAAGCGGTGACGACGATCGCGTTGGCGAGGCCGTCGAGCTCTACCTCCTCGCCGTCGAGCAGGGCCAGCCGCCAGACCTTGACGAGTTTGTCGCCCGTTTTCCCGGTCTGGAAGAAGACATTCGAGCGGCCCTCGAGGGCCTCGAGCTGGTGCACGGCCTGCTGGGCCTGGGCTCGGCCACCGGCTCGGGAAGCGGCCGCCGCGGCGGGCTCGATCACCGTATCGAATCGGGCAAAAGAATCGCGGGCTACCGCGTCGTGCGCGAGCTCGGCCGGGGCGGAATGGGCACGGTTTACGAGGCCGTCCACGTCGGCCTCGACCGCCCGGTGGCGCTCAAGGTGCTCGGCGTCCACGCCGCACCCGACTCATCGGCCCGCCGCCGCTTCTTGAACGAGGCGCGCACCGCCGCCGGGCTGCACCATACCCACATCGTGCCGGTCTTCGACGTCGGTCAGGTCGGCGGTCTCTGCTATTACGCGATGCAGCGGATCGAAGGCAGCGGGCTCGACCGCGTGCTCAAGCATTTGAGACGCAGCCGCCAGGTTGCCTCGGGCGTCGGAGAGGCGATCTCCGGCTCGAGGCTGCCCAGCTCGCTGGCCCCCAGGCGAGCCACGGGCCAATCAGACACAAGGCCCCTGCGCCGGAGCGGTCTCTGGAGTCGTCTTTCCGCGTCGTGGCGGCCAGGCCGAAGCGCCGCCCCAGGCGCGCCGGCTGCCCAGAAGGTGCCCGTTGCGCTCGCAGCAATTTCCAGCGAGCCCGCCGGCACCAACGGCTCGCGGGCGCTCGGTTTGCCCGACGGATCAACCGCTTCGTGGGCATCAAGTGCCCGCGAAAGCCACCTGTCCGATGTGTCTGCCCGGGCCGGAGCGATTCCGGCGCTTGCCAGAGCGCCCCTGCCGAATTTGACCGCCACCGCACCCGATCGCGACCGGCAGGCGGGAGAGCCACCGCCCTTTGATCCGCCGCGTGGGCCTTCGTATTTCCGCTGGGCCGCCAAGGTCGCTCTCGAGTCGGCCGATGCGCTTTCACACGCGCACCAGCACGGCGTGATCCACCGCGACGTCAAGCCGTCCAATCTGCTGATCGATGCCAAGGGCAGCATCTGGGTCACCGATTTCGGCCTGGCACGCCGGCTTGCCGACCCGGGCATCACCCACCATGACAGCCTGCTCGGCACGCCCCGGTACATGAGCCCCGAACAGGCGCGCACCGGCACGATCGACGGGCGGACCGATGTCTACAGCCTGGGGGCCACGCTTTACGAGCTCTTGACCTTGCGCCCTCCGTTTGACGGTAAGACGGCCGCCGAGCTGATCGACCAGATCGGCCAGCAAGATCCATTGCCCCCCACCAAGATCGACCGCCGGGTGCCGCGCGACCTGGAAACGATCGCACTCAAGGCGCTGGCCAAGCGGCCGGTCGACCGCTACGCAACCGCGACCGAGCTTTTCGAGGACCTCGGCCGGTTCTTGAATCGAGAGCCCGTCAAGGCGCGTCGGATCGGCCCGCTGGGCCGGATCTGGCGAGTCGCCCGCCGCCATCCCGGAATCTCGGCCGTCTCGAGCACCGCCGCCGCAATCATCCTGGCGATCGCCACGTTCGCGTACTTGAACGTGGTCTCGGCCCGCGACCACGCCGAAGCGGCCCGCGCCAAGAGCGTCGAGGCCCTCGACCGCTTGAAAGAGCTCAGCGGCAAGGAACGTGCCGCCAACAAGGAAAACCTGCGATCGACGATCGAGCTGGTCGGCCTTTCCGGGGCGCCCAGTCGGCGCAGTCAGGGCATCGAGCTGGTGGGAAAAGCGGCGAGCCTCGATCCCCGCGCGCAGGAGCGCACCGAGCTTCGCGACTGGGCGGTCCGGTTCCTGGTCCTTCGTGAAATCGAAGCAAACAAGCCCGAGCTTTTGACCGGAAGGGCACACGGGCTAGTCTTCACGCCGACAGGGCATCGACTCGCACTGCTTACTGAGGATGAAGACGAGCTCGCCTTGTGGAACGTGGCCGAGCGCCGGCAACTCACGAAATTGCCCCTCCGCGGCGGTGCGGGTCTCTTGCCGCAGGCTGTGGTACCGTCAGCTCCGCTCGAGAGCGCGACCGCGGGCAGGTCTGATCCGGCCCAGGCCGGCACGGGCTCCGCTGCCGCTGGTGCTGCCATGCGCCCCGGCCCGACGGGAAGCCTGGCCGGTTCGCCCAGAGGGTCGAATATGCCCGGTCCGCCGCGCCAGCGAATCGCTCAGGTCGGCCCCTACATCGCGACGGTGCTTCCCGACGACAAGGGCCTGGGAATCGTTGACCTGCTCTCGGGCGCGCCCCTGCGGGTGCTGGATCGGCCCGATCGCACGATCCTGGGCGTGCTCGGAGAATCCACCGGCCATCGCCTGGTAACGATCGAAACCGAGACCGATGATTCGATGTTTCAGCGCTTTGTCGACGGGCCGGTCGGACCGGATTTTCCGTTCCGCGAGTTTTATGTCTGTCTCTGGGATGCTGATAATCTCGTGCGGCCGATCGCCTCGCTCCCCTGGCGGGTCGGGCCCGGTCGAGGCGGCGGTTTCCCCTTGGTCGCGCTCAGTCCCGACGGGCGAACCGTCGCTGTCGCGTCGCACCGCGGGATGCTGGTAAAGCTTTTCTCGGCACGCGATGGCACGCCGCTCAGACGGCGCATGCGGCCGGGCGCCGGCCAGCCCCGCGATTCATCCGGTGAAGAGCTGGAAATTGAGCCCCAGGCCGAGCTTTCGGCCCTGGCGCTGGGCCCGAACAACTCGCTGGCGACGGCGGGGAATACCGCCGGCGGCGTGGCGATTCGGATCTGGAATCTCGACTCTCCTTCTTCTCAGACGAGCTTGAATCCGCCTGCGCAGAATTACACGCGGCTGATGCGCTTCAGCCCCCAGGGAAACCTTCTGGCGATCGTGGGAAGCGGGCCGATCGAGCTCTGGGACAGGGTCGCGCTCAATCTTGTGGCCGTGCTGGGAATGTCTGAGGAAGCGAACGACGTCGCGTTTGCACCCGACGGAAAAACCCTCGCTGCCGTGAGCCGCGCCGGCGTCTCGATTCTCTGGACGATCCACGATTCGGCAGCGCGAACGCAACTGAGCGGGTTCGAAACCGCGCTGGCGACTCTGGCCTACAGCGACGACGGCATCTTGGCCGGCGTCGGTTGGAACGGCGAGAGCTGGACCTGGCGCAGCGGCCGCTGCCCGGAAATCGGGCCGCCGTCATCCGGCTTCAGCGGATCGGCGGCTGGCGTCGTGCCATCCTTTGCCACCGCCGAAGCCCCGCAACGAACCGAAGCCTCTGGGTCCGAAGCCCAGCGCAAGGGCCGTCCCCGGGCGCGCGAGGGACCTCGACCGGTCAGACGAGGCCCGCCGCCCTCATTCGCCTTCGACGATTCCGGCCGGATGGTCTTCCACGACTTGCAAGGGGTGCGCGTGTATCATGCGGGCTCGATCCCGGCCGACGGCCCACCCGAGTTCCGGATCGCCGCACCGCCGGCGACTGGGTTTGGATTCGGGCGATTGCCCGAACTGGCGCGGACGTCCGACGGCAAGATTATTGCCTTGGCCCGCTCGACCAGCATCTATCTGTGGCGCGCAGAGTCCCCCGGCCAGCTCATTCCAGTTGAGCTGACCGCCAGGAACGCCGCTCGCCGGCAATCCCCGGGCTCAGGTGAGAGCCTGGCCCCGCTCTTCCGCGCAATCCAGATCGCCCCTGGCGGCGAGAAGCTCTACACCATCGAACAGAGCCAGGGATCGGCGAGCGTTCTTCGCGTCTGGGTGATCGACGCGAACGGCGCAAGTGCGGCTGTTCGCGCCCGCGAGCTAGAAGCCGCCCCGCTTCCCGACGGCGTGATCAACTTTGTGCTCGGCCACGAAGGCAAGCTGCTGGCGATCGCCGACCGCACCGGTCAAGTCACGCTGCTCGACGCGTCGACCCTGCTCATCCTGGGCCGGCTCAGAAGTCCCGACAAGGAAGCCGAGACCATCTGGCCTCCTGCCCTGGCGATCTCTCCGGACGGCAATGAGCTGGCTGTTGGCTCGCAGTTAGGCACGATCTCGCTCTGGTCCGTCGCCCGCCCGGCGCAACCGCAGCTTCGCTTTCATCTTCCCGGCCATCGCGCCACGGTGGCCAAGCTGGTCTACGACCCGCACGGCCGCCGGCTCGCGAGCGCAACCGCCGACTCGGTCGTCGAAGTCTGGGACCTTGATATCGTCGATCGCGAGCTGGTGCGACTCAAACTCGCCGACTGACTGCGTGGACAGAGACGACTCAGACCAGCGTCTCGAGCAAGAGTTTCAGCTTGCGCACCTCGACTTCGCGGTCAAACGGATTATCGGGTCGATCGATGATGCTGACGGTCAGCGCGCGATTATATCCGTGCCGCTGGAGCATATTGACGATGCGGGCGTAGTCAACCTTGCCCTGGCCGACGCGTACTTGAAACTCGCCCGGTGCCGTTCCCGTATCCCGCAGGTGCACGTTCTGCACAAACGGAAACACGCTGTCGAAATCAACCTCGGGGTTCGGGCCTTGCAGGTAGTGGCTTGGGTCGAGCGTGAGTCCCAGGCCCGGCACAGCCTTGCACAGCTCAACGGCAACCTGAGGGTCGGCCGTCAGGGTTTCAGAGTGAGTCAGCAGGGCGAGCACCAGACCCTTGTGAAAGGCGTCTGTTCCGACTGTCGAGAGCCGTTTCACCTCGTCATCGATCGACGTGCCCCGCGGCGCAGCGTGCATCGTGATCACCGCGACCGACAGCGCTTTGGCCAGCCGGCAGAGCCCTTTAAATCGTTTGACCGTCAACGGATCAGACCAGTCGAGCGGGCCAAAATCGAGGTATAACGACGACGGAACCAGACTCGGCCCGCGCCGGATCTGTGTCAGCGCCATCTCGGGGTCATCGCCGGCTTCGGAGATCCGAAGATGCTTACCGCCTTCAACCAGCGCCAGCTCGAATTTGTCGAATTCCAGCTCGACGATCTGGCGTAAGGCCGTCTCCATCGGCTCTTGCGCGAAGCAGAGCGTATTGCACGCGACGAACATCCTGATTCTCCTTTTCGCTTCGCGATTCTAACGACGCTTCCGATCCGGCGAAAGGGCAGAAGGCTCTGAGCCGCTCGAACGCGCGGAGCCGCCGCCAGGCCGCGACGACCCCTCCGGCGCCCGCGCCAGCCGCGTGGTCGCGGCCGCGCTCGATTCCTGGATCCAGTGCGAGCCCGCCAGGCGTGCAAATTCGGCGTAGCGCTCGTCGCGGTAGGCCTGAACGGCTTCGAGCAAAGTCCGGCGCGCGTTCAAGAGGCCCGACTTCGACGTCGCCTCGCTGGGTAGATGCAGATCGTCGACCCAGAGGCTGCCCGGCGACAACAATTCGAATCGCAGCCGTGCCTTTTCAAGCCCCCCCGCGGGCACGTCTGACGCACGGACGGCACGCCCTTCCCACTCGGTCGAGACCGTCATCTCGGTGCGGCGAACGTAAGGCTTCCCGCCCGACTCGCCTTCGATCCATACACGCACCTTCGTTCCCGGCTCGCTTGCCCTGAAAAACGCCTCGATCGTCAGGCTCGAGGAAATGTTGGGCACAAATGACTCGCTCACGACCGACGACGCAGCCGCAGGCGAGCTGAGCTTCAGGCTGCCATGCCCGGAATGCGGATTCTCCCGATCAATCTCGATCGATCCCGAGTCGGGCGTGGCACCCTCAACGACCCAGCCGGTCAGCTCGCTCTTGCCCGCGACCGGGGCCCTAACTGCCTTGACCAAAGGCTCGCGCGGCGCTTGATCTTTGGCGGCAGCGCCTGGCTCAAAGCCCGAATTGGCCGGCTCAGCCGGTGCGGCCGAGAGCCCGTGATTCAAACGCGCAAGCTGGGCCGAGAGCTCGTTGAAGCGGGTGCGCATGGCAGCCATTACGGCTTCCGAGGGATAGGTGTTGACCGAAGACACTTTGACGTTGGGCGCCGCGATCCTGACCGCAGCGACTCCGTACGGCAGCAGGTCGAGCGCAAGGTTGCTGCCCTCGGGCCCGGAAGTGCTCAGCAGGCGCAGACCGCGCCCGACGTCTTCGATAGGCGCGCCTGTTTGAATGTCGAGCTGGCACGCCAGCCGGATCGGATACGGTGAGTTGTTGGCGATCTCAAGGAACGTTCGCGCATTGTCGTCGAGTCTTCGCACGACGACCCCAAACGGGCGTGAGATCCCGTCGGCCGCCAGGTCCGCGGGTACAGCCCTGGCCGGCAGCGGCCCTAGCACCCTGGCGAAATTGCGCAGCCGCTCCTCCTGGCCCGATACCGCCTTTTCAGCCAGGAAGACCCACTGCGCATCAAGCGCAGCCAGCGCATGCCCGAGCGGCAAGTCGGCGGCCGGACCGTCTCCCAGCGGCAGCGCCGAAAGCCAGACACGCGGGTTTGACCCGGGTTTATCCGTGGCCCGCCCGGAGTTCTCCAGGGTGGGCCTGCCGTCAGGAAGAGACTGCGAGGTATTCCCCGCCCCAGCCTCGGGCAATCGGCTCTCGGCCGCGTCGGCTTCGGATAGTGATTCGCCGGAATCGCGCGCGGTCGCTTCTCCGCCGATCGAGAGCAGCAGCCCGCGAACTGGGCGCCCGGCCACCAGCGAATCGAGATCCGGGCTGTTCGCCAGATCATGCGAGAGCGCTTCGGTCGAGAGTGCCGTTCCGCGCAGCACCAGCGGCGATGCCGGCCCGCTCGGCCAGGCTTGCAGATCGAATCCGACACTTCGCCACGATTGGGAAGGCGGCAGCGCCGCGCGGTCCACGCGTCGGGCCTCGCGGCCTGCCGGGCCGCCGTCCAGGCTGGGCGTCACCACGGCGAGCCTCGCTGCCGGCGCAACGCTTCGCACGGCCGCGTTCAGCTCGGCATAGAGTGCGGCAATCTCCTTCGAACGCCAGGTCAGCCACGGCATCCGCCCGACCCCCGCCACATATCTCGACCGCACCGCAAACCGGTCGGGGTCGGTGATCTCCACGCCGGGGATTCCTGCTGTGGTCTCGGGCCCAAACGTATCGTGCGTGAACTTCTGATAGGTCTTGTCGTCGAGCCCCGTGTCGGGCGTTCCAAGCAAAGTGGGCCCAGGACCCAGCCGGAGCACCAGCCCACCGCCCCCGCTGCCTGGCTCGGCGGCCTTGATCTGGAGGAGCGCCGCGGTCACGCGCTGCTTCATCGCTTCGCGGACCTCGGCATTCAGCGGGTGATACGCCGGTCCATCCGCGCGTCCATGACTGTCGATTCGCACCAGGCCTCGCTCGAGCGCTTCCGCCGATTCAACCGCCGGCAGCCCAGGGAAAGCGCCGGCGCCCTCGAATTGCAGCTCGAGCCAGAGCGAGCATCGGGCCCGAGCCAGGATTCGCCGCACCATTTCGAGGCAGTCAGGGCCGGTCGGATCTTCGTCGGCCTGCCCATCGAGTCGTCGCCGGGCCGCCCGGTCCGTCACATCCTCGGGCAAGACAACAGCCGTCGCGCCGCAGTAACCCAGATATTTCACAAGATTCTGCGCCGTTCGCAGCGCATCGGCTGAGCCCTGGCTTGTACCCGCACCGAAGCGGTCCAGGGAAGTGGGTCCGGTCAGATACAATCCCAGCGCCCGCCGCACGGGCTCTGGCGCGGCGGGTACGGCGGTTGCCTCGTCGATTTCGCTGAGTGTGATCGCCCCGGCCCGGACCTCGGCTTCGGGGCTGCGATTAACCATCAGCAGCAACACCTCGGATGAGTGCGGAAACACCACCCATTCGAAGCTGGCGGCTGGCCCGTCGCGCAGGATTGGCGGGCCCGACGCACACGCGTCGAGCAACAACCGAGGCGCCGCTCCCGCGCCACCATTGGTGCTCGACTCGATCAAGGCCACGCCCAGCGCCGACGGTTCGCCCCCCTTGATCTTCAGCGATAGCCGATGAGGCCGGTCGGGGTGCGTCACTTTGAGGCCAACAGCCGTCCATGCCAGCCCGCCGGCATCAGCGGCGTCGAGCTTGGCCGCCTCGCCGCCATTGCGCAGGAACCAGCCTCGAACGCGATCGCGGCGGGATGGCTCGATCAAGGCCTCGGCCGGCACGCCCCATTCTGCGCTCCCGGGGGCAAAGGCCGATGACCGGCCAGTCGCCACCGGACGATGGCTGCGCAGCCGCGAAAGATCGACCGAATCGACCTCGGTGTCCCGTCCCAAACCGGCGGCGCCAATTCCGCCGACCTTCCCCGCTGGGTCGACAACCGTGAACGCCACCCGGCGCACCGCCGAATTGGGAGCCGTTCCCGGCTTGTGGCGCCGGATCAACCGAGCCAGCCGCGACTCTTCACGGCCGACCGTCGGCTCCCAGCTCGCGCGGACTTCGAGCACATAAGTGCCCTCGATCCGGGGTGCTCGGATGTTCCAGATTCGTGACTGCGGCTCGAGAACGTTTGCAACCACCGATTCCCGCGGCTCATCGCGCCAGAGCACTTCGCCGCCGCCCACCGGGCGCAGGACCGCACTCGTGCGAACACTCACTTCGCTGACGTCCGGCCACAGGATGTTGTATCCGACCGAAACCGGCACCGTCGCCCCCGGGGCGACAATCCCATCGCGGGCCGATTCCCCCAGGTCGATCATGATGGAATCCCAGGGCAGCCGCTCGACGCTCACCACCAGGCGCGATTGCGGCGGTGTCCGCTGAGGCCGTTCCAGTACGGCGGCCAGCGGTATCCCGATCGCCTGAGCACCACCTCGCACCATCAAGCTCGAATCAGCAGAGGCCTCGATCCGGGCGCGAACGCGGCCCTCGGGTCCTCGGCCCAGCTTCCACGCCCGTTCCAGCGTCGGGGGCGTCGCCTGCAAAGTCGGCGCAACGACGCGTGCGCCGCTCGGCGGCCAATCGATCAGGTCGATCACTCGCCCGTTCGTGACCTCGAGGGTGAATTCCGGCTGCTGCTCCAGCCCACTGGCCACAACCGGCCCATTCACCACGCCGGCCTCGGGGTTCGAAATGCCCCAGGTCAACTCGAGCGTCACGCGAACCAGATCGCCCGCCGCGCCACCGCCGAGCTTGCCGGGCTCCTGCCGCGCAATCGCATTGGCTGTTCCCATCAGGAACAACATCATTGGCAACAGGACATTGCGCCAATCCCTGCGCATAAGTCCGCGGGCGTTCCTTGATGGAGTGATTTCCGCCTACCTTCTTCCGTCCGCATCCATGCAGACGTGATAGTGGCAGACGTTTGACCTGACGCTCCGACCCGCGCGCACGTTTCAGCGGCGGGTGCGGAGTCGACCGTGTATCGTTCCTCGATCGGTCGAAATCCGCTTTTTCTTGACCCTATCTTCGGAATAACCGGCAATCTCAGCCCAACCGGTAGAATCGGTGGGGCACGACGATCGGGTCGACCCGGAACTTGCGGAGATCTGGCAAGCTGGAATGCGGAAGGGCCAGTCGATCTCGACCACGCCGAGCAGAATGCGTTCGATTCTGCCACAGAGCCTGGGCAGGAATTGCGGCGGAAGTGTACCGCGAAACAAGAGGTGCGTCAGTCCCAATCACGGTGAGACATTGACGGAAAATAAGGTGTGACGTAAAGTGCGGCCGCATGTCGAGTTGGCGGGTACGCGTATCGCATGGAGGGGACGGAGTGACCATGCGGCGGCGAGGTCTTTTCGCCGAATGGGGGCTTCTGCTCTGGTTGCTCTCGGCGCAGGCCGGGTGCACCTGGCTCGGGGTGCGCCTTCGTCCTGATCGGCCAACGCCGACTCTGGAAGAGGCTGCCCAGGCGCAGCAGGTCATCGAGCAGGCCCAGACAGCCATCGATCATGGCGATATGCCGTCCGCCTTAGCCGCCCTGCAAGCACAGGTCGCCCGCACGCCGGTGTCGGCCGTGGCCCAGCAGCGCCTGGGAACCGTTTATCTACTCGAGGGCCGCCTGGGTGATGCGAAAGCCTGTTTCAGCCGCGCTCTCAAGCTCGACCCCGATTATGTTGACGCGTTGATCGGCCTGGGGCGAGTCGAAACTCAGGAAGGCGACGCCGAGGCGGCTCGCAGACGCTTTGAGACGGCGATCGAAATTGACCCCCATCGCTCGCAGGCACACTTCGCGCTTGGCAGCGTGCTCCAGATCATGGGCCGGACCGACGGGGCCCTGGCTGAGTTTTTCCGGACCCTGGAAGGCGAGCCGAATCATCTCGAGGCCAGCCGTTGCATCGCGGCAATCCAGCTCACGCGCAATCAGCCCGAGCAGGCGCTGTCGCGACTCAACCAGGTTCTCGAGCTCGCCGCTGACGACGCCGAGGCCCGCTTCCTGCGCGGACGCGCCCAACTGGCAATCGGCCACACCGCCCAGGCAGTCGCCGACTTGAATGGTGCAATCCGTCGATCACCGGGCCGAGCCGACATCCACTACCACCTGGCCCTGGCGCTTGAGGCCGACCACAAGCCGGCTCTAGCCCTCAAGGCAGCGCAAGAAGCGCTCCGGATCGCACCCGAATTTACCCTGGCCCAGAGCCTGTGCAACCGCCTTGCGCTTGCGATGGCGCCGATCGGAAGCCGCAGATCCGCGACAGCGAAAAGTGCCGCCGCCAGTGCGGGAAGAGACGCCCCCGCCGACCCGCCCAGGTAATGAGCGCCCTTTGCAGGGCGATCGTCAATGGACGGGCACCGCGCTAGCGCTTGGCCGTGACGGCCGAGGTCACATCGACGCGAAATCCCGGAAGCAGCTTGGACACGGCCAGGTCGCCCTGCGCAAACTCGCCGAGGATGCGATACGACCGACCATCGAGGGTCAGCACACTGATCCGGGCCTGTTCAGGGTCGACGATCCAGTATTCCGGAATGC